>JGI24022J15233_10002633_pt1 | contig 17034 bp, 11 predicted proteins | sample Ectturendosymbi2_FD_15233 | JGI IMG/M metagenome (IMG submission 15233)
AATGACTAGAGATCTAGTATTTCAGAAGCGACTAAATGATTTACTGCTGCAACAACTTCGACAACTGAAACCCATCACTGATAAATTAAATAACGAAATTTTATAAAGCTCTACCTTTGCTATAAAAAACTAGCCTGTACAGAACAACAAGGCATACTGTAAGACAGGAGGTAGCCAAGGGGGACACCTGGCCCATTGTAGCAAACTGACGTCACTGTATGCATATTTCTTTAAATTCATGACCAAAGCGAGGTGTCCATGTTTTTTATCACTCCAATCAAAATGTCTGGCTACAACATTGTTCCAATCTAAAAGCCTTTCTGTAAAGCACATTTGAAACCGTTACCATAGGTAGCACTCACTAGCACAAGCAATTATATCCATGAAGATGAGGCAGATATATAATTATCTGCATCAGCAGATACCAAATATGAAGTTTTTTTTCATGCCTTCAGGCAAGCGAAGTTATCAAGAAGTTTTTCACAATTTAGAACGCCCGTAACGTCAAATTTTAACGCAAGGGTGACAGACACTGCAGAACTGCGATGAAAAGTAGTATTGTCATTCTTGTATTGCATAACAAACAATATTATCGTGTTGTTACTGTACTAATAAGAGTCTTGACGTTTGCATTTTCGCTCATTTCAAAGAAAATTGTGAAGTTATGCCTCTGCGCACTTTCGCAAATTTTAAGTTAGTAATGAGTAATTATGGGAAGGAGTTGTGCGAGTCCCCAAAAAGCGCGGGGCCCTAGGCCATGGTCTACTTGGCCTGTAGGTAAATCCGTCCCTGTTAGAGTGTCCACCTCTCAGTTGGAAGGTTGTGTGTCCAATTCACAGACACTGAGTGACTCGCCATTGTGCTCCTTGGGCAAGATTGTTAGCCTAAACTGCCTTGGTAAGAAGCATATTTCAGGTGTTGGCATGCCACTAATTGCCGTCGCCAAAATTATAAAAAAACCTTTCTGGGCACATCTAGTGCTATTCTTTAATGTTCAGTGGGGTATTTTCAATAACTGCCATAAGCTGCAGCCTAGTAATTAGGTGGGTCTATCAACCTTACGTTTTAGCGGTTGAAATGAAGAGCTTTGCAAAGGTAACTTTTCTCAGTTTCAATACAATTGCTGTTTTTCTGCATGACGTAATGGTGCCAGAAAATGACGTTCTTGAAGCGGGTAGTGCATTTGATGTGTTTGCGTGGGTAACTTTGAGCTCAGATTGTAGGTTTCAACTGCAAGTAGAGTGAATAAAAGCCAGCCGATAGGCAACGTGGTTTTTGTGAATTCACCTTTTTTCAACGGTACACTTTGAACATTGGCAGTCATAGACAAATTTATTTCAACAAGAAAAGTTTGAAAAGGTGTTGCTCTCATTTCGATGAATTTGAGGCAAGAACCTTAAACCTAACGCAAGGGTAAACGATATGTTTAGATATGATTGTGGTTAACGATTTTATTAAAAAGAGTGTTAATCGAAATGGTTGTACAGCTTGGTAATGGCTGCACTGAATAAAGTTGTTCATCGCAATAACCGTCGAACGTAAGATGTTGTAATTCATGCTGGGCATCCAAAAAGCCTATGTCCCAGCTGGCATGGTTTAGTAATATAGTTTTCGAAAAAGATGTCTGTTGGTAACTAGTCCCGTCACCACAGGGGCTTTGGTGGGCTTAGCCCCCAACAAAAAAGCTACAAGTCCCCCAAAATTGAAATATGAAACTATAAATCAGTGGATTTTTTGTCAAATTTTAGAATGTCAATCCCCCTGCACAAACAGTCTCCCCATTTAAAACCTTCTGGTGATGGTTCTGTTGGTAACGAACAAAGGCAAGGAAAACACTATGCACGTGTAATTGTAAGAGGTCCAATACAACAGCTAGACCAAGTGCATTGGCCACGATGAAGACTGCAAGCAAGCGCTTCTCAACCATAGCCTGTTTTAAACCTACTGAAACGTGAAGTGAACAATGAAACGTTCTTTACATCACTGAGATGATATTATCAGCTTGATTATATAGCCTGGTATACACAGTATATATACTATTTTTAGTTAAAGACAGATATACTACATGAAATTTTAACATACATAAATCTTTACATTTCTAAGGCAGGTATGCCGCCATCACATCCCTTAATTTTTTCGTTTGATCCTCCGGAATGATTAATTATTGAAATATCATGTGGTGAGCTTAGCGGAGATTTAAAAACCAATAGGGAGGAAAGTTTGACCAAACATGCAGGGTTCGTACATGCCTCTGCAAAGAAAGGTAAAAATAGAAAAATTAACGATGAGAAAGGTGTCGACAAGCAGAAAAACCAAGAATCATAATCGACAATCAAAAACAAGACACATTTCAGTTTGTTAGCATTTGATTGCAATTTTGAAGATGCTTCATTTATCCTTATATCTTTAAATGAGCACGAATGAACTTCCATTTAAAAATTTTATAAGCAAATTTGAGGGTTGGAAAGGGCAGCACTTTATGGTCGGCACTTAGCCTTGCTACACCACTGTATGTGTTAGTTCATATACAAGCTGTGATTCTTTGCAAAATTGATTCATTCCTTTTCCGTTTGCAATAACTTTCCCACAAAATATTTGGCTTTCCTTTAGAAGCGGTTTAAGTAGATTTTTAATCATGTACAGTACATTCAGTTTAAAGACGTTAGTAATTCAAGAAAATCAGAAGCTTAAATCCACTTCTTATACAAGGCTCAACCAACACCAAAGTGCAATGTGTGCTTCATTATACAAAAGGAGGTGGTTCATGCACTGAAAGTTTAACCATTTGAAATCAAAGCACAGAATCCATGTAACCCATAAGAGTGAAGACCACAACTATTCCAGCACAGGAAGAGTTCCTATCACAAATTGTGAAAAACGAAATGAGTTTTTTTGAGGCTACAAAGGTCAAATAACCTTGAAAAACTGTTCCATGCCTTAATTGCAATCAAGCCCATATCAATGGAACCAAAGAGGGCTTTTTCAGCCACGGGACTATTTGTCACAAAACTCAGAAACAGACTGAATGATGAAAGTGTGCTTTGATTGTCATGCGTCAGTATTATAAACATCATTGAAAAACTGTGCTTAACTTATTTAACAATTTGCTAATAAATTGCGCAGGGACCAACAGTAGTAATTTCACAATGATATTTGAATTTTTTATCGCTCAAAATCGCATTCATTTCAAAACCTGAAAAAACCCGGGTTTTCCCAGGTTTCTTTTCTTAGCTACCCGAAACCTGGGTTTTAAAATGTTGCCCCGAATTGGAAACACTACTCAGATATCTACGTAAGTTGGTCAACAGGTGCATTTGGCCTCATCATTCACAAAAATGACAAAAAAGTTGAATCAATTGTTGTTTGATTCTTCCTCTATGAGCATTTCCATGGAAACGACCCAAAAAATAGAAAGATGCAAGACCTCAACAACTGAAAGAGCTAGAATAAAAATTTTTTTCTTTAATGAACCACAACTAGCATATTCCTATATATGCGTTTATTTTACTTGCTTATTTTGTATGTTTTTTGAGATATATAAGATTTCTTGATTGTTTTATTTTTTAGGCTAAGTTTTTGATTTTATGATTTTAGGCTAAGTTTTTTTTTTATTTTTGGTGCTTACTGGTGCTTGCATGAGATGGTGGGTTGACTTCTCCATTTTTTTTGGTTCATTTGATGTAGAATGACCCCTTTACACAATATCACGGGCCTTGGAATTAGACCGAGATCAATGTCCATGGTAACCTGGAGATGAACATCATTTCATTTGCCTTGAAAGCCTTGTATTACAGCAAGGGTGCTCCTTGGTAATGCAAATCTGAGCTTTGTTATGCAGGCCATTACAGGTGCCTAAGGCTCCCCATGTTATTGGCCAGTTTTTTGTTCACCTTGGCACATACATTCTGGTGCTATCTCCTCTCTTGTGAAAGCAATGGGACTGAATTTGGACTTGTCAATGTAAATCACTCTTTGGTTGTGTTCATCCTTTTTCATGTTGTTGGTAGATCTGTAAAAGGGTATTATCAGAATAAGACTGTGTGTGAAGTTTGATCCTTATGTAAAAGAATGTCTTTGACAGCATCACAGAAAACCTTGTGTTATTTGAGCCACATCAAACGTTCTTCGTTCTGAAAAACTACTTGTCAATCCTTAAACTCAAATGTATATTTGTTGCAAAGTGCCCCATGTTTCAATTTACTGACCAATTGGAGGCATTTGATAATAACAAGCAAGATGAATCACAAGATTCTTTTTTTCTGAAACAATCTCAGAAATATGTTTCAGAAAAAAATCAAAAAAATATATTGGGAAGTTGTAGTGTAAGGATATGACATAAATGCAACATTCAATTGAACAACATATACCACAGAAACATGAATGCCAAATCATACATATAACAATCATACACATAACACAGATGATGTTGGGCAAGCAATGGGTGAAGAGTTGAGGCATGTGCAGAGGAGCAACTAAATCATGCACATAGTTACGTGACAGATGTAAGCAACAATATATAAGGGTTATGAGGTGGAAAGCAATGCATTGAACACATTTAAGTACAGAAGCAAGGGCAAATTTATCCAATGTGCAACATGAATTTGTAATATGCGACATTCAATTACATAACGCAGATGACTATGGTAACGCAGATGACTATGGTACAGATGAACTAGTGCGTCATGCACATAAGTGGAAGAAATAACAATGGAGGTTATGAACCGAAAGTCATGTAGTAACCAGGGCTGCAGAGCTGGACCTGGGATTTTTGCTTGGAGCTGTAGCTCAGTTTGAAATTTAGGACCAGAGCTGGAGCTGTGACTGTATGAAAGGTAGCTCCAGCTCTGGGTCCCTTCCTAAATACTAACGATTATCCAAATTGACTGGAAACTAAAATTACTGTGCTCTTTACAGCACACTAAACGAGATTGTTACGAGTTACGACACTAGACTGCAACAATGCGCGAGTCTTTGATGTTTCCTTGGTTCAAATCAGGCCTGCATAACTCAGAAAGCTCAAAGGGCAAAATGATCAACATAAATTTGCTGCGGGCCGCAAAAGTCTCTTTCATTGTGTTATGGAAGAAATTCTGGAATGATAGTTACTTATTTGAGGTTAAGCTTTTGCAACATTTTCTACAAATGAGGAAGCTGTTATGGGTTGCAAAAATATCTTCTGCGGGCCATATGTTGTGCAGGCCTGGTTTGAACCATCTCTAAGGCTGTGGCATTGTAGCTGGATAGGCGTGGTGCTACTTTTAGAAGTACAAAAAACGTTAACTACCACAACATCTCACTTTCTAGTCAGAATGATCAAAGTAGGTATGTAATAGTATAGTGATCTAAAAAGAACTTCTCTTAAGCTTTGTAGGTTAAATTGTGCTTTGTGACTTATTACTGCTGTTATTATGAGTGCAAAAGATACAAAATCAGATCAATACACTTGGTTATCTATTGTAAAAGAGGCAAAAGTAATTTTTTTCTAGAAGTCATACTATTTCTTCGAACAAAGGGTTTTCAAACACACCTTGGAATATGTGTTAATGCAATTGTGTGCATGTTAGAAAGAACACACGAGAGAGTTAATCGAATGAGCGTTTTGCATTCTTTGCATGGTTTAATCAGGCACTGGCAGAGGTTTCAGCTGGAATTGCCAAGAATGCAACGGATGAAGCATGCAATGAGTGCAAAACACTTGGTCAATTAGGACTGGACTGTGTCTAAATGCTTGGAGACAAACGTAGTTTTCCAAGCAGCCATTTTCTTGATATGGGTCGAAAGAAATAACACAAGATCCTCAGGCATTAACAGCAAAATTAGCAACTGTCTTTACAGAAATTGTTTATATCACTGTTATCTTGTGTTACGTTTCTTCCAGAACCTGTTCTCTGATTTGTCTGAACCTGTGACTGTTATTTTTTGCTGATTTTCACACTATGGTAAGAGTGCTGATTGTAAAAAAACTCTATCAGATTAATCTACTCAAATAAGTTTGGTACATTCTGTTAGTTTTGTGTACTTCATATATTTCATTTTTCATTCAACTTGAAGCATCCAGACAATTGAAAATGCTATGTATAAAACGAACAGAAGCCAGAGCTGGAGCCATGTTATGAAAAAAGATAGCTCTGGAGCTGGAGCTACACTCATGAAAAAAAGAGCTTCGGAGATGGAGCAGCAGTGTCATTTTTACCATGGCTCCATAGCTCTGGTAGTAACCAAGGCGTTACAAAACAGAGGAGACATGTACCATATAGGCAAAAAGCAGTTTTTTGTCAACGTAGACTACAAAGAAGCAACACAATTACCCTTGGTCAATTGTGAGACTGCATCGCAGTTGCATATGTATCCTGCATTGCACAAAGCTTAGAAGAACGAGGTTGAAAAGACAATGATGGAAATCATGCCAGTCAGAGATTTCAGATATAGCAACAGATTATAAAAGGTTGAACAATAAAAGTAATCCAATCAATAATGGGTACATGAAAAACAAAATATGGTTAGTTAATGAGTGAAGTATGAAGGTGTAGAAACAATTGCAATTCATTAGTATTGTCATGGTATATATCCACTTAACACTCACATCTTCATGAGTCATGATAGTGACATACTCCTACTCCACAATTTAGCTTAAGATAATGCTGTAAAAAGCGACACTGAAAACACCTGCAAGGTGACCACTGGGAAAGAAAGCAGGTAACAACCAAACATACCTATCCAATGTGGAGTTGAGTTGATTTTATTTGGTGATAATTAGTATTCCAGCAAGAAAAACAAATTAGTACAAGAATGCCAGGGCATTGAAGGAACCAGAAGGTTATTAGATCAATGCCCCTCAACAGTTGAATTAGTATTGTTACTGTCCAGTTTCAATTCGTGGTGTTGCATATATGTGGGAAGGAGCTACCAGATGATCAACACAGTTGCACGGTAAACCCTGGGTCACAACTGTTTTTACCCATTGAATCAGGTGTTCCGTAAGGATCTGGCCTTGGTAGAGAAAGTATAAACGTATCTAAAATGAAATTCTGCGCAGGTTGTCCTGACCTTTTCACATCTAGCAAGCTCTACAAATGCTTGCAGCAGTTTTTTAACATGGGGAAGATGGAGTGGAAACTCTTGGGATTAGATATGGTGAGATGTAGTATTTGAATTTCATTGTTCACTAGGAGTGATCCATGGGATATGATGCGCTGCTACTGCAAAGCAAAAGAACACCAGCACCAACAAGAAAGCGAAATCACATAACTGACAATAGACTCAAGAAAAAAAATAAAACAAGCAAAACCTAGGCAAACAAATACAAAGTAGATGTGGAAAATAATGGGAGTTTGTATAAAAGGGTGAAGATCAGTTAGGAATAAAGAGGTTTGTGAGAAGATAATATGAACAAAAGGAATGAGTCAGTATAGATTCTAGTAGAGCTCAACTGATGCATCAGCATGCCAATATATATCGGCTGATATGATATTGCTGATGTATTGTATCAGCATTTTGCTGATATATATCGACAATATTTGCCCACAAAAGCCGCTTCCAGCACTACGTTATTGTTCTGCATGGAATGTTTCCAACCCCAAGTTGCACTTCGTCTCTGACTGATTAATGCAAATTCTCTGTTAACAGCACGCAGCCCTCAGACTATATCAAGTAGTGTGTAATAGTCCAAGGTAATCAGACCACTGCGCAATTGTCTTGATAAACTGTTCTCTGACGTAACATTCACTCATAGATTTTTGCAAGGTAAGCACTAAGCAGATGACTGCTTGTGAACAAATCAGGTTATGTGCTGTGGTGGTTGACTTGACTGTTCCACTTGGCTTTTGCAAAGCCGCCTAGCAAGACAAGGCCTTCAGCGTGTGTCAAAAAATGTGCCTATGTCACAGCAAGCACTGACCCAGGTTTGCACAGAATTCGATGTTGTATGGTTCTTCATCACAATGAGGTCATGGTTTCTGTTAGTAATTCACCGCACATTGTTGTTTACCTACTTGTGAGATTTGCGTGCATCTGCGTATAGGCACATAGGCCAACACAAGGGAGTACTTATACGCAACGCATGTTTTGCCTGTTTGTGGATTCGCTTGCAGGCATGATTTAGAGTAAGACTATTGAAGGCAGTAGCTACGACAGATGAAAACATGCATTGTAATGTACATTATGTGTGATAGTCACTACTCTATGATACTGCTAAGGCAGTGTTATAATTGGGGCAACGAATTTTTTGACCCAAACTTAAAATTTTGACTTTATGATTTACAAATTTTGACTTTATTTTGACCTATGAATTTTCTGCATTTGCAGCTGCAACATAATTATTTCTTAGGTGTTGTGTTTAACTCAGCATATTCATGCACTGTACTTAAAAAAAGTGATTTGATTGTTCACGTTTAGGGATGATATACTGATAAATACATTAATAACTACAGTAGAGTCAAACCTGAAAACATAAAATTGAAGCACTGTATTTACAGTGTAATGGATTGAGCATTTATCAAACAAATTTCTGCAAAAACGTACTTCATGCCTTACAATGCAAAGCCTACATAATATTCAATCATCCAATAGTGCACAAAATAACATCATTACGCCAGAAATTGCAACACACCCACTGTTATTACAGAAATGCAACTAAACTTGCAAAAGATATCAGTTATCTGTTGTTATAGTTTCAGTAAAATATCGGTGAAGAGAAAAGAACTGTGCTACAAGACAAGTTTTAACCTAACAATAAATTTTGACCTAATGATAAATTTTGACTTCTTTTGACCTAATAACTTGCAAATCCCTCATGGTATGAGTGTGAAATTTGGTTTGTGGACGTTTTATAAAATTTAATAAAGGCAGGAAATTTTTTATTTATTGTCTTTTGGTTGCCCTAGTAACAATATATTTTTGGGAGGTATTACAGACATCACAATCAACTGAGCAAGTCATGCGTTCCAAACATGTCATGTGACCAATTCAACCAATCATGTTTGTTGGAAGACAAAATAGCTCCAGGAGTGCTTATTTTGTGTCATGATGCAAAATAAACATTGCTTAAGGTTAAAAAAGTGTATTTTGCATTACTTTGTCCGCATATTCAATATTGTATAACCAGCTGGGGGTGTGCTGCTAAGTCTGTTTTAGATCCTTTAACGAAACTTCAGAAGCGTGTGGTACATATTATGACGTTTAGTCATAATAAAGCTTCTTCAATGCCGTTGTTCCACAAATTAAACCTGGTGACGCTAAACGATGTTTTCAAATTAGAAATCGCTAAGATCATGCATAACACAGAAAACAGTGAGCACTTGCCGGACTACATTTCAAAAAATTTTAAATGAGTAAATTGGACACACAATTATAACACCAGACACTGCAATAAAGGCAACTATGTATAACCGAAAATTAGAACAGAAACCGGGAAAAAATCAATAGTTTATTGGGGCCGAAAGATCTGGCAAGAAGTTCCACTGGATATCAAATCAAAACCTTTACTGCTGTTTAAAAAAATACGCCAATCATTTAATTCGCCACTATATACGCGGATGATGCCTACAATCCATGGATTCATTGTTAAGTGATGTTACAGAGCAACGTTTATTTGAAACTTATCTTGCATGTGGATTGTATCCATTATTTTTTGGTCTTGCTCATTATTTGGATTGTACACGTGTGATTGAGCAAGGTTGGAAAATGTTCTGCTCTTTGCTTTCACTTTTGCTGGTTGGCGCAGGGCTCGTGAGCGCGTTCGTTTAGGGTCTTTGACAATACGTGATTGGGTGGTGGCAGACAGGATGACTGAAGTGTCTTTTTGTCGCCTCCTGGCCTTACTGTGTCTGCATTGACAAGTGCATTTACGTTAAGGCCAAAAAAATAAAATTGTTGTTGTTGAGTAATTCAAAAATATCAGTTATCAGCAATGAAAAATAAAAACATCAGTATCGGCCCAAAAAAACTTATAAGTCAAGCTCTAGATTCTAGCATAAAAATTAACTAGGCTACAGTAAAGATGAAGGACTCCATGTTTTAGCACCATATTCTCTATCATCATATGCAGAGATAAGTATATCTGAGATAAGTATATCAGAGATAAGTTTGTTAAATGTGAATGGCGAGCATTCATCTAGAGAGGATCAATATGTCCCAGATCTTGCGGCCTAGGTGCTTTAAAGACCTTTTTCCACAGTTGGTATGGGTCTTTGCCAAAGATATGCACCCCTAGTTGCACTGTGTGTTGCATGACAATGCCCTTGATTCATCTTGGGGATAAGGCGAATGAAGTTGTCAGGAAGGATTCCAGAGTGAAATTTGTGCATGGTTTTACCTAATTCAAGGTTATAAATGGTCTAAACCACAGGTCTCCAAATGCAGCCCATGAAACCATTTTACCCGGCCCATGAAACCATTTCATCAAGCACACAAAGTCATTTTGTCAATTATGAAAAAATAACATATTTACCAAAATTTTTTTATTTGGTAGAATGTAACGCATCCTGAAACAATCACATTACGTAAGGCATCTGGCTCTCGACATGTTTTGTATTAGCTTATGTGGCCCTCACAAAAAAGTTTGGAGACCCCTGGTCTAAACGATCACTACCTGAATACCTGTACAACACTATCTCATATATATCTAGTAAAACCTGACAAACAACAATCAAGTCCAGACAACATAGTGGTTGCTATCAGATTCCAAATGTCAGTTGGCACTATAAGCAGTCAACATATGTAGGTGTGAAAAAAGGCACCACAACAAGGAGTTTTTGTGTTACCACAATAGTTCTTGCTAGGCAATAAGTGCCGAGAACCACATCTTGGTAAATGGAAGGCTAAAAAGTTAATCATTTAGCTGTCAAAAAACTGAAACAATCACACCAAACATATTTTTGAGAAGAAATATAAATTTCATTAACTGTTGCAAAAGTTGAATTAATAGCTCACTTGGTGTTGAAAACAACACTTCAGTGAATCGTGTGTTAAATAGAATACTGAATAACGTTCCAGTCAGTTCCATAGGTCACAACTAACATATTGCTTATTTTGGGTGTGAACTGTCTGACATGCTCGCAAAGAGTATAAAGTGCTGGCAATTAGCAGTTTTCAATTGTGTAAAACAGGGGTGGGGAACCTGTGGAACGTGGGCCAAATGCGGCCCACATGAACATTTGATATGGCCTGCATCAAAATTTTTGTTACCAAGTTAGAGCACAAAATCGCATCAAAACCAAGCTCCATGATAAGCAGGCAGGTACTTAGACAGTAAGTCAGGAGAAGTCACTCTTACTCATAGTTAGATAAAGGTTGATTTTAGAATAAATTTAATTGAATTTTGTGGCCTGCCAGCGATATTGCATAATTCATGCAGCCAGTGGTGGTAGTTATGTTCCCCACCCCTGGTGTAAACAGACCCTGTTGGAGTCATTAATCTTAATAGTTATGTAATTTTAGTGCTTCACATAATTTTCTTGCTTTATGCTAGGGGTATCTGAACTTCTTTGTCAAATGGCCACATAAGCTATTACACGACAGTTCGAGGGCCAGACATCTTATCTAATGTGATCATTTTAGGATATTTAAATAAATTCTACTAAATCAACAAATTTTCCATAAGTATATCATTTTTTCATTATTGATGAAATGTCTGCGTGGCTGGACGAAATGGCTTTGCGGGCTGGATTTTTGGAAACGCCTGCTTTGCTGCTCATGCTATGTGACAATAAAACAGTTCTCTTTCTTGACATTAGCAGATGCATTTCAGTCTGCAGCTCTAGCACACCTTATTTGTGCTTGTTATGACATATTTCTAAGTTTGTATACTTGTACTTTACTGTTCATGACAAACACTGTATTGATTGCAGGTTGATCCTTTTTAATTTGATATACAAATTGTTGTATTGTTTTTTGAAAAAGAGAAACCAACAACCATGTGTGGCGGATTTAACTGCTCAAAAAATTCACTAATATTGCTGAATGTGTTGTTTTTGGTAAGTTGGTTTTGACAAGACATTTGTGTACTGACATGATTCCAGTGTTAAAAAAAGCTGATACTATGTTGAACACCTGCTGTAAGTTATTTAGATATTGGTGTTCATTGAAAGCCATGCTTTTAGTGTTAGTAGCATATCTTTGCAATTACTTGTGCAATCTTTTGTTTAAGTGTGATTTCCTATATGATCACTCTTGTTGAATTTTTGCATTAGTTGTTGATTCATGTGCTGTGTTCCATAAAGTCATCTGCACATCCTAATTTTCGCTGGTCCTAATTTACTGCCTGTCTTTTTCAGTGTAAGTAGAAATCAATTGTGATAGGGCAATTTTAAAATACATCCACCTACAAGGCATATAACTTGTTAAAAAATTTGTCCTTTTAATTACAAGCATTTCGTGCCAGCTACTAAGTAGACTTTCAAACATTTAATAGATACTAGAATTTTATGCTCAAAATCCACTAACAATAAAAAAATGTGTCTAGCTCAATGCTTTTTGAAGGTGACTGTGCTTTAAAATCCTGAGAACTTTCTATTGCTGAACTGCAATTGCTGAAATGATGAATCACATGGTGCACTGGTTTTCACTGAACCATGACTGACAATTTATTTCCTTTTATTGTTTTGTCAAATAATCTTATACCATTATCACCCCATGCTTAAACGTAGAAATTGTAGCGTGGATAATATGTAATGTCCTTGCATGTTCTTGTAGATTTTTTTTTCTTATTGATGAAGTTAAATGGCTTTTAGTTTATAGGGACATTGTAACAAGTCTATGTGAAAGTAAGTGTTACCACAATAGTTCAAACTTGTGATTTTACTTTTAGAATATATAATTGCTATATCTTTGAACAAAAATAACTGGGTACATATTCAGTACCTAGTTACCTCCACATATATATGGTATTTTCAAGCAAATGTGCTGTTACTTCCACCATTAATCCTCTACCCACACAATCTTTGTACTGTCACTTAATTGTATGTGTGGCTGTTACATAGCTACTAATCGTGATGTAGTATGTGGTATGGTATGATTTCATCAACTCCAAATAGCATATACATATCCTATCACTGACCTTTGATAATTAAGAAGTTCATGCTTTTCTTAACAGTCGCTGGGTAGTAGATTATGCCTCTGCTATAAGATGTCCTAAAAGAAGAGGAATAAAGTTGAGGTAAGGCTGAAATAATCTCAAACAAAAAGATCCTTTTGTGCAAATGTATGGTAAAACAAGATTAATTTTTCATGAAAATTGGGGGTAAGTGACCAGCAGCAACCATTTATAGAAATAGTAAGTAATATCAAGAAAGAAATTAACCATGTCCTTGTTATAGAATACCTAAGTCTCAGACTCTTACACAAATTCGATGTTTCTGAATTATTTTTATTACACAGCATTAAACAATCACTTAATAAAAGTTTTACATAGGCCAAACGAAGTAAACTCAACCAATGCATATATCTGGATTTTAGCTGATGCTGGTATTTTAGTTTTTTGGTAAGTGGAATTTGATGGTTTCTCTGGTAAGGTTGCCTTAATTTCCACTTGAAAATCAAAGTGCATTTTGATGGTAATTGACAGTTTTCCATCCTAAGTTTTAATTTTTAACACTTTGAGAACCGGCGTACAATATATTTGTACTTTGATTTCGGCCTAAAAAACAACAGTTTTCGGTTGCCTTACCAACGCCCTAGCTCCTCCACCGATTGCGCTAGAGAGCTGTTCAAGGGCTCAAACCGATCAGCTAGTCTAGTAGATTGCACTCGAAAAAAAATTTTTTGGTTGGGGGGTGCGGATTGTTTGTGACTGACGTCAAAATTGAAGTGGTTTTGGGGTCATTTTGGCTCATGTTATCTGGCCTAAGGCCCAACCACTAGGCCAAAGTGTTTTGCTGAAGTTTTCATTGGAAACCAGGCTCGAGTCCGAGTCTTTTGAGCCTTTGATCGACTTTCTAGCGTTTCTGGTACAAAAGTTATGATCTAAAATAAACAAATTAATTAATTATCTAATTAACTAATTAGTCAAATATTTTTACTAACTTACATCACAACTTTTGAACCGACACCCCAGCAGGTCATCCAAAGTATCAAAAGACTCAGATGTAGCCTAGTTCCCAGTAAAAACTTCAGCGAAATACCACCACCTAACGGTTGGTGCCCAGGGCCAGGCAAAGTGAGCCAAGGCAGCCTAAAAGTCCTCCACTTATGACGTCACTCACAAAAAACCCGCACCCCCAAGCAAAAAATTATTTTTAGAGTGCAGACTAGAAGACTTGCTGTGTCTTTTGAGACTTTTACTGGGTCTGTGGAGCATGCCGGACCAGAGAAATTCCCGCGCAAAGCCACGTGTGTTTAGGCGTTGTTTTTTTTTCCGAAAATCTCCGAAAGCAGCCAGACGCCAAAGAGTTAAATGTACAAAGCTAACTTTTGGTCTACACAAGTTATTCGCAGCAAGCACCCATCAAGCTTTACATCAAATATATAGTGCTTTTGCGCTGATGTTAGCTGGTGAGACCTCGGTGTCATATTTGAAGTGTTACAACAGATGAGGGCAAAACAGTTTAATTGTTGATGGGTTCTGCATTACAAATGGTGCTATTGATGGAGTTTTTTAATTAGACAACTTAGTATTCAGATGGCATATGTGACTAAGCTTGCACTTGAACTAAGTACTCTGTAGACAATGTTTTGGTAAGACCTCAAAAATTACTAGCTTTGTCAGCAAAAAGTGTTGTGTCAGAAACGCTACTTACTACTGCTCTGGTTCATGCTTTTATACATACTGTGAATTCTTGTGTTAGTGTTTGAAGAATGCTATTTACAAATCACATTGTCATACTGCAGATGGTTTCTTTACTTCTGATTGGGGTGGCATCATATGCCAAGGCAGCATCAGTGATTGATACTTTTGAAGTTGTTGGAGGTAAGTAAAATTGCAACAAGTTGTCTTCGTAATTGTTGTTGGCACTATCTCAAACATTGGAAATGTGTCATTTTCTGCAGAGTATCATGTGGTTTAAATGCCACATCAGGCCTTGTGGTTAGTGTGTCTGCTTTGCTTCTGTTGTGTCTGAAATTCAACTCTATGCCAGGTTTTACCAAGACCTTGTACATTGGTATTGCAGCTTTGTCTGATGCACGATATGAAGAAAGACATAGGAACGTCTCTCAAATTCATTCAGACATGAGAAATGCAAACCACCATGAAATCTGGTTGTCTTGGCCTGTATTGTCATTGCAACATCTTCTTGGGGGCCAAGGGCATGCAGCTGAGGTACACACAACCTCCACATCACATTAACACCTATGCTGACAGGTGTTTTTTCGCCAAAATGATGTTCGCTGTCAAGATAAGCACAACACTTAATGCCATTCATATGCCAACCACTGCTGCCTAAGCAGTGTGGAGAATAGCATTATTAATTTTTTATTAAAAACCTACCAGTCAAGATTCAGTTGTGCTCAGGTAAATTACCACTAATTAATGGTAACTGGAATTATGTCAGATCAAAGCAGTCATGTGAATTCCTATTGCCTACAATACTTTTACATACTTCAAAGCAGCCCATGAGATTCAGAGATTTAATAAATAAATCACTGAAAAGCAAGATGTAGCTGCAAACTACAAAGTTGCTGTTAGAAAGTTTTTTGGATCGTGACACTGAATGAGATGTGTAAGTATTGGTTGCTTACATAAAACATATGATTCTACTTAGTGTAATGTCTGTTAAAAGCTTTAAAGCTGTTGTGCAACAACCATATTAATATACAAATCTTAAGAATTAGACTTAAACTCAACTCTGGACAAGGTTTGATAGAAATTTTAATTTTTCATTACATAATACGTAATTATTTACCACCTCAGTCTCATGTGCTGCAATGCAAGGATCTACTGCAAATAGCTGAAATTACCATAAGCCAAAAACAAAGTTTAGTACCACCCTATTCCACTCATCGATCAGTTTCTTTTGATACGACACAATAAATGCTGCAAGTTAGCTTTAGGTGTAGGTCTTGCTGGCCACAAAATCAATTGCATACTTCTAATTTTATATCATATGCTTCTGGTACATTGGCCAGAGCAGTTGATTTTTTGATTTGCAAGTAAAATGTGCAGTTTTGCATGTATGGTGACAAATATGCTCGTGCTTTATAAAGATTAAACCATGATTTGGTGCTGGGTGTACTTCACCAAATCTGTTGTTTCAAAATCATTTACACTATTTTGTTTTTTAGAGATATGTATGTGGTAATCTTCCACAGATACTGCTGTTTTTGTAAAAAAAGTTCAGATCAACATGAAAACTTTGGAGAATTGCTACTGGTTTGTAGGATGTATTTTAGAACTGCATTTTTAACCAAACCAAGAGATGACAAAATTATTTATTCTGTTAAACAAAACCAATTCAACTACAAGTCAGTGGAACAAAAGGTTTTCTACCTGGCCAGAGTGTAATCAGAAATGCACAGGCATGAATTGCATGTCAACATTTCAATAAATTTGGAGGTTATGAAATCAAGAGCAAAACTGTCAAATTAGGCCAGAATATTGTCAAAATTTTCCTCTGGGGCATTGGTATTTTGTTTCATATATATTTTGTTAAAATTGAAATAGATTTCCTGATTTACAAGGCATGCAGTTGTTGAGCAGAAATATAGCATTTAGTCAAGATCAAGTTGCATGCATGTTTAAGCTGCACCCTTAACCCTGACTTGTTGAAAAGTGCAATTTTCGAACTTTTATTCAAAGAAGCAAACAGAAAATAAATATAATTTGGGTCTGCTATGTCTGCTGCCTTAAGCTTCAATCCAGCATGTGCTATGTAATCAGCACAGTCTCTTAGGCATGTTGTAGTTTTTAGATTAAAACATAGCACAATAGTTTCTTTCTGTGCTGATAGTCGAGCCATGCGTGGATGGTCAGGTCAGTCAGCAAGGCAGTTTGTATTTTGTGTTTGTCTTTTTGTTTTATGATGTCTTTGTTACTGTTGCGATCGGAAATCCTGAGCGGCATATGCGCAAAGCTTTGCACTGTGGCAGCAAGCAACAATAGAG
>JGI24022J15233_10002646_pt1 | contig 17002 bp, 10 predicted proteins | sample Ectturendosymbi2_FD_15233 | JGI IMG/M metagenome (IMG submission 15233)
ACTTTTACCTTGCGCAAAAACTTAACACATCCTGTTATAAGTATAATTGAATAATGCATGAAGAAAATGTACTAATACTACCAACATTCATTTTCTACATCTCTGCAGGTATTGGGCAATGGAAAACATTAGTGGTTCAAGAAAGTAAGGAAAGCTTCCTCAATTTAAACATTCAGTTCTGACTCAAAAGAAACTAAAAGCAATTGATGTAGCATTGCATTAGCAGCTATTGAAGCATACACCAGACCATTCGAGTAAACACATATACATTGGTGTTTACAATATAAGTCTCTCAAGCAAAACCAGTCTCACATAACTGTTTGAACAATGGAGTTACCCTGGGTCCAAGTTTAGCTTTGTAAGAACTTATTGTTTTTTATTTTCATTGTCCAAAAGCATAGGTAAATATGCCTTTCATCTCCAGTAAATACTTTGAGAAGGAACAAACCAACCATAATGTTTATGATGAGACTGGAATGAATGAAATATGTGGTATTGCCACATGTTTCAATCAGCTTTCAACGTTGGTTTGATCTTTATAAGCTACAATCACTACACTTTTCACAGAAAAATCTTAAACAAGTTAGTATCGCAACACTACAAATCTTTGGTAGGCCATGTGCTTAAAAAAGTTTGTTGCAATGGCTTTCTGTGCATCGTATTTTGCTTAAGGATATGTACACTGGGTAATTTAGTAGATTCATAAGCAAGAATGGCAGGCTACCAGTTAAACCTTGCAACTACCGGTAGTAAGAAGCAAAATGATTCATAAAAGGAAGGGCTCAATATCACTGAGTTTAAACCTCTTAAATTTTGATTGAGGGACCCATATCTTTTTCAAGAGTATCGGGCACCTTATCCGTGTTGTTACCTGTTGTCATCTTACCTTTTGTCTGGGGCCCCTTGTCCATCGAATGCACATTAGGCTATTTATGTTTAACCAAAGACGAATAGGACTTCTTATCCCTTGATTAGGGGCCCCTAGCATCTTGGTTGAGGACCTTTTACATTTTGACTGGGGCCCCTTGTTCTATGATCATACAGGAAGCTGTTTGTATTTCATCATTTTAGTTTGGCTTCATATCTTCAGGTTGATAATCCAAATGAGTTAAAACGTATTATTAATGACAACATAGAGCAAACAAATTAAGTTTTATTGAGTAGTCATTATAATAAAAATACAATTATAAACAAAATCTCAAAACTTTTGAAAGCGCGGTAATTAAAAATGGGGCCCCTCAAAGCGCGTAAATTGAAAATGGGGGCCCCTATGTTGCACACCCTGCACACTCACTAAGACCGCTACTGTCTGAGGTAAACAGTCACATCTGGATAAACGCATTAACTATTGTAACTTGAAGCGAACCTTTGAAGATTCGTTGCCATGTTATTGTTACGCAACAAAGAGCAACAGTAGAACAATGCGTTTGCAAATTTCGCAACCTGAGTCTGCAGACGAAGGAGTGGACATGAATGAACTGCAAGATCATTACTGCATCACACCAACACAGTGATGCTGGTTCTTGTGCAGTGTGAGTGCTATACCGGTAAATAAACTGTTATTGCAAGAATTAAATCAATTAATCGAAATCAAGATGCTGACTTCAGACTTTCTAAATATTTTTGGTTCTTAGTCGCAATTCCTAGGTAAGGGACAAATGCCCGCTTCGCCCCTCCCCTGCGGCAGGCCAGTAACCAGGCCATAAGATTTGGGGGTGAAAAGTAGGCTACATTTTATGGGGGCAAGGTTTTTATTATTATATGTTTTAATGAAAACTTTTAAGGACACAACAAAATTTGGGGAGGCACAAAAATTTTGCAGGCACTGCCCTCGAATTCTCCCCCCGTGGCTACGGCTTTGCCCTGCGGAAGCCCTTGAAAGTAGCTCACCGTATCTCTTTGAAAAACAAACTGTCCTTGAAAAAAATTTCCACTGATCTGGCAACCGCAGCTGAGAGACGGTGTCGAAAACTAAATACTGTTGCTCGCTTATAGTCAAAAGCTTTGCCGGCTCCAAATTTGTGAGCTGGCTACGACTAGGTACGCGTAGAGACAAATATCCCAAAAAACAGGGTTGCCAGGTGGTCATAAGCAAAAAATGCCAAATCAACTCGTGAAAAAGCCAAATACAAGATAAATACACAACGACACCTTTGAAACACCAAACGCGCTTTCAAAAGGCAATATATACATATTTTATACATAAGAGGAATGAAGCTCACTAGTCACTCTATTAATAAACTTCTCGAAACTTTTGGTCTTGCTGAAGAGTAACTTGAAACTGTAAACCTAAAAATGCACCAAACAGCAAAACAAAAAATTACAAATTCTCGTGCAGAGTTTCCAATAAAAATTCATCATTCTGTGTCCATAAACAGTGTCTAGAAATCTGCCAGTACCCAGAAATCTGACAAAATCATCTTTAATTCTGCCAAATCGGCATAAAACTAGAAGCAATGAATGCTGGCACTTTGCCCTGGGAGGTGTTTATTGCACCATAGGGCACTGAAAATGATCAGACAATGTTTTTCCGCGTCACAGCGGCTCAGCGGGAAATATGAAGTTTGCAGCGAGTCAAAAACAACTTCTCCTGCTCATCCATTCCACTTTGTACAAAACGCGGCTATATCGCGGTAAGGCAATTTTAGAAATACGGTACAGTAGGTTGAAAAAATTTTGTGGAGACAGCAGAAAATAGGCTGAAAAAAGCGTCTGATTTCGTGCTGAGCTGAACTTTTGTCCAAATATTGTTTCTGGCAGGTCTGATCAGTAGCCATCTTTAGCATAGCCTACAGCTAATATAGCGCACTTCGTTTTTAGCCTACCTGGCATGTAGGTTACATTTTTACGGTTAAGTTTGCTGTTGTGGAATTTATGCTGTCACTGAGCGCTTTAACCTAGCCTGTAGTTATAAATGCATTGCAAGTGTGCTGTAGCGTAAGTTTGATGTCTTCGCTTAACTGATAGAATGAGCTGCACTCATTCATCAAATCTTATAGGAAAAACGTATAGTCCGCTGCTTATGCCACTTCTGTCCACAGTCTGCTGCTTATCCAACATTTCTCCACAAGAAGCCCAATCCTACCCAAATTAAACAAGAGTTTGAATACTTACGTGCGGTTTATGTCACATGGGGGACGTATTTTTTGTATAAAAACTTACTTATTAGAAGTTTTATTTTTAGTGAAATAAACACTTTCGGACTACCCAAATTCAGCAAAATAAGCTTTGCATTTAATGTTTTCGTCCCTATCCCTGTGCAAGAAATGGTTTATTTAAAGGCTATCCAAAAAATCACACCAATGGAGGTTTCTATGTCTTGAACTATCGATCAAAAATCGTATCTGAAAAAATGTAAGGGGGGGCTGAAGCCCCGTTAACCCCCCCTGGATCCGCCTATAGTATCCTACAGTAACCCCAGCCAAACGTAAAGCTAAGGCACTGTGAACATAGTATGCTGTTTCTGTCACCAGGCATAGTCTTCTGGCTGCAAACTTTTCTCCACTGGTGTGATAACAATGCAGCATTTATTATTGACTTTTCGAGAGCGTATGCCGTAACTCTAACTCTCTTAATCAGAAGATAGGCAAGAAACAAAATCAAAGCGTACACACACACTGCATTTCTGAAAAATTTCAGAGTGATACACGAACAAACGGATAAAAAATGCCTTAGAAATACCATCATTTTAAGCGATCTCTCAAGCTTTGACAATTTCAGCATTTTTGTGGTTGAATACCAATCATTTGGGAAATATTCGATCAAATGGCCTGTCTCAAGATAAATCTTGTAAGATAATTAACCAGGAGGACAAAGAAAATTCTAATAAGACTTTTCTCAAAAATGACTAGAATACAAAATTTCATCTTTATTTTTTGAGACTTTCTGCAAATGTCAAAATTGTTATGCTTTTTTTGAAACTTTCAGGGGGTGGCAAATGCCCTAAATGCCTCCCCCCCTGGTTGCGAGCCTGAGCGCATTTATTAACAAATAAATAAAGCACAAAAAAATTGGAGTATCGTTGTTTGCTTTGGTGAAAATCTCTCTCTAAAGTGATCATCTAGTTTGGTTTTTAAATAACCAAAAACGTCTATTTTTTAAGCCCGGTTGGTCACGTCCAGTGGCCAAACGTCGCAGACACTGGCATTTCCGCAGCAGACGCTCTCAATGCGAAACACCCGCTCTCAACCATGCTCTATGCGTACTTGATTCCTGGCAGTTTGGCGAACAAAAATGAGAAAATAGAATGAATAATGGATTTATAAAGCGGCGTTTGCATTTCCATACTGGCGTTTTCTTACTGCTAAATTCCGTCCCAAATCGATCTGATTTAATGAGCGGCGGATTAATTCTCCGTGGATTTAATGCGGGGTATACTGTTTTACGCTTAGTGACGTGAGGACTTAGTATCAAATCACAATCATTTTGTTTCACACTACAGGCCTATGCCTTATCTGCTGTTTACATTTGCTTGGTCTGGATGATACAAGGTGCGTAAAATGACACACAGAATAACCCGCGTTCGTTTCAGTTCTTAATATTTTGAGCGAGTTCCACTGCTTGACGGCACTAGATCTCGGGGCAGGTGTTGAGCTGCCACAAAAATTGAATACAAACACAAAGTGAGACCTACCCAGCGTTAAAAGCTTACGTGCCATTTAGTAATAAACACGCAATCAAATCTACATTTCTGTATGACTGTTTCCTGGTTATAAGTTATACTGTACTTGAAAGATGTAACAAGCTGTCAAGGCCATTCCAGGATGAAAATGATACAGAAGCATCATAATTTACAGTTCACCGTGAGACTTAGCTCTCTGACTAAACATCTGCTATTTTCCATTGGTTTTTCAAGATTTCGTTGAACGAACTAATTCGTGGTTAGATTTATAGAAGTAACTGGTGGATGTCTCAGGCAAGGTTCACCAAATCAAAAAGACTGACGGTTCACCTGAACAAAATAGTTCATGATGTAATCCATGGTCTCCAAACTACGGCCCGCGGGCAAAATCAGCCCGCAAAGCCATTTTTCGGCCCACGAAGACGTTTTGTCAATATTGAAAAAATACTGTATTTACGAAAAACTTCTTGATTTGGTGGATTGCAACATATCCCAAAACAATCACAGTACGTAAGATGTCCGGCCCTCGGACTGTTGTGTAATAGCTTATGTGGCCCTCGGCCTCGGACAACAAAATTTGGAAACCCCTGATCTAATCTAATGAAACAAATCATATTTTGCATGAACGACACAGCTTGTTATTTAATGTACATGCTTTCGATTCCACTTGGACCTGTGCCTTAGTCAAAGATGTAATCCTTTCCCACGAAAAATTCATATACTTCTGCTTGCAGCGAATGCGACGTAGGCTACATACTCGTCTTGCACGAACCAGGTTAAACTTCTCAGAAGCGCGGTTACTCGAACACGAGGCTTTTTAATCGATTTGACTAAATACAGCGACATGCATACAACTTTCAAAACTCCAATGCAAATGTTTTTCAAATAAAACTCAAACTACAAACTACATTTTTACCCGAACTGGAAAATAATCTCCCATGTAGGACCATATTTTCAAGTTGCGCACCGTGTCGTTTCTTCTGCCGCCTGCCTCCGGAGTTTTCCAGTCAAGAACGTAGAAGATAGCGTAAGGAATGAGGTACACCCAGTAGCTCGTAAATAAAACAATGTAGGCAACGATGACCAAACAAGTAAGAGCTGCAAATGGAATAAACGATTATGAAATTACAGGGTAATGCACTGCCAACAGCCGGCCACCAGTGCAGCATTCACTGCGAAAGTAGCCGCGTGGCCTAATGCGCATAGTTAGCGGAGATGTGTGCCCGCAGATCACTCTTGACAATCCAAAGGAAGTACAAAGCAAGTATATGTACTGTACATTTGTTTGATTTTGTGGTAAATATCCTCCAAACATGAAATAAAACAAAGCTCTTATTTCAGTCAAAAAATTTTGAGACTTTAATCGATTTGAAAAAATTTAGCCTCACGTCAGGCATACTTTGATTAAACTTTACTCGGTTTGCAAAATAACGATATTATGCAAAATATGATTCTTTAAGAGTTTTGTACCATTTTTTAAGAAGTGAGTTACTAAACTCTAATTTGCTTACATTTTGAAAAGAATTTATCGCAACCATCAACTAAATTTATTCCAAATTCAACTCACCCATGGCCAAGAAGCAGAAAAGAAAATGAGACACGGCCAAAGTTTGTAAACGTCGAGCTAATGGTATTCGTAATGGAGCGAATTCCACCATTTTTATAAAACTATCACAAATCGTCTTTCTTGAATCAACCAGTCATGCGTCTACTGCCTTACAACAATAATCTGAAACTAAACAAGACGGTGAATGAACAAAAGTTACTGCTCTAAGAATTTAAACATATCAGCTCAGCTTCTCTAAAAGCAAATTACAGTTTTACTAAAGGTTACCTAGTCTCCTAAGCTTGATTCACAAAAACCTTGGGGTTGAAAGCGCCAATGCTTATTTCTTCATGCTGTCGCGACAAACAGTTGTCACTGAAGCAAAGCCCACGAGCGAAGCAGTAGTAACGTAAGCAAATTAGCAGTGTATAGAATATTTTTAACACAACTCTCTCCAGAGCAACCATACAGTACTTCAATATGGCAACTAGACCTTTGTTTTGTCAACATTAGGGTAACAATTAGACTGTGAACCCAAACCTGATTTGTTCCATAGAAAGAAAAGAGTAAATTTCAAAGCTTACTTTTGGTGTTGTAATAGCGTTTTAGCAGCAAAACTATTTTCACCAAAACTGTAAGTGCAGCTTAACGTTTCTGACGATAATTTCCACGAGTTCAGATTGATATGTGAAGTGCAGACCTTTCCATTAAGCAGCTGGAGGGACATCGCAAAAAAAGGAATTTTTGTACGATTTCAACATCTGTTCCACTTGCTGCTTTAAATCTTTTTAGAAAAAGCTTGACGGCATTTTGCGATGAAGCATAACGAACCATCTTACAATATTTTTGCTAGTTAGTGCCGCTTCCGTCTAATACGAACTCGGATCAAAATAGTAATGTATTTACTTTCTACGAACTAATTGAAAGGAGGAAAGGTGGTTTCTGTTTTCTGTATGATCACATTATTGTGGTGGTTAAAAGGAGCTTCATGACGAAAACAACTGATTGTCGCGGCCTGAAAAGATGTTTGATTAGTTTCATCTGTTTTTGGTAACTTTGCATACTCGTGACGAAGATATTCGGGCAAGACCACACCTTACCGCAAACCATTTTCAGATTACAAAAAGGCAGTCTAATGCAGCCCACACTTGTCCCAGTTTCTTGCCAAGTCCATTTTCTTTAAAGATAACCTCACATGATGGTGTCATGTTTCTCATCTTTTCCATGCACTAAGCGAAGCCGCAAATAATGGCCTTGCCTGCTCTACGTAGACCTGGTTGCAAATGATGAACTGTGACATGCAGCCTGTTTGTAATGGGAGTGACTGTCTGGTCTCATCATTCTCACTGAGGCTAAATATGTAGGCCTACTAGACGCCCTGACCAGTTTCAATTATTATTTTTTGGCAACCGACCAGGCTGCGCCAATCATAAGCCGCTACAACCTCGGTGTGTAATCCATGCCGCTGCAAATCATCTGTAAAGCAACCTCTCGTAAAACATTAACCAGGGAACTAGCTCCGTTCAAAGGTTAACCAACAAATCAACCGTAACGTTGCTGTAAACACCGATCAGAGTCCACACACTGGCGATGTGACAGCTTGCAATATATGATGTTGTCGCTGCAGGTAACGGAAACCAGTGTGGAATTAAGCAACAACACATGGCGTCTTGATACACACAAAATGTAATTTCTTCCTGATGTCAACGCGCAAAGCACAGGAAAGAGAGCGTTTTCGAAAGCATGATCGGCGAACCGATAAAACTCATCTGCATGGTATTTGCTCTGAGAACTTAAACACTTATTTGCTTACCTCATATTTCAGCTAGAAGGTATAACTATCGCTGATACCTCTGCATACGATTCCTAGTGCCACAGCTAGGCTATATCCACGTGTAATTAGACTTTTCACCGTGCAAACGCACAAGCAAACGTTTCCGGCAGTCATAAGCCCTGCCGTATCGAATACGATGTAATCAGCGTTTGGCACCATGCAATGCTGTATCTTTACCTTATGTTTGCAAGGTTAACCGCGACTACAGTAAGCACAGCCGAAGTGATGGCTCATAGCTTTGCGTTGCAAGCCAAGCTTACCACATTGATTCCAGGAAAGGGTGAACAAGTTTGACGTGGCTTTCTTTGGATAGATTTGAGCAGAGAACAAGATCAACTCGAAGCCACGTACTTTTGATAATGCTCTAATATTTCCAAACTTAATGCACTCAATTTTATTATTGCAAACTCAATATTTAATGACAATTTGAAAAACACAAGAAATAAAAGGTACGTATGAACGAACCAGGCTTAAGAGAGCATTCCTTCAATCAGCCGAGTTACACATCGCTGTCTAAAGCAGTGATCTTCAACCTCTATTGTACCGCGACTTATTATAGCAACCCACCATAACCAAACGACCCCCATCTAAAACTCGAATAAAGCAAATGTAGTACAGCTGTGTACATAAAACATCTATTCGCGACTCCTCCAAAAATGAATCACGACCCTTCTGGTGGTCGCGACCCCAGGTTGAAAACCACTGGTCTAAAGGCCTACATTCACTGCTATTTCTGTATCATTTAATCTCTGAAGTGTTGTTACACAGTCTTGACATACCTCGTACGATTTTCACTTAATGTTTTCACTTAGAGAGCTGTTCTCACATTTATTAACATTGTTTTTGTTTTCTTGGCACTGTTAACTGCAAGGTTCGGTAGTGCCACGTCTAATTTTACATATTTACTTGTCGTCTTTATCATATTTTTCCCCCTGTGGAGAAATTCCAGGACAAGTTATTGCATCAGTGTCCCTGAGGATTGTTCGCCTATCAAAGTTGCATTTGTTTTGGTTTGATTTTCTCAATCTTTTCTTGTTGCACTCTAGGGCCAAACGTTTTCGAAATTCGTTTGTAATCATCATATTAAATGGGAGATTTGCCTGAACACGTCTTAAGACACCCTACTTTGTGCAGAAAACTTGCGGCAGTCACTCAAGAGCTTCTCTCCGTACTACATGAAAACCGCTGCTTGCAATCAAAATGCGCCCCGAGGTGACCAGGTGTTGTTAACCACATTACTTTGTCTCGAACTTTCAAATTACTGACAAACACGTAAGCAATTTCAACTTGCCAAACGCAAAAATAACTATACTTGAGACATCATATAAAAAAGTTGATTCTGTGTCGCGTGTGAATTAAGCAAACTCCAATTGTACACGTGACCCTCGTTTCTTTTACTCGATAGTTGTAAAGCAGAGCATGCAGGGTTCGCCACAATCTTTCAGCTCCACCAAAACACTCGGTTCTGACGAGCAGCTATAAGGATCTCAGATGGAACACTGTCGCAGTCCTCGAACACGCTCGAAATGTCAGTGAACCTCACCTGAAAAACGCCAGATAACTGTAAAAAGTTCTTGACTCACAGAAGTCGAACCATCATCGCAAACTATCAATCAAACGGCTGAATGAACTGTACTGCTGGCTTGTCTCTAGCTTGAAAACTGTACTGTCCTCATACTACACTTTCATCAAAATACACAAATTTGTGCGTTGATGATGTGCTTTCATTCCGTCTTTCTTGGATGAAGAAGTGGGACAGGAGGCCCTGCAGTCATTGGCTAAACGCTGCCTCTGAGCTTAGCTTGCTGAAGGCTGATCAACTACATGTGCGTGTGTCTGTCTGATAAGCAAAAACTCCAAACCACGCATTTTTATAAGAGACGTTTGAAACTATTCAGAGCGATATCAAAAATAAGTTTAGACCTAGACAGAAACAATAGAAAAAGTGCACAAGCAACATGTGGACCTACGTATAAAAACAAAGCGACTTCGACACATTTTGTTCCACCCGGCGATCGGCGCCGTGGCAAACAATAAATCACACGTTGGCCAGAATACATTGCTTGCGGGCACAAGACATTTCATTTGTACGAACAGACATGGCGTCTGGTTTTGGTCTCAGTTGACTACAAATGGTAACAGTTTCCGACAATTTACCAAATGACTGGATTTCAAACGAAAGCCCAATCGACCAAAAACAAATTGGACTCGTCAATGGCATCGTTTCAGATTTCTGACTTCAAAGCATGTGGTCCCTGAACGGAATATATTTTTCCTGATTTTGAGCATCGAAACATGAGTCTTGCTGACTTGATTTAGCCACGTGCTCATTTGGCATTGGTTCTATGTAAACTCCTCGTGACTTGAAAGGAAAAATATGTTTATTTGATTTTCAAAATCGACCATTTGTGCCCCAGTCCTTGTTGAAAGCTGCAAGCAAACGCTCAAGAGTGACTTCCCCTCTGCCTGGCCTCGCGTTTCACGACACACATCAGACAGCGACCCTGAAGATCACAAATCAACAACAATCGGAAAAATTGTGAAAGCAACAATTTCACCGTCATCACTGACAGCAAAGCGGCACAGCGACCTCCAGCGGGTCGGATACGACACATGCATCGCACAGAAGCGATACTCATCAATGTCGCAATAATCGCTGATGTTGGTTCCAGCCATTTGCATTCACGCAGTTGATTCCGAGGCGATCCATTATAGCGCAAGACCGTGGGTGTCCGAAGGATTTTTCCAGAGCGGTGGCCAGCAGCGGATTTTTCCAGGAAGGGCAAAAGTGGTGAGACTTCATTTTGCTCACTTGAAACTACGAAAACAACCTTTTTTGCTAAAATTTTCAATAAGAAAATGTCAAATTTTTAAATCCAAGGGGGCGCCCCCCTCCCCCTTCCGACGCCCACGCGTCCCCTCAGCTTCCAGGGCAATGCTGCACGTACTTTTTTTGTAAATACAGTAAGACAAGGACTGCCAACTGTCTGTTACCTGTTGCCAAATTCTAAAAAGACAGCATTGTTTAGTATCTCGCATTGCATTCTCAAACTGTGGGCAAAAACGTTTGAGAAAAATGGGAAATCCTGAGAAATTGGTTCGAAAACGGTTTTTGTTTCAAATTTGAGCATACAGGGGCTATATCAAAAAATCGTATGAGATCGAAACAATAGACAAAAGAAGAGAAAAGCAAATTCCATTTATCCAACAACATCAAGTAAACACTGACACATCCGAAAACACGCAAGTTAAATCTTGCATCACGTAAACATTCGCCGAGAGTTCGTTTCTCTGATATGTATAAAAACAGCTGGCATTGAGTGCGAATTGCCGTAGATGTATGAATTTACTTGTCATAAAACAGAAATTTAGAATACAGTAACAAGCGTAGCAGGCATCTAAACATTTTTTGGAAGACGAAGCGGACGATCAAAAACAGGTAAGTTTCTAACCACCTGCAAAATTATAAATTTTGTCTTAAATTCGGCATGCAGGCAAATTGCAGGTCAGCAATTGCCTTGTGCTTCCTACTATGACCCCTTGGTTATTGAAATACGAGCTACGAAAAATAACTCGAGCAACTTTTACGATTGTGTTGAAATGGAAGGTTGTACCGGGGGGAGTGGGTCGTGCGTCCGTAGAGGTCGCGGAGTGGTTTGAACATCACCCACCACGTCACGGGGGTCGATAAGAGGGCGAAGTTTCGTGTGGGTTTTGTGGTGGCCGACAAGACGCAGATTGGACCGGTTTTCCTGAAGGGCCTTCTCGTGACCAGACGAGCGCATAATCGCGGCCGGAAAACGCTCTTCGGGCCCGATCTTGGTCTGTGTCCCTTCGTGAATGACAACGCCGGGCGAAGCCTCGATGGTTTCGATCAGCGATGGCGGCAAGGGGTCGATTCTGGCCCCCCCCGGAGCGCGCCGCAGTCGCTGAACGGTTTCTCCGGTTTGGCTTCGACGCAGGGCATCTGTTAACGAAATGAAGGTGGGAAAGTCGAAGATCTATACAACGCACAAACTTGCATTCGAGAAATAGTTTTAGCCTCCAATAAACGCAATACCAATTTCTCTATTTTAACGCAAATACCAGCCACTTTATTGAATCGGTTCTGCTGTTGAGCGAACATCAAATGTCATCAGGTTCTAGGCGGAATTCTTTGCAGGTTTTGAGCGAGAACCGTCGCGTTTTGAGCTAGAACCGTCGCCAGAAAGTTTTCAGCAGGGGTGCTTCACGTTTGTGCAGGGCGGCTTGACATTGTAAAAATTGACAAAACTCGCGTTTCGCATTTCAATTTGGGGGAGCTTAGCCCACCAAAGCCCCCCGTGGCGACGGGAATATTTCGAGCAACTGCTGGTTTTGTAAATATGTAATGAATCTGAGACAAGGACACTTACCGGATGGTGAAGAATTAACCAGAGGCAAAGCCGCACAAGAAGCTTGTCGCGTCTGAAACGAGGCTAGTTGGCAGAAAATAGAAAGCAAAGCTAAAGCAAGACTAACAGTTTTCCGAACTAAGCTATTTCTGAAGCTTTCTCCACTTGAAAAACTATTCTCGGTGCGCACGAAACTGCGTCTTGTGCAAAACACGTGGCTGACAACGTCACAAAAGAAAGAACAGCAAACGAACCTGCCGTGGCGTGATGAACGCTCACAGCTGGCGGTTTTCTGTATGACGTAGACAATGACGATTCCAGAGTGCGACCAAGAGTCGTGCTGGAAGGCTGGAATTTTGAACCCCTGCAAACCACAGCAAGTTGTGAGAATTTTTGGCGACATGGTAGAAGTGTGCGTAAAGGTTAAGTTAAACCAGTACGAGCGCTGCAGTTTTTCGTGATCATCACAAGTGTTCGGAGTTAGGAAAATATTTCAACCAACCGACACGAGTGAAAATAAAGCCAAGTGTCATAATCACAAGTGGTTTAATTAAGGAACACAATTTAAAATTACAACATGCAAAAGCTCTAGGTTTGCTGCGAGCCTTCGAGAATCAGCTGAACTCTGCTTTCATGACTTTGTGGCTATTCAGAATTGCACATATCTGTTTTCAAGTAACTAGTCTCCACAAAGACCACACAGTCGCATACGCCAGCAGATTTTTAGTAGGATATTGATTTCACGTAACTCTACGCATCCTCAGTCATTAATGAACAAAATTTCAGAAATGAGGATGCGTAGAGTTAAGTGAAATCGACTTACGATTGAAACAATACTTGAAAAGAATCCAAAGTTAATTACTTGATACATCTTAACTCGAAACTTGAAGAAAAGTAGAGCGAAAGTTTGGGTTACCAAAATTGTAATAGAGTTTTGATAAAGCAGAAAGGAAAAAATAGACGCAAATATTACAAGAACATAGTTCTGCAACTGGAAAAATTAGGAAATACTGCAAATTGGTTTGGTCGATGATCAAACTGAGGTTCCTCATTGCTTGTTATGAAAACCTACTTCGGTAAAACTGACGGAATCGCGTTGAAGCTCTTCTTGGATCGAGCAACTCGGCCACTCCGCATCGCCACCAAGCGTTGAGCGAAAGCTTCAGCTTCGGGATCGATGACGTCATACTGCACGCGAACCTTAGCAGCAAAACAAGTCAAAAACTGCTACGAAAGTAGCTGGATTTCGTCACGTGCACACGACTGCAGCACCAAACAGCGAAAACTGAGTCTACTTTTAAGCACGGAACCACTGCATTTCAAACTCGTGCAATGCAAAAGAAAACGTAAAACGACTTTCAGTGTTGCTATAGAAAAATGCGGAGAATTTTTAACAGAGGAAAGTTTTTTTTTTTAAAGAAAATTGACGCTAAGATATCGGATTCCTAACAATGCTGGGATTCGGAGTCGGATTTTTTTGTCCGATTCCGGCTCCGGATGTCCAATTGGATAATTTTTACATCACACTCCTAAATTAGGAATTCCTGTTGAAATGGTACAATTTCTTTTGAAACTTTCGTTGGAATAGAGATTTCTTGCTGTACACCACGATTTCCATTGACTTTAACAGACAACTTTCATTCTTTTATGTTAAGGAGTCGGAAATTTTGGAGAGGTCGGAGTCAAGAGTCAGAAATTTTGGAAAGGTTGGAGTTGGAGCCGGACATTTTACCTCTGACTCCGCAACCCTGCTGAAAAGTATAATGTATATCTTGCAGTTTAGTATGTTGTTTTGATCAAAAAAACTAAAAACGAACAAACGAATGATCATTGCCAGACACACCCCGATCACTACTGACCTGGTTCCATTTACACTTGCGTTGACCAAACAAAAAATTGCAAGAAATTCAAAACAGTTTGCCAAGAATCACAAGGTTAGGTCAAAATAAATGATAAAAACGTGTGCAACTTGAATACTTTCTTATAGAAAGCTTCAGTACTGTTTCGTATCAGAAAATGCTGTTCCGAAATTTTAGGGTCGCTCATGCTATTTACGCCATACCCTGTGCGTTGGAAGCGACTGAGCATTCAACTTCATGACCCCAATCACGTTCCCACGCTCGTCGAACGTCACTTCCCGGTTCCCAGGAGGTCTTCCGGCTTGAGTTTTGATCAATGATTTTTGTGACGGCGACAGGTGCGCATCTGAAGTGGAATATGTTTTTAACGGCGCTTGAATATAAAGGTTTTCAGGTTCGCTCGCGGAAGATCCGTTTGAGGTACTATAATAAGTAATTTAGAAAATGGCAACCTCCTCCACAGAAGGCATTCAGAAATGAAAATAAATAGTGCTCAAGTGCCCTTCGCTGTTAATCTCTCAAAGTGAAACAACGAAAAATACCGTTTGCCAAAGTTCGAAAGACTTCGTTCGGGTTTGAAAGTAAAAATCGCCACGAGTTGTGTTTCAGGAAAACGACTAAAACGTTTGTTTACTATGCGGTTAAAACCAAGTTTTATCAAATACTCGTCCATAGTTTTCAAAATACTACGCGGAAAAGCAAAATGAAACCACAGAAGTACGTTTTCTGGTTATGCGATCATAAATGTAGTCCAACTATTTTGCACAAGACATGATTCCGGTTACCTTATGTTACAAAACAGCGAGTCGAGAAACATGGCACTTTTTAAAGTTTTTGCACAGAAAAATTTCTTCAAGCATCAAAATGCCACTAGATGCCGCAAAATATCATGCAAACAAATGAGAGAGTTTTTCCTGAAAAATGGCGGACTGGTTTCATCCAGACTTGAACAACTAAATAATTCTACTTTTCTAATTTGATGAATTAGAGCAGCGGTCTACAAGCTTTTTCGTCCGAGGGCCACACACACTATTACACACTTGTTCGAGGGCCGGACTTCTTACGTCACTTGATTGTTTCGGGAGAGGTTGCATTCCAACAAATCACAAATTTTTAGTTATATCATTTTTTCGTCATTGACAAAATGGCTTTGCGGGCCGGATGAACTGGCTTCGCGGGCCGCATTTGGCCCGCGGGCCGCAGTTTGGAGACCCCTGAATTAGAGCGAAATGACGCTAATTTTAATTTTAATCTAATTTGCTAAAAGCTTCAGTTCTTTCATTTTGTTCTTATCTAATTTCCGCTTTTGCCAAAAATGCTAATTTGTCCAACGTTTTTTTAAAGATGAAACGAGAACGTATCCTCGTGCAACGAAAATGCAACAAAGTGGTCACATGTGCCATACCGCCATCCCATCACTTGAAAAGCGAAAACAGTAAATACTCGATCAATTTCTTTTCTCATTCACAGCGGCAGTACAAACTATGTGGCCTTAACAATGATTCTTATTACATCTCATTGCCTATCCACTTGCACGCAGTAGTCACAAAAAGATATCAGATAATTACGGCAGTCAATCAGCTGTGATCTTTTAGGGCAGGGGTTCACCAAAAACGTTCTTGTCAGAGGGCCACGTAAGCCATCACGCAACTGTAGGAGGGCCGGACATCACACGACGTAAGATGGTGAAGTCCACTTAATGTGATTGTTTCGGGATATGTCACATTCTACCAAATCAACACATGTTCGCAACGATACTATTCTTCCATTTATTGATAAAAATGTCTTCGCGGGTTGGATTTGACCCCCGGGGCGTAGCTTGGAGGACCCTGTTTTAGGGTACTGGATAAACGAACATCGTTTCCCTTATCTAAAGGCTTGTGCTCGAGAACACCTGGGTATCACAAGGACATCGGCTCTGTCGGAACGAGTCTTCGGAACGGGAACCGTGACAGCGTTGTCATTTTTCGAATCGTAACCACGTTAGTGATGATCCAAGGACCTCGCCAGGGGGAGGCTTGTGGCGCCGGCACCGTTTACGTTTGTCCCCTTTTAATGTGAAGTTATTATGTTGTGAAAAATGCGGTTTTGATATGATTTGCGCACTGATTAGATGCGTTTTTGAAAAATGTCTTGATTTTCACGCAGACGAGTTGTACAGCGCGTGACGCGCCGATGTTGTCGCACGAATCTTTGCTATTTTCATGCTTATGAGAATGAATCCACATTTGGGCATGAATTGAACTTGGATGAAAGTTGTTTTGATTTGAGTAAATGTAAATCAAATCCGAATTTTAGTTCAATTTCTGTTTTTCGCAAATCCGCTAATTTTAATTCTAATCCAATATGCGACAGCTGAGTTTGCTCTGATTTTAATTGTAATCTAAAATTTAGAAAAGCTAAAAGCATTCCGAGTCTGGTTTCATCGTGGCGCCGGGCGAAAGGACCAGCATCAAAACCATACACGGCAGCACCGGAACGGTAACCTCCGATTCTACAACCAGCATCGTACTTTACATACGAGGAGGTACAACCGCGCAATGCGATCGCTTGATTGTTAACGCCGCGCTCCGGCTTCCATTGACAAACGCGGATTGTTTTCCGGGTGTTCCATGCGCGCAGGAATTTAATAAAACTTAAAACTGTCCGCTGCTCACCGGCTTTCTTCGACTTCTTATCGTCTTGAGCTGAGCCGGCAGGGAGGGCCGCGGCGCCGTCGATCGGCGTCTCGATGTCGGTGCATGGTGGTGGGGGAAGGCGACCGGCGTG
>JGI24022J15233_10002647_pt1 | contig 17001 bp, 10 predicted proteins | sample Ectturendosymbi2_FD_15233 | JGI IMG/M metagenome (IMG submission 15233)
TATTTGTAACACTGCCATCTTGATAGACAGCGCTCCACAGACGCAGTTGTGCAGCTGGTTGTCAGCATCGATTTCATAAGTTTATGTACGTTCAGATAAACAGCTCTCATCATTGTACAATTGACATTTGCTGAATGTTCAACAAGTTTAAATATCTTTTCAGCACCATATTCGTAGGAACAAATAGGGAATGTGATGTAATAAATACGCTGTGCCCGAAAACAATGATAACTTGGAAATTTTTTTCTTATGTGTTTTGACAATGGAATCAATACCACTTACAAATACAATCAGACCTGTTTGTCCGAACTCCGATCGACCGAAATCTCCGCTATCTGAAACAAATTGGTAAGAACAGATTTTCATTTCACTTCTTTAATACGGAAACCTAGCTGTCCGCCACCGACTCGGAATTTAGGAACGGATATGTCATATCAATAGAACAAAACGCTAAGCTGGATTACGCCAAGTGTTACTTAGTTGTTTATTAAATATCACAATGGAAGGATGAAAGTTTATTTTCTACGCACAATGAATGTTACAGTGGCAGACCCTACAGGACGCAGTTGTAGGTCTCGCGTATAAATCTCATTCTGAATGCATAGTTGCTTATGTATACGGATCTGCAAATAAACAAAAACATCTGAGAGTTTCATTTGGTCATGTTTCACATGCAGTCTAGGCCTACATATTATTTGCTTAAGTTGACAGTTTGTCTGAGACTGCTCTACAGTTTGTTTCTGTTTCCCCTTTGAACATTCGCTTAGGCCAGACCCGTATCCTAGGTCCAAAGGTTTTGGGGGGAAGGGCCACAAAATATTTTTAGGGGTCAAGACTTCTATTTTTGCTATATTTTTTAATAAAAAACTTTCTTGGTAAAACAAAATTTGCAGCACAAAAAAATTTAGGGGGGATTGCCCTGAATGCCCCCCGTGGCTACAGGTCTGATTCCGATTTCCCGGATACCTCGCTAAACTGACGTTATTAGACGAAACGAAGTAGTTCGGATAAACGAGGTCTGACTGTAGTTACTGTATTTTCGGGACCATAAGGCGCAGTATGAAAATTTGAAGGCTGGCTGTTCTTTTTTTATACATAAAACGCACCAGAGTATAAGGTGCTTAAATGAAGCAAAACTTAGATACTGTAAGTCAAACTGTATTTAACTCTTTCACAATAACTCCCAAGTGCCGAGTCGCCACTGGGAGTTTAATCTGTCACACACACCTAATCCGCCAGACACGAATAGAATAAAATAAAAGTTGTACGTGTGTTTGATTCGGTGTGCACCATTGTAGTCAGGAGCCTCGCCGAGTTACACTATCTGTGGTACGTGCTGCACATTGCAGTTGTTGTTGGTTTATTACGTTTGTTTACAAAAAATTGTAACTAGTAATTAAAATAAATGATATCGTTTACCACGTAAAACTGGTTCTAGATGAGAAAGCACAAGCAGATTCATATATTAGGCGCACCACATTACAAGGCGCACTTCCGGTTTTTGAGAAAATTAAAGGGTTTTAAGTGCACCTTATGGTCTAAAAAATACGGTAATTGCCCTGATTTGTTTGCAGGCAGTCATCTGCTTACCGCACTCGCAAAAATCTGAGTGAATGTTACGTCATAGAGCGGTTTATGGGGACAATTGTGGAGTGGTATGAGTATTGCCCACTACTTGCTGCAGTCAGAGGGCTGTTCATCCTAAAAAAGGGACAAAGTAACAACTTGGGTTTCCGAAATTTGGCAAAGTTACATAATTCATCGGTCGATTTCTAGTCTTAAAAGAAAATGTGGTTTTATGCTGAAAAGTAATATCAAAAGCTGCTTTTCCGTGACAGACCCCTTTTTTTCTGGCTAGATGTGCCCCTGGTTATGACTAAGGATGTTTGTGTTCTTTGATTAACACCTACGATATAATGCACAAGCCTAGGCCAAGCACATAAGAAAAATGTTGGTAATGGTTTCTGTAAGTTTGTATCTAACTGAACCAGAGTTTGCAATATGCCATAAAACTTCCAGTACAAAGCGTATGGACAAATTTAGATGATTTTTCTTGGAAAAGTACTCAGCTATGTTTTTTCACAAGCCGTGTCCAAACAAACCACGTAACTTGCCAGAATTACAATATGTCTGTTATTTTAGTGCTTTAAATTAAAACTATATTCCATGCTGAGTACTAAATCCAATGAAGTCCTTCATAAAGCAAGTCAATAAACAGCGCAACACTACTGGTAATTGCTTTTATAAAGGCTGTTCCATTGTGTGCTATTGTAATTTACTTACCCACTAGTCTTGCCTTATCAAAACAACATGTGTAGTCAGATCAAAGGGCTGCAACAGTGCTGCAGCAGTTACTACACTGATTGCATGTGAACTGTGAAGCTACGGAAAGATGCAGGTGTTAACAATTCTAGATTTTGATGACTGAAAATAACCACAATCAATACAATCGCAGAATTCAATGTGTTACATAGCCATCCAATGTTGCAATCACTTGTCAAACACTGTGCTAATGGTAAACAACTTGTTGTTTGCATCATTTTGTGAAGTTTATACATCAAACCCAGCAAAATGAGAATAATCACCACTTTTATTTTTCAACAACTATTTCAAGTCATCAATGTGATGGCTTCATATTTAACATCAGAGTACATGCCACAATCATCATCTCCTGTGGCACTGCATCCAGTTTCATTCTGGCTGTCCTGTTTGCTAAGCATTTGTCACAAAGTTGTCTGCTGAAGAAATGAAACTGACCGAAATGCAAGATCTGGCTCTGAACCAGCTATGTCCAACCCGTGGGCCGCATGTGGCCCAGTNGAAGGTTTTGTGTGGCCCAGCTTAGGTTTTTGCTGCAGTAAAAGTATCCTATATACTGGAAACCTGTCCTTACTTTGATAATCTTGAGNGTGACATTTTTGATGCAGGTGGTTGTCAGTGCCACTTTATCATGTCTGTTACCATTGCAGTTAGGATTGCAATGCTTTCAGTATATTAGCTTAAGCTAAATTTGGTTTGCTAAGATCAAAGTAAGCTATTCAGTGTGCGGCCCTGGTTAAGATAGTGACTTAATTTTTGGCTCAGCAAGCCATTTGGGTTGGACATAGCTGCTCTAAACCATTTCAGTTAATGCCACTGCTGTTGAGTGCTGGCAACAGGTTCCAGAAAGCTAGTTTTTTTCAGTCATGGAACCAATATTTTTTGAAATTTCTGAAAAAAATTAGGGTAGTTCGGTCAGAATGTCTGAAATATAGGCTAATGAATACAGTTACAGCAAGTTTTAACACAATTGTGGGACAAGTGGCCGAAATGTTTTAGTGACTGAAATGTCTCAGAAAAAAAAACACAGCCAGAAAGTAAATAACTAAAAATTTGATCACCATTGTATGAATCATTTCTGTATTTAGCACAACATATTGCTGTGAATTTTTGTACTCTGTAATGAAGTTCGTGAAATCAAAACATCCTGCAACCCAACAAATGAACACTTGGAAGAGTTAATTCGCACAACAACATATCATCCAAATTTTCCAGTGACTAGCAAATCAAACAAAAACATAGTAATGATAAACAATGCGTTTGTTGTATTGCAATTATTGTAGGTCATTTTATGTAAAACGTACATCCTATACTGTATTTATATTGACACTGCAAACTGATTTTCCAGCTCACTGGTGTTTTTACCTTTCTGCAAATGACTCTTGTATTGAACAAGTTTGCATACCTCTTGTCTATAAGAATTGTCTCATGCCTCCTAGTATGAGAACCAACTTTGTCTTAGATTCACCGCAGTTCTAGTTCAATGGAAGGCATATGATGGCATCTGAAAAAGTCCACAACAAGCACTGACGTATTTAATTGGCCATTGGGTGGTTTTACCCACATCTATCTGCTCCAGTCCACGGCTGCGGAGCAAGAATCTAAATTTCAGGCTCCAGCTCCAGGCATCTAATTTTTTTAGATCCGGTTCCAGCATCTAGGAACTTTTCTCTCCAGCTCCAGAACAACTTGGTCCATTGAAAACTAGAAATGATTGTAGTATTTGTATAACTCGTTTGCCCCACAAATTTTGCCTGTGGAACAGGAACCCAAATTTCAGGCTCTGGCTCCACCATCTAAAAAATTTTGGCTCTGGCTCCAGCCACCCAAAATTGCCTAGACTCTGGTTCTACAACCCTAGTCCAGTCAATCATCAGATTTTCATCCAGCCACCTTTCGCATGCACATGCATTTCCATAAGAAACTGTAGAACTTTTAGCAATGTTTGTTGCTTAAAAATTATGGACTTATGGACAGTGGCAGCTTTTCATCATCAGATGTGCATGACAGCATATCTGTACAGTGTGATTTGTCATGTCCAGTTGTTTTAATTGTAACTGTTTTTACACTCTGCACATTGATATTTCAATCATACAAATCATGCAAGGTCAAACATTAACGAGTTTGATCAGCATTGCTGATTTGTGACAGATCATAATTCTTTTTGGTTGTGTTGCAACCTCTCCAGTGGCGTTGCGTTGATTGTGTGATTCACCACGAGCGGGATGTGCGTGCAGAATAACACCATTATATATGTAGCGCGAGCAATAGTAAGAGAGATTGCGGCGCATGATCTCTATTGTTGGTTTTGCGCATATGCCGCTCGGGTTTCCGATCGCAACAGTTGAAGCTGGATTTCACTTCGAAAATTCATAAGTTTTTACTCTTGAGTGACAGGTAATCCATGAACTATGATTGTTCTCCAGGGACAGATATTTGTTCTCTGCCGCATATGGTATGGCCCAAACATAAGACTTAACTACACAGCAGATGGCTTTGATTTAGTGAACCCTGTGCCTTCAAGTGAATCGCCATGCATGACCCTCCAATTCCTTGTTGGCAACAATCCATTCCATAAGATTTTTTCAACTTCACGATATGTAGGAGCTAACCCACAAGCTGCTTTTTTATTGGAAGGGAGACTTTCCAAATTCTTTTCACTTACACGACTGTCTAATGGTCAACTCGCCTATGTTACTGAACTTGTGGTTTGCTAGTCTGTTACTGTTTCCTCTGCATGCTTAATCAGTGCCAAATATTCTGCTGCAATGCATGAAAACAACGCTGATTCATATTGCAATGTTTACAAGGCAACAACCACACAAGAATACTTGTGCCAAATGAGTGTCTGCGCTACTTAAGACTATGCCTTTTTAAAATGGTATTTTTAATTTTCCAGCACTGTTGGTGTAAAATGTATTCATTTATCATAATCCCGTTTGACACCTACTGAGGATGANCAAAAAGTTGTTCACATGAAATGCTAGGGCACTTCAACTTGATAACCNTAAGGTGTTTTGGTGACCTGGCTACAAGTTTTCACTTTGTTTTTTTTGAAATAAAGAAAGAAGACTCTTGTTCATTAAATTCCTGGATTGGCAAGTTGCTCCCAATTGCATTGCTCACAAGTACAATTGCAAGTTGCTCTCAATTACGTATGCCTGTAGTGTCATCTTGTATGTATTGGGACATGTGTGCTGAAGTTTCACATGTGGTTCTATTTTGTTTTCTTTGCATCCTTGTCCATGTTTTGTGAGTGTTGTAGCTGAAATACATACACACTGCACAGCATACACGTGCTGGTTTCGCATCATCTGAGCATGATGATAACCAATAGAAATATTACACTGTTTCTCAGGTAGATAGAATGTTATTATAACGGTATGATAACAGCATTTTGAAGTTAATATACATGCAATATAAGCATCTAGCACCACAAATACATGGCCAAAAGAAACACTTATTTTCCCTGATGAATAAGGCACACTTTGGGAAAAAAGTTGTGACTCATATGTGCAAAATTTTATAGCATGCAATTGCAGTTGATTAATGTTTTATGCACTGTGTTGTGCGAAAACAGTTTGTGCACATGACATAACAAGACCTTATTGAAGTTTTCATTCTTTGTAGATGAGCATCACAGTTCAAGTGGCTACTTTTTTAGAGGTTCCAATTGTAAAAAGTGGATTCATCATTGTCTGTAGTGGATTATATTAGTCATATAAATACCTTGTCTTAATGATTGTATGTTGTGTGCTTTTGCTTTATTTTAATTTTGCTCTTTTATGCTGTAGTTCTCATTGCTGAAAACAATGAGCTAGAACATGGCCATCATGCATTTTGGTTCTGTCCCATGGTTTCAGATGTATATTTCTCAGCCTATTGTTCAGTTAATGTGAAAGTAGCAAAAATATTTTCTTGTGGTGATCTAAAAATAATTTGATCATTATGTTATAGAAATCACAGTAATTAACCCCTTTTATTAACACTGAACTACAAGAACAAATTAATCAAGAATATGTGGCATTTTTCATTGCTCCGTTACATTCCACAAGTCACCTTTATGAAATTAATCTTTCTATTGCTAATAGTTTGACTTGCATCAACAGAATTACATCAAGGCTTATAGAAAAGTTGTTCCACCACACATCTTAATTCTTTCTTTAAAGCAATAGTGCATGGTTTGAGTGTAATTACTCACTTACATTAAACCTAGTTGCCCTGTCAACTTTGCTTCTGGTCTTAAGTAGACAATTAGAAGCGCTTATCAGCCTAGCATAGTCAAGGTTTTCGTAGCTTTTTAGAAGCAACTTTTTTTGTGGATAGGCTCCATAACAAATACGCAAAAAGGATATGTTAGCACTGTTGTTGCAACACTTCAAGCTTTATATTTTTTGAGTGATAAGACTATGGTCAAGCAGGCTATGAAAGAATGCTGTGCATAGGTAAGGTAATCCAAGAAAGCTATCAAATTTATATTTAGATGTCATTGTTACTATTCTCAAATGAAACTATTCAACACTTCTAGCCATTTAGATTCAAATGTACCTTATAAAAGCTTGCAAATCTTAGTGTGAAAAAGCAATTGAGTTTAAAGGCAAAGTTGCCGTTGTGTTTCAAGGTTATCGGGCCCTGGGCCTTAACTGCAAGAGGGAAGTATTTTGTTCAAGTTTTCAATGCAAACTAGGCTAAAATCCGAGTCTTTTGAGCCTTTAATTGGCTTTTTAAGGTTTCTGGTTCAAAAGTTAGATAAAATTACTAATGTTTGGTAATATTGCTAATTTTATGGCTTTTTGGCCATAACCTTTGCACCAGAACTGTTAGAAAACCAATAAAGGCTCAAAAAACTCGGATTTGAACTTAGTTTCCACTAAAAACTTGAACGAAATATTTCCTTCTTGCAGTTGGGGCCCAGGGCCTGATAACCTCAGCTGAAACCTATCCCATTTATAATGTTGCCCACAAAAAAAAAAACCCAAAACCTAAGAACTTTTTAATTGCAAACTAGAAGACTTGCCAAGTTTTTTAAGGGTTTGAACAGCTTTCTAGCACAATCGAATGACAAGTTAATGGAGTTGCAAAGACTTACCCAATGTGGGAAATTATACCTTTTGCAATGAAATTTGCCTGGCTTCAAAGCTGTTAAGCAAAACCAGGCAAACTTAGACTTTCTCTGCAAAGAGTACTTCACATTTCTGTTTTTTATGGAACATATATTTGACAAAGTCATTTTTGGAAAATTAAGCTGCACTACTACTATTCCTTTAGATATTCTAATCAGTTTATGAATGGTGAGTGAGTAATAGAAACTAGCAAAATGATTAATCACCTCACTTGTCAATGACAGGTGATTCATTAATTGAGCTGTTCTAGTTTGTGTGATGGTAATCATTTGTAGACATGTTGCTTATGGAATCAATTGTCTACTTGTCACTCTTCGTAGTTACAAGGGCAACTTTCTCATATTTCTAAGTCTGTAGTTTCTATAAACAAGATTATAGTGTAATATATATAATATTTTGTGTTTCCTTACAATTAGTTTTATTATAAAACAACTGTGTTTTTCCATTTTTTATTGGGTAATTGTAGTTGTGTTCAGTGATAATTTTCTCATAGCACACTGGTTTTCAATAATCTTAGTTAGGCCTCAGATGTTGTTTCCAAAGTTGAGACAAGGTATTTGTATGTTATGCATCTGTTGACCAATGTGATTAGGTGCAGTTACTATTTTCCATGCTAACTTTCCACATATAAGGTTTAGTTAAAATCATGCAATGTAATTTTGTTTGATTTATTTTCAGACTTTTATGGCAATCAACCAATTTATGTTATTTACCACGTGCTTTGAAACAATCTTACTCTTTTATCATGCACCTAGCAACCATGTATTGAGTGATGTCATTTGCATTATCTTCATATAATGTTATTACAGGTGAAAATGCTTAAAGAATAATTGATTTCAGAGTTTTGTTTCCTGATCTCCCCCCCAAAATGTTATTTTTTCATGTACTCACCAATTGTAAACTTTTAACTGGGTTATATGTTACACATTTGGTTATTCTTTTTATGCATTTTGGTTTCATCAAACTAAATTTTCATATTAAAAGTTCACACCATATGAAAGCATTTTAGTTCTAACTACAAATACTTCTCATGGCTGTTTCCTTGTGCTTGTATGGGTAAATATTTGGGAGTTGGCGAGTTTCAGAACATTGCGGAAGCGTACTGTATGTTGGTATCAAAATGTATGTCTGTTCTTCTGCTGTAATTGTGTTACTCAGTATTTGGTGAAGTGCTGTCTTGCTGGTGATTTTTGTTAACTGACATTGAAAATTCGGTGACTAGTCAGAATCAGTTTTTGCAAATAAAATGCAAGTTGGGTTTAAATAACCTAAATCCTTTAGCTGATGTAATGATTGTTGTGTTGGTGTACATTGCAGATGGTTTACTTAGCAACTCATTGCTGAAAGTTGCTCAACAACATTTTGTCATGTAGATAATTATCTCAGAAGCTATTTTTTCCTGTCACTGTGACCACGCCTGCTATACTTCAAGAATGACATCACTTCCTCAGTAAGTATTTTTGAGGCCAGATGGTGAACTACAAAAAAGTTGTCAATAGCTACTCTGCTATTGAAGATCTAAATTCAATTGTGACAATCTAATGACCAGGTATTGTTTTCAATCCATAAATATAATTTTTTCATTTATCCATCTACAGCTTTATTTGTAAGGTATGCTAAATTATGCTTGCAGACATTCAAGTTTGGTAACATGGGCAAAACTATTTTGTGGAAGGTGCATTGCTGTTTTATCTAAGTATGTGAGTTTTTTTATGAATAACAACATCTGTGGTAAAACACTAATAATCATTTTGTGGAGTTTGAAGGATTTTTCAAATGCCAACTTAGCTATTTGTGACAAATTAAACGAAAGACTCATCTTAATGAAACAAATTAAAAAGTTTTTGAATTAGTTCGCACTTATTTAAAAGTTATTTTTCTATTTCAGTTCTCTGAAATCCACTTCGGTGTTTCATGCAATTGGTTTTATGAGAATATATTATGTATTCTTTTTATTTAATATAGGTTATAAAGTCTTCGATATTCACATGCCCCATTCTTGTGATGATTCTTCATTAAGTTATTGTTTTAAAAACAGTTGCATTCTACTTCCTTGCGAATATCATTTTTAGTGTTTTAATTCTTTCACTTATTTTTATTTCAAACTGCACATTTTTAGTATTGTTTTTGGGAAATTGTTTTTCTAGTACTGAAAATATTTACCTTTCATTATAATTCTGTGGTATTTTTTGCACATGGCAGTAGGTCAAAACTGAAATGTGCAGTCCAATGTGTTAGTCATGGTAAAAGATCTTACTGTTGGAGTGCTACTGTACTTCAATTAAATTCCCAGAACACCTCCTGCTTCAATAACTTAAAGCAGTGAGCTGAATGTGCAACTTTTAAAATCGAAGAAGATTCAAATGGTAACACTCTGTTCCTATGCTGCAACAACACTGCTAGTGATATTGTGGAAGAAGTTTTACTTGATGATACATAGGCTGCTACTGTAAGTGTTAACTATTAGTAGCAGTATTGTAGATTTATAGCAATGCCTATTATAGCCAATACATGTATAAACATATAATGCAAGGATGCAACTGGGATGGAGTCCTTGCAACATTATAAAAACACTGTTCAGTTTTTTATGGTTCATTAACATAGATACAGTTGCTTCCTGGGTTTAGAAACTATATATGTTCATGAAAATCAAAGGCAAACAATTGTGCACAGTATCATGTTTGTCAATTGTACCAACTGTTGTGGTTTTAGGTATTACTTTACAGAGTTGCTGCAAAGGACAATGTACTTAAACTACTCAATGCAGCAAGCTGACCTAATTGTGAAGCATGAGTACAATTTTCAATATTCTGTTCATGATACCAATGCCTAATGCAGATCTAATGGATCTGTGGTTGAAGATATTACATATTGTGCATCTGAAGACTCTGAATCAACTCTTGATGGCACAGAATATGATCATGACATAACATTCCAAGTTATGTTGCCCAAAGGCAACAATATCCAATCCTTAACAATTCCTGCGAGGTGAGTTTTTCACAGTTTTGATTGTAATTAGGGCAACCAAAAGTCAATTTTTCTGCTTTTTTTAAAGTTTATGCAACGTCCACAAACCAAATTTCACGCTCATACCATGAGGGAATCCCAAGTTATTAGGTCAAAAAGCGTCAAAATTGATCATTAAGTCAAAATCTATCATTGGGTCAAACTTTTCTTGCAGCACAGTTTTTTTTCTCTATCGGATATTTTATTGAAACTGCAACAACAGATATTGATATGCTTTTACAAGTTTAGTTGCAATTCTGTAATAATAATGGGTTTTCTTATTCTATTTGAATAAGAGCTGATGATGCCTACCTTGTCGGCAAAATATATACTCTGTAGGATTTTTAGTGTCTGATTCTTTGTTGGGAAAGGATTCCTTTCGATAGACAATAATGGGTTTGTTGCGATTTCTGACATAATAATGTCGTTTTGCCCAGTACTGGACGATTGAATATTATGTAGTATAGGCCTGGCTAGACCAAGAAATGTGGTCTTACAGTACTTGGTTTGGTAAATGCTCAATCCATTGTGCATGTAGTGTTTCAACTTTCTGATCAGGTTAGACTCTACTGAAGTTGTCAATGTACTTATCAGTATATCATCCCCAAAATTAAACAACCAAATTTTTTTTAATTTCGAAGCATGGAGTGCATGAATATGCTTCCGGGTTAACCTCAACACCTATGGCTGAATTATTTTGCAGTTGCAAACACTGACAATTTATAGGTCAAAATTTTAAGTTTTTTTTTTTTTTTTTTTTTTTTTTTTTTTTTAATCAAAAGCTTGAAGATGTATTTATCTCCATGAAAAGCGCTTTACCAGCTATGATACTTAAGATAGCTAATCCTTGGAAGTTTATGCACTTGCTGCTAAAGTTAAGCTGCAAATTCAGGAAGTATTTCAAGCAATTACATGCTACTAAGATTGAGCATTGATGCATTGGTAGTACTGTACTAGAGTGCATAACAGCATTTTTCTTAGTGGCTGTACTTTGTTTTGATGTTTCCTTGTATAACAAACTTTTTTTGTGATTTATAAAATCTCGCTTTAAAATGAAGAACTTTTCTTTTTTCTACTTAGCACCTTAAAACATGTCTCAAACAGTGTGATTTTTGTTATAAGTACAATTTGATTTTACCACATAAGTTTAATGCTGATAAAAGCTGCAAAAGCTCATAATGTGTTACAGGTTAAAAAATGCTTTCGAGTTAGAAGTCTTATAATTGTTTGCTTTTTCAGTACTCCCCTGAGTGACTTGAAGACGCTCATCTTTTCTAAATTCAAGCTTTCTCCGAGCTCGCACAGTATTGAGTTTGTGGGAATGTCTACGCATACTAAAGCACGTAAAGCATCTATAGCGGTTGGTAAGCTCGACTTCACTGTGGTAAAAATCACGTCTTCGACAAAATCTTCCGATTCAAAGCATGCTCCTCCACCCCGTCCTCCACCCCCATCACTAGAGGTGAATGACAAAAATGCTTATTGTGTGTAATGTGCAGTAATTCTTTTGTCGCTGACGGACTTTACCGTGGTAATCTGTACTATTTTAAAGCGTTGGCTGCTCTAATCGATGCGTAGCTTTTTAAGCAAGTTTTGCAGCTGTTACTTAACAGTATTGCAGCAAGTTCTGCCTCTTTCTGTAACTTTCACCCCGACACTTTTGCTAGGCTTGATTATTGTCGGCCGTCACGATCTCGGTTCATCAACCACAGGCAATACAATACCGATCGTTTAGTGAAACATCTCATAAATGCCATTCTGCGCAATGAGTTAATCGCATTGCCTCTGGCTCTGTGTATCTTGCTGTAGAAACAGGTTCGATAGTACTTTATTTCGCCTGGTGTTGCGAGCTTAAAATACCCCAGGCTATAAGTGACATTGCAGTGCGTCAGACCAGCCTAAGTTTTCTTGGTTTATGCTGAGCTAATATTCGCATGCTATTGACGAGTGCGCTATACCTTGCCATCAAGCGTTTCTAGTGAAATGCAGCATGTTTAAGTTAAAAAAGAGTACTACAAAAGCAAGTGCTACATCGGCAGAAACCGATGAGGTGAGGTAGCTTATCCATGGTGAGCAAATAGCAAATTTCAGTTATGCGTTTAAATCAAGATCAGTTTCCTGTGCAACGGTTGGTGAGGTCGGTTCTTGTTTTAGTTTCTAGCTATATGTCTACGCCACACCGTTGCAGGAAGTTCAGGAATTTTCACAGCGACCAGCTGGTGAAACAACCGTGTGTTCGATTTTCTGTTTCGGTAAACAAACAAGAGCAAAAGCAACTTGCCCTAGTGCATTCCGTCTTGGTGGGATCTGGTTCAGGATTCATTTGCGCATACTTTATGCCGCCTTGTAGTTAATAGCAAAATTGGAAACGCTTGTATGGGCGCCGTGGGCTCTTCATTAGTTGTGGCTTATCGATGGGTTCATTGTGAAATGGTTAATTGGTGTTAAGTATTCTTTACTGTAAATCTCCTGACGGACTCTGCAAAGACGTATTGCACTTGTTGTTTATTCCAAGTTGCACTTGTTTATTTTATAAAGTCAGATAATATTTTCATGCAGTGATGAAGATTTAAAGCGCTGCATAAAAAGTTGCTGTGTGTTAAGTAAGGTCTACATTAGCAGAGTTCAATTTAATCAGAACTGATTCAACAGCGGCTTGTATTGCAGAACACTGTGCGTTTGATTGTGCGGCTTCCTCGTATGCGGCAAAGCATCATACGTGTCAGTCCAGACGCTCACTTAAGTTCAATCTTCACGACCATTTGCGACAAGCTAAATCTCGATGCTGACGCTCGGAAGCTCATCGAATTCCGTCATCCAACAGATCACGACGTACACCTGGACTTGAACAGCACGCTAAATCATTACAATTTGCGGGAGTTGTACCTAGCTGACAAGCGAGAAGGTAATAGAGTGTTTTATGTAAGTATTGATCCAAACTTCAAACACTCGTGGTTTGCGAAAGTTCATGTGGTATTTGTAGTTTCTAGTGCTAAGAATACATTTTGCAGATTGCGGCCAGCACGTTTATGTATATAGAAGATGTTTTTGTTTATTTTCGTCTCATTTCTATCACGTGACATGTGTGTACCTGTACAGTCTTTTCCAACACGTTAGCAGATAGAATGACGCCTGCTTGAATAATATGACCGTTACCTTTCAACACGTTGATTTGTGATTGCGATAATCGGCTTTGATTCTGCGGAAACGCCATCGTTTTTGTGATTCAATCGCAAGGGCGGTAAAGTCTGGCATCTTGAGGATTTCGCGTACTATCTGATGCTAGGTTTCTGTTTGTTGTTACTGACTGTTAATGGGTCAAGAAGTAACTTTCCGTGTTTTACAACAACATTCTCAGAAATTCCCTTATATGTCTTAGTCTGGCTGGTCGATTTTATGAGTTGAATATCTTGAACCACTGAATGCTTCAGCCGTTTTTTGCTGACACGGAACTCGGAGCGGTATGCCAACTTCTGAAAGGAACGTGTTACTTGCAGACAATTTTAATGGCGTCTCGCAGCCGATTTGTTCAGGCCAAATTACTTTTTGACTTTTCGTTTTGAAACAAACAACACGAAGAACTTGTTGTTTACACCACTGGTTCGTTTGCTGTTCTAGATCTTGCTCAGAAAAAAGCGCCAACACCGTCGGTTCGTTCCAAGCGAAAAGCTCCGGCGCCCCCTCCGCCCTCCTCGAACGGGAAAGAAATAACGAAGCCGAGTAAGATGTGAAATAGTTGATATGCGACTACCTGACAACTTCTGTGAGCGTGATTAGAAAGCTTTTACGACTGACCTGTGGAAAAACGTAACGCCTGCGTTTTGCCGAAAATGCTTGGTAAATCTTACTCCTTGAAAAAGTAATTAAGTATATTACTGTCCTTCTCTTCCCTATCTGCGCAAAGATCTCAGGACTTTTGAGCCCAGGGATCCCACGCTGCATTGAAAGCAATGGATTTCAAAATCGGTTTTCAAGACCTTGAAAAAGTATTGAAATTGGCGAAAATATGCGTTAAGTATTGAAAAACTATGGAAATTCAAAATTGAAAATAAATTTGAAGTATCTGAGCAGAATTTTACTGAAGGCAAGGCACTTCATTATTTATGCAGTGTTTTGCAATGTGCAAAATTGAGTTTCATGATTAAGAATTTCAAAAAATGAACAGAACTAAAGGTATTGAACTTTTTAAGTTTAGTATTGAAAAGGTATTGAAAAAGTACAGAAAGTTATTTTTAAATATGTGTGGGAACCCTGCGAGCTGTAGCTGCAGGCAGTCTAGTTGAGTGAGCAGTCACTGGTTGCTGTAGCGTTGTTGCTTTATTAATGAGCAAATGTCATCCACACGGTTGTTGTGTTTTTTAATCATGCCCGAAATTCTGATGGTTACTGAAATTGCTGTTGCAAGCCTTGGCTGGTGTTTTTTGGATTGAGCGAATTTCATGTATAATGTTATTTGCATAGAGGTAATGATTAAGATCAGTGCAATCACTGTTTTATGTTTTCATCGCGTCAAGCACATGAAACAATCAGATTTTCCATGTCGATGCTTTAGTAAATAGGTAAGCTTTGTAAGTACAGACTTCAAGTTTTTGTTTTGTTTGATGACCATTTTGGCACAATTTGTAGTAGATTGTATTTATGCCTTTGTATTGTTTGTTTCGCATCTCTGCATGGCGGTTTTTATTGCGGAAACTACAAATGTCGTCCATCATCTTGAGATTTTGTTTTCACCACTGCAGAACCTTTGAGCAGGGTTTCATTGGCTTTAGATTGGTCAGCGATAAAGCCCTAGTCTAAATCTCACACGTTACTATTTGAGCTATTTTTCATGCGTGCAACCTATTTTGTTTTCTGTGTGTTTTTTTTAGATGAAAATTGGTTTTGTATAGCTTTGATCTTAACGCGCTGAAGTGTGGGACAATTTGCAAAATGGCGCGGGCACAACACTGCCGGTTGTCGTGTGAGGCATTTGTCGAATAAAAATCTAGTGTTGTTTGGAAGAGGAGTCAAATCCCAATTGTGTATGGTTTAGTTTAGTTCATGGTTTCGTCACAAATCAGGTTTCATCGTCGCGATGCTTATCCCAAGCGAAGAACGATTGAGCACAACATCCGACGCGGTGGTTGGCGTTCTATTAATCTGCACTGTTGTTAATTGTCTGTCTGTATCTGTGCGCGGTGGTTTTGTTCGGCACACAGTGTACGCTATGCGTTCATTTACATGCTTGCCACGAAAACGTTCCAAGTTTTGTTCACGTGGCCATCACAGTTTTCCCGTGCACAAAAAGGTTGGATCAAAGGCACTCGCATCGTTTGTGAATGTGTGATTAGTTGATTGTCACTGAATCACTGGGCGGTCTGGCGATGTAAAAGTTCTAATGTGAACAGGTTCAGGCTTTTATTTGATGATAAACATTGATGAGGTTTTTCAGGTCGCATAGATTAAACCATCACACCTAGCTGTTGCGTCCTCGTAACCGTTCTACGCGAACTGCTATCCCACGCGAACTGCTATCTCACGCGCAACTAATTAAGAGATTCGTCAAATCAACGAGCAAGAGGTTTCGAGTAATCGGATGTACTTGGTAGCTATTTTCTGACGTATTGGTTGTCGTAAATTGTTTTTTTCTGTGTCGGAGATCTTTTCAAGAGAAGTAGAAACGTCGTGCCGAAGGTCGGCTAGTGTTGCAAGCCTGCGAACAGATATTTCAACCACAGTTGTGTATGGTTATTGGCGTGAAGTATTTCTGATTGCAAACAACTTACCTTTGCCTGTCTGTCGTTTCTGAAAGAAATCGAAAAAAAGTTGTCGTGAGCAACCACACGACCATGCAAGATTCCCAAGTTTTATTGTTGCAATCAAGACCTTTGTGCTGTTGGAGGCATTGTTAAATTTATCCTCTTAATGATATAGCATTCTTTTTCAGATAAATCGCTTGTCTGATAACACCTTCTACCATAGGCGTACGGGAAGGCATTTTACTGGGGGGGCGGAAAAAATTTGCCCTAAAAATAAACAATATATCCCGAAACTAACTTTTTTAATTTAATCTGAATTGGGCCTGAAACCTCTTGTAAATCTGTTCTATATAGTTGAATTCGTTTGTAACGGCTTCGTATGTAACGTCAATTCGCCTATAACGTTGCATTTTGTTCGGTGCCGATGGTATCTTCTGCATGCATTTCAATTCGCTCATAACTTCAATTCGGAAATTACGTTCTTTATACAATCCCCTAGAGGTGCCGTTATAGGCAAATTCTGTAGTTACCTTGCTTGTTAACTCAAGGGGGTGAAGTTCCCGGCGTGCTGTGTTCTCCCAGACAAGAAACTTTACGGTAATTGCCTTTGCTGGCAGGGTTCCCACAATTATTTCCTAGAAATTCCCTGAAGTTGAGCTTAAAATTCCCAAAATCTTATAAAAATTCCCTAAATATTCCTCAAATCAGTATATACAATATTACTTTTATCTACCTTTAAGAACTTTTAATGGCGTGTTAACAAGCACCATAGTGTGCTCTGTTGCACATTTACTTAGTGTGCTCCGCACATTTAC
>JGI24022J15233_10002652_pt1 | contig 16989 bp, 8 predicted proteins | sample Ectturendosymbi2_FD_15233 | JGI IMG/M metagenome (IMG submission 15233)
CACAGATATATTTAACAATATACATATAATGACTTTTGAAAATAATATTAAGTTATACATGCATAAAGATTTGAAAATAAGCAACATGTAAATATATTTTTACCTTCTATTGCTAACCTTAAATGTACCCCGTCGAATAGGCAAATGTACCCCAGGTTGGGAACCCCTGTTCTCAGGATAGAGTTTTTTTAAGCTCAAAAAAAGTCACTGAGTGGATTTTTGTGCTCATTTTGATGCTAGTATTGAACTGCAAAAATTGTTTTTGATATTGTCTTTGCTCCCACTTTTTGAAACGTTGCGCGTTTGTAACACCTTTGCATCAAGCGGATGAATCACATAATTCTGCGATTCAAGCAATGATGATAAGATGGCTGATGTGAATTGAAATGGTGTATTTTTCAATAGGTGACATTCCCTATAGCTCTTACAATCACTTTGTAGTAATTTTCAGCACGAGGTCGCCAATGCATCTTTACGCTATGTGACCTAACCGACCGAATGCACAAATCTGTTACTCTTCAAACTAAGCTCAATACTTGCAACCCAGTACACAGATGAAATCTGTCATATTATTCTAACACAAAACAATCATCTACACCAGTGTCTCAAACTCAAATTTGCTGGCCGAGAGTTAAATGAGGACTTAAACAATAGCCCAAAGGCCGCATTATGACGCTAACGCCACAATTGCGGTGTCTGTTCTGTACCTTACTAGAAACAGCTTTTACATCTTATTTCTTGCAAAAAGTAGTGAGAGTTATAGGCAAATAATTTCTATCCGTCTCTACGTTCGTTTAAAAGGAACTTGTTCACTCGCTGCTGGCCGAGCATTATAAACATCAGTGCATATACTAAATAGCTTGATTGTTAATTATTTGAAAATTCCCAAAAACCATCACGGGCTGCAGAAAATGCCCTCGTGGGCCGCATGTTTCAGACCCCCGATCTGCACCATAAAAGATATCAACTCTATTACTTTAACCCAAGCCTGATAAATTGGTACCCCAAACCACTGAAACTGGTAACTTCGGGGCTTCCCCAAAGTCACTCACACCAGAGGTTTAAAATTCACACTGATATTTGATTTGCTGAAACGTTACAAATCTGGTGACATGGACACGGCAGCAAAAAACCACAACACCTGGCAATAAAACTATGAAACCTGAAACGTTACAGATATGTGACATTGGGGTTTAGAGGGCTAACGTTTAATGATAGAGCTGTTTAAGCTTAAATGATAAGATAAGCAGTCCTTTCAGTTAATGAAGTTAACGTCACATTTCGCGCTTGTACAATGGAATTTTATTTGATTAATCATTTCAATTAAAAGTGTACGCCATGGTAATTTCTATCTGTTGTAACTCTTTAGTTTTAAGAGACTATCTATAAAATTTGATTGACAATACTGCTACAAATGTTGAACTCTTTGGTCTCGTCGCTGTTTTTCAGAAGCGCCTTTTCCATTTATGCATAGCTTTTGCTATTATTGCTGTTTATCGCTAATTCGTACCCAGTTTCGTTTTTCCTTTGAAAATGACCTGTCGTACGGTAAGTCGAAACGGGAGGATCTGTTTTCCTAATAAATTCACACCAGAAAAGCAAAACATTTGAATGAAGAATGCCTGGTGGCAAACACGCAATATGTTGCGTAAAACTGCAAACATTAGATATGCTGCAAACATTAGATAAGTTCAGTAAATGCTTATTCCCTACTTTACCTTGAAGAACAGCTTGAGTTTGCGTTCTTTGCGTGGTATTGTTTTTATCGTCGTGTTTGTCTATGTGATCTTGTAACGAAAGTTTCCACCGCTATTATGCAAGTTAGGGAAATCGCATCCGACTGTTATATCAATCAAGTTTTTGCTCTTTTGGTTTGAATTTAGTACAGCAACCTAACATTAAATTTTAAACAGGTTGTTTAAATAGGTTGTCCTTAAATGAAAAAGGCAACCAGTCCTTTTAATTTGTGAAGTTAACGATCTCTTTCCACGCTTGTACAATGAACTTTTATTTGATTAATCATTTCAGTTAACGCTCTGATAGTTTCTATCTGTTTTAGTTGCCTGATTTTAAATTGCTCTCCTTAAAACAGGGGTGCACAACCTGCGGCTTTCGATAAAAATTTGTGGTCGTGCACACTGCGAAAACTCTTTGTCTACCTAGTGTATGAGGATACTATTTAGAAAGACGGCCAAACAGACAAGTGTAAGCAGAACAAAAGCAATGCTAAAAATGTGAAACGAATGAACTCACTGACGGCCGTAATTCACAAACTAAACGTAATGTGGCCGGCAATAGCGAAACGATTGTGCATCCCTGCTCAAAAATTTGATTGACAGCACTGCTATAAATGTTGAGCACTTTGGCTCGCCGCTGTTTTTCAAAAAATGACCTGTTGTATGATATGAGGTTGCATGTTTTCCTAATAAATTCACACCAGAAGAGCAAAAAATTTGATTGAAGAATGCTTAGTGGTGGTGGCAAATACGCAATGTTCTTTTGATTTTTCGATCCATCACTTTAGATATTAGGCAGCCATTCTTATGTCATCGGCATACATGTACATTGAAACATGCGTTTATAAATATTTGTTAAAATAAATCTTTCTGTTTACACAAATATTATATGTTATATGCAACATATTGCATATTAGTGACCACAATGTCCAGGTTTGGGGGCCCCAAACCACCTAGCACCGGCCCTGAAGTGACTGGTGCGTTGCAGACCAACAAGGCAAGTTTTAGTAAATTCATACTTAATTTAAGTTTTTTATAACAAGTGTTTTAGCCCAGGGGTGGGCACACGTTTGAGTTGCTTGCCGCCTTGGATTCCAAAATTAGACAATGGTCGGATCGGAAGCGGATGAATCGATTGTTTGTGTAAACTGTAAACTAATAGAACTGAGATGTAAAAAAGATAACTTTTAAAAAGTAAGTGGGACAATTTCACCTGGAAGGATTAAAGAGCTTAAGGGGCCGTATAGTTTGGGTCATGCCTGGGTGAGTCTATATGTAACAGCCGTCTGCGTAACCAGTTTCACGACATGTGCTTCATGAAAGATTTTTTAATTTGTTTGAACAAGTTGCGTAAATGCAATATAGTCGATTTTGAGAAATGAAAATTTCATTAACCCAACACTAGAGTTTTCGTGGTCTGAAGCAAATAACCTATAGCTTCGGTCAGTGTGTCAGCTTACTGAGTGCACATACATTTTTTGCGGGCACCCAAGCTCGAAATATTTTAGTTAAAGAAAATGTAATATCCTGGTAACCTTTGGAGAAATCTGATTTCAAATCTACTACCTTTCCCCATATCAAATTGCTGTTGACTGCAACCAGTGTTATCAGTATCAGTTCATTTGGGAACTACTATGAACAAACATCAAATGACGCACCATAGAAAATAAGCCACTTAAGAACAGCGTTTATTTTGTTCTCAGGCTATCTGATATAACCATACGGTTTTCTAGTCAGATGCCCTGTGATCATGTAAAAGAAGGCTGTAATTAGCGGTTCTCTACTTTACCTTGGAAAACAGCTGGAGTTTGTGTACACCAGGTTGGAAGTTACTGGTCAAAATCTTTATCAAAATAGCAGCTGCTTTAGGTGAATTCTGAAGGCGATGGATCAAAATCAACAAAATTACAATCGCATTCACATCAAAACTTTGCAGATTAAAAAACCTTTTCTCACCATGGGCTTGTTCACACCTATTATTCTTCTATAATATTTGAGTATGAAATAGCAGCTTTACTCCTTCAGGCTATGTTTTAACGTGATATTAACAAGTTTTGGCGCGTACTTTGAAATACAGGCGTGTACAATTACTAATACTGTATAAACAGCAAGTTGGTATAAAACATGACTGAGGTAAGTTCATGAGACAACAATGACACAAAGATCGTATAAAGCTAAAGCACATCATGCGACTTGAAGAGCCTAGAATCTCCAATCCCGGGATACACATAGGAAAATTGCGGAACGCGTATATTGAATCTGAGAAATACTGTACTCATACTCAATATAAAAAATTATTCTTAAATCGAATAAAACTACTGATTGCTTGGAAAAAAGAAATTGACCAGGACTAGACCGGAAAGTTCTCAAAATTATGTAAAAAAAGAACTACCACCTTTAAACCTTGACCTCATTATTGAAATTGCTGTGAATATCAACAGAACTAGGCACAGCTTTTAAATAATCAATTACTCGAAAAACCTCGGTCTATTTTAAGCTGAAGGCATTTAAATGAGTTTATCATCAAAACTTATTACATAATTTTGCTATTTCCAACAGAAGCAAAACTGGATTTGCATTCGCTACAGTGAAAACTTTCCAACGATCAGGTATGAATCATTTGCTAAAGTTGTAAATTCTTATCCCCAACCATTTAAAACGTTCTCCAGAAAATTCTGGGCAGTGAACGATTTAGTGTCAGCCACTGAAGTACTAAACGTTTCCAATGAATGTTGTCATTCCTTGTTGTCAGGGGTGCTCGTGTGCAGTAGACTGGAACGAAGATGTAGGTTGTTTTGAGGGATAAGGCGGATGAGTATTGCGTACAGGAGTTTCCCGGGCTTTTGAGCCAAACCGTGAGTGCAATTGCTTTGGTCTGTGCCTCGATTCAGGGCGAACAAAGCTTGGGTCGGGCGGTGTCGGTTGACACATTTCAAGATTGTGGACGCTTAAAACAGACTTAGCAGTGGAAGGGCGGCAAACCTCAGCAGGCTTCCCTTTGCCTTCTGCATTGTTTGTCTTCATTGAAATTTCAGAGCCGTTCTTAACTTTTCGTTTTCCTTGCAGCAGTAAATTTGGACTGCCTCGCGATGGGAAAACGTTGGATGGTTTCGGAACAGTGCTAGGCCTCATAGACGCTCTGCTGGTAATTTGACGACCTCCTTTAGTCAGCGCTTGCAAGTTGTTGGCGTCGATGGTACACTGTGATATCTGCCTCCGAATACCTATTACGCTTGGAACAGAATGATTACTCTGCCCTTGACTTACTACTTGCTGTTTGTAGTTCTCCATTATACCCATTGCGCTGGGTATCTTGATAGGTTTTGCACTGGGGCAACGTATGTAAGGCAAAGAAGCGTTGCTTCTTGAGGAATTCTGACGTGGCATGACACCTAATACATTCGGTGATTGCACGGAAAGGCTACTTTTACATGCGATTTCGCGAGGTTTAGTTTCACTTCTGCAAGAGATGTTCTGAACAGTTGTTGGTCTCAGTTCTGCAAAAAACATCAAGTGTTAACGTCGTCTGGCTCATACAATTCTTATTTTTCGTCTGCACCACTTCAAGGAAACAGTAACTGCCTTCGATCAACAAAAACGTAACATAAACGTCATGCTATACAAACTGCACCACCGCACGTTTTAGTTGATGCTGGCTTCACTGCAAAAATTGGTTTAAATGAACTTCATATTCATTTTCGTTTCGTCCCGTTTCAGTTTCAAACTTATTGTAACTTATTTTCTACTGGTCGCAATTCTTTGTGTACAAAAACCTCACATTTAGTTGTACAGTTCTTTTCCTATTTTTACCAAGTCTAGTAATTTGATAAAACGTGCCATTGTCACGACAGTATGCAGTAACACTGGATACATTTCACCAACGCGAAAATCTATTTCATAACAAAATGCTCATACTGTAAATTTGCAACCTCTTTCACAAATTTATGATGTACAATAAATCTTTTTTAATTCGCGTCACGTGTTACGCATGCGATCTTTCTGTCCTTTATCTTTTGCGAACAATTTAAAGCGATTTTTTAAAAATTTGAACGAATATGGAATGTGCGGACTGCATTACATCACCGCACTTTTCTCTTCTGCACGACAGTCGAAATATGCAAAATCCCCAGTAAAATGCGAAGTTGCCAAAATCCCTGCGAGTAGAATAAAAAATGAAAGGTGCACAATACGTTGGGCTTTTCAGGCTCCTTCGAAATTGATTACCAGTATTAGGTAAGACACAGATCATGTGTATTTTACTTTGCTATTCTTGTTTCAATTGTCAACATTTCGCTAGTAAGTTTTTTCTTGCGGCGTTTTTGCAGGACTGAAGATGTGTTTAAATACACGTAACTAGTTTCTCTGTGAAATAAATTGTGATGGATTCACTTGTCCATTCCTGTGGCTCACAATAGGCAAGATTTATTTAATTTCTGTGCAAACGTATATTTACCTGCTGAATGGCAGATGATGCTTGCGACACCTTGAAAATTTTCAGTCATCGATGTTGGTGTGTTTTTCTGCATGAAGAGGTACTGTATGTTCCGATGAACATGGGCAAAATGTCAAAACAGATTTACTCCACCCTGAATTCACAATAACACTAAACTTTTCTCAGTTGCAACAGCTGTGACTTTGTTTCTCTGGGCGTTTGTGATTACTGAATTTGCTTCATGAAGTTAGCTTATCAATACATGACGGTGAACACAGTCATAAAATAAGATTCTTAGCCAACAGCTGCGGAACTTTTACCAAAACATCCATTTTGTGATGATAGACAGTTTCGTTCTGACATAAAAATTGCAAGCACGTCATACTGGCATAGAGCGGCATTTTCAGCTATGCAAACCTAGCACAAAGTTTTCTATTTGATTTAACTGTGTTACATTCGTAACATGACAAAGACTTAGGAATCTTAAATTGGCAAACGCGGCACTTGGTCATATACCACTGCTGTTAATATAACACTACTACCTTCAATTTCTGTTCTTCAAGATAAGAAACAAAACACGTATCTCAGCAATATTACACGATGACCAAAGTTGCCAAGAAATGTAGCTGCAATATATCTTTTCTTCAAAATTTAAGCATAACTTGCATTGTCGCACGTTATGAAAAACATACAACACAAGTAGAACCAAGGCCGTACCAAGCGTTTCCCGAACCATGATCCTATGAGAGACATCCGCGTCTTACATATGATATTTAAACAACATTTCAGTGGATAACGAATTTACAGTTTTCTTATGTTTTTCGGGGAAGGTCATCTTGCCGTTGCAACCGTGAACAGAACTGTCGCCATGATACGTCAACAATCGGTCTTTGAGCTACTCCAAAAAGAGTTACAAAAGATTTAGATTCTTGCAGCTTAGTTCTGTACCTTGGGACTTGTTGCTTAGATCAGCGCTCTTCAACCGGTGTGCACGATGCACCCGAGGGTGCACCAAAATACGCGTAGGGTGCACCACTAAGAAAGGGTTCACAAAGGTGCCTCACAAACTTGTCACACTAAACAGAAATTTTTATAAAAACTTTCTGTTAGCAAAAATGAAACATTAACCTACCAATGACTTTCAGGTCACTTTCAGAAACAGTGCTTCAGTTTGACTATTTTAAACGGCCTAAATATTCGTAATTTATTCGTTGGGTTTCCACGTGCATATCAGATATTTTGTATCTATTTTACACTTTAACACCCTCCATGCGGTTTCGTAAACTGAAAAATTGCTGAAGAATTTGTCATTTTGTGATATTTTGCAACGTCTACACGATGTTTGTGTAACGGTTTGATTAGAAACCTGTGCTAAAAACTGTTGCAAATTCTCAGAAACCTACCTATCTGCGCTCAGGAACTACCTCCTAGACCTGGAGTTTGTAAAATACCATAAAACAACAAAAGGTTTTCCAGCTGCTAGAGGTTACATCAAAACCATATGCGGACAGTATACGGAAAACATGGTTTTCAAATCTTGTGACAGCTCACAGTAAACTATTGCAAAATGCCAGTGAGCAGTTCGAAACAAACTTAAAATTTCTGAAAACCTGCCAAATACACGAAATATTATTTACAACGGAGATGTAGAATAATATAAAATGAACAGTAGCTAAAACTAAAACTGTTTTTGCCTTCGATGTATTTACTGCTATAATTGATGTAACATACTTTAAATCAAATGATTACTGAGGCTGTGCTTATTTATTTAAATCAGTACCGCTAAGGTTAAAGCGTTTTGTGTAGACAATTTTTACAACATGTGGATGCCCGCTCTCTAGAAAAACCACGTATTATACCACATGCCCCCTTTCGCATATCTTAGGAAATTATTGAACGGAAACCAATGCTTTCAAACATAATTTGCAGTTTTATTCGATATCATGGCGTAGGTTCTATTTGAAAGTAAAAGTTTGCTTTGAGGTGCATAGGAGCTTTAAACACTGACTCTGGGTAGTTTTCCTAAGCAAAAAATTTGCCCGACATACAATAACAAAAATTTCAGTAGTAAGCGTTTTATTTCTTCCTGGCATTTCCGTTTACTGATTAATACCAGCCTCGAATAATATTTGCAAACCCTTACCCAGTTTATGAAAATACAATGAGCATATAAGGCCTAGACTAAAGAGAAAACTACTGAAAACCTTCTCTAAGAAATGTCTTGGGCAATTTATTTAGTTGAAGTTAATATTGAAAATAGAATAAAGTAATGGTAATCTGTCGATCTTTTGACAAAGGAAACATAATATTAAAGATAATAAAGTCCAAATCAGAACACAGAACTTTTGAGAAAGCAGTCCTCCAGGCTTGTAGCGCATTGTTACAGAAACATATCTGTATCCACAGCTTCATGACGATATGTTACAGGGTATGCCTGTATTTCACTTGTCACGAATTTATAAAAGCTCCCAAGCAGTTTGCGTGACCCGTAACGATCGGAATATTTGATTTGAGCATCAAAACATACCTTTCTAGCTCTCCGATCTCACCATTGCAACTATTCGGGTTTACGTAGTTTAGCATGCCCTGTCTCTGTTTACAATCAAATCGAAAGAAAAATATACGAAAAGGGTAATTTTTTCGAAGGTTTGGCAGCATTTCACAACATTTCTTGAACTCGAGGGCTATGCACACATTGTTAGCTACGTACCACGTTTTCTGTTACATGGAAGTGTCATTACCATCTGTAAATAGAATTGGCATTTTCATATTTACATGGAATTGGCATTTCCTATGTTTACACGGGTTCATTGGTTTCCTAAGTAATATTATGTACAGAATCAAAATACATTCTAAAAGAAAATAGACATACAGCGTAACGTGGATACAAAGCTAAAAGTCATCAAGCCTATTCAAAAAGACGCTAGAAACTTGCTAAGAGCGTTGCGGGCAGAAAATGATAAAAAGGTCGTTTCTAATGTGTTGCTACAATAAATACCTGTGTTTCGCGAAGGGAGTATAGGTTTGGTCTGGCCACCGAAGATTTGCAGATTCTTGAGCTTCTGCTGTGTTCATAGCAGCTCCTGCAGCGCGTAATATCCAGCTTATGATCTGCTTTCAGAACAATTTCTTCGCGCACAGTGCTTCGTTTCAGCAACCTGCCGTACTCAGGCGCGGAATTGTCGTTCATGACTGAATATCACTCAAAGAGACTAGATCGTATATTGAAAGCAATTTTTCCTTGAGCAGTAACAGAGCGGGGCATAGAATATGCAGCAAAGTTGTAAAACACATTGTTAACATGTGCTTGTGATTCTGTCATCTGTGGAAATTAAAGTTAACGTCAATTGCGGAAACACTGAATGGATGTAATACAAAATGCAATGCTTCTGTATTTGTCAAATGGGAGATGTTAATGCTTTTCAGGTTCTAATGCCAGTGAAATGTTTGTTGGCATGCAACTACTACCGTTATTTTCTGTGCAACTAGAACCTAAATATACTTTAATAATTAAAACCAATTTTCGGGATATGCGAGTAAATAGGTTTATTCAAGAAACCGAAGGAGCTAGCACTGGTTTCGTTTGTAATTCAAAGTTGATATGACGCATCTAAAACATTGTAACTTTAGATGTGTAATCTAGATAACCCTTGTTACTTCTTTACCAGCTGCTAATAACAACACCAGGTACTTTTTTCTGCCTAAACCAGTGATCTTGCTGAACAGTCATTGTATCTTAGTCTTTTTGTTAGCACTACAGGATTCATCGCAATTCTTCTCTGACCTGCCATGTACTTGCCTGTTCTCAAATATTGTCGAAAGAGCAATCGGGATTTAACAGCTATTCAAAATGAGACTCAACCACTGCGCTCTGTAGTTCGCTGATTACAACTTTACGCACTCGGGTAGTTTGTCAAGTACACTTCGCAAGTAGAGCCATTTAATACTATCGGCGATGGTGCTATAGTTCGGCGCGACTGAAGGAAACATTGCTGAAAAAGTTCTTTATTGTTTTAAATTTGACGCAACGTATATTCTACGAGTAACTGATTAAAAGCGCCCTCCATTTGTTCTTTATAATTTCACACTAAATAATGTTGCTAACACGAAGGAGCTGCGCATGCAATAATATTTCCAGATGCAGATACAGTGAAGGTGCTTGAAGCCAGCAGTAAGAAACCCAAGCTTGAATTTTTGCTTGAGAAAACGACTCTGCTCACTACTGTCGTCCGGTAACCCGGGTATCACAACAAATCAATAAAAATACGTGCTTCATCATCATGTTATCACATTTGCTTTATTACGATCACCGACCCGTGTAATTTCACGCTCGATCGAAGTATTCCTACAATCTTAAACTAAAGGATACTTTCTCTCATTCTGCCTTTATGCGAACTTACAACGGAATGCAAATCTGATGAGATTGCTTTGACAACCCAAAGAGCAAAGCTGGTAAAAAAACTTTAATTAAGCTAGTGTCAAGTGCACTGATTTGAAGTGAACGACTATAAATTTTAAATTCCATCCTTTCTATTAAAATATAATGATGATGTATTTGTTGGTGAATCTTGTTTGATATTTTTGATGCACATCTATCATTGAGGCATTTCCGTGCGTTTGTTGACAGTAATTAAGTCGATTTGATCTTACTTGTGGATCATTTTCATGGGTAGCTCTGGATTCATCCACTTAATTTCACAGGTACATCATTATTTGAGAAACACTGTTCATGGACAGCGCCTTGATAACTACCAACCTTGCATAAATGTAGGTGAAATTTGATTTGATCACATGTGCATTGCCACCTTATATCAAATTCAAAATATATGGGCTACAAAAAGAAGTATGAATACCTATGCCACACTTGCGGAGAAAGATTATATACAAGGAGTTGACACAAGATAAAAACGGACTGCAATGTTTGCGATTCTAGATGTCTATCAGTTGAAAACCAAAACGAGGGAAACAATCGGATACAAATTAAGCAATTTAGGCTGGAAGAAAAATGTACTGTTGTGTTGGTTGGATTCACGCATGGAAAAATTGACAAAGCACAACTTCTGCAAAAGCTATCAACTCCATTCACGTTTGGTTTTCCTTTCAAATTGGGTGTGAAAAGTGTGTGACTGTACCAATTAACTAATGTTCACATATAGAACCCAACTAATGTTCACATATAGAATCTAAACACATTTTGTACGTCGATATAATTTGTGTTATGCTACGGATCGGTTAAATCGGTTCTTGAAGTAGCAATTCTGCTTCAAAAAGGGTACAGACCAGGGGTGGCCGAACCCGCTCTATGTATGAACCGCATATCGTAAAACCCAAGTTACAAAGAGCCGCAACATAAAAATATAAAAACACGAATTTATTTGCAATCTACGCTTCTGCTGCATCATAATTCTTTTTGGAACGATTTGCAAAAGTAATACTCTACGGCACGCCAGCTACCACAGTACCACTTTACATTATTTCTACACTTTGAGATAAAAAACAACAACAAACAAACAAATATATAATTTTTCGGAAAGCATGCAAAGGTTCGAAGAGCAGCATGCCACTCGCGCGCCGCAATTTGGCCACCTCTGGTATAGATCTTTGCGAGAATAGATTCACAAAACAGCTATCGCGACGTTTATGATGAAACCATGAATTAAGGCATGCATGCCTATCTGTTCATCCGCTTACTTTTGGCGGTGTTACTGTAGGATGATTTTCATACGCAGGATTAAATCTCTATCAAGCTTATGTCATCCTTTGCAGTTATTTCTTAGTTTTCTCAACGAAGGGTTCATACACGGCTCAACCTACAGTGAAAGTATGTTGAGAAAAGCATAATTTTTTACTTTTGAAATCTAGCTTTCAAGCAGATTTCGACTGGGGCCAGTGGACGTTTTGCGCCACCTTTGGAAAACAACAGTTGTAGATAGCTGCAAGGTTTTTAGGTAATTCCAGGAAGCTACAAGTGCAAATACCAAGTATTTCCGGAGAAGTTATAGTTCGCTGAAAAGAATACATAGCTTAATGCAATTTTGTTAGTCTCCGTCGTATCAGCTGCAAAGAAAAGTGGAAGAAGTGCATAGTGCAACAGACAATATAAAATAACGAAAACTTTAATTTTTCGGGCATCTCTGGTGCTCAGGGGTATTGTGGAAGAGCAAGCCTCATGTAAAAGAAGTAATTAAGTTTTGTAAGAAAATAGGCTACGGTTAATGCTGAAACACCCAAAATGCTGAAGAGGTAGATAGGTTTGTGTGGTATTGTCACATTGTATCAATTTCAGGACTGATGGGCAGCTCGTCTAATGTTTTCACAGAAGCATTCTTTCTGCCAGTGTATTGGCTTAGTGATGCTTTGATAACGGAAGGCAGCGTATCCTGTGGAGTAAGAAGCCATTGTAGCAAAATAACTTCATGACTTTCACTTCAGATTGTCCTCGTGGAAAACGTCAAGACCATGTCCACATGTTACGCCACTTTAGATAAACTTTCCTACGCATAGTTCATGCAAACAAAGTCCTATAGTAAAGCATTAATTCTGATGTTTCTGACGTAATCTGTTCATACACTTTCAATGCATTGTATGGTGCTGGGTAGTGTTTCCAATTCGGGGCAAAATTTTAAAACCCGGGTTTCGGGTAGCTGAGAAAAGAAACCTGGGAAAACCCGCTTTTTTCGGGTTTTGAAATGAATGCGATTTTGAGCGATAAAAACTCAATATCACTGTGAAATTACTATTGTTGGTCCCTGCGCAATTTACTAGCGAATTACTAATTAAGTTAAGCACAGTTTTTCAATGATGTTTATAACACTGACACATGACAATCAAAGTACACTTTCATCATTTAGTCTGTTTTTGAGTTTTGTGACAAATAGTCCCGTGGCTGAGAAAGCCCTCTCTGGTTCCATTGATGCGGGCTTGATTGTAGGCATTGAACAGTTTTTCATTGAACAGAACAGTTTTTCAAGGTTATTTGACCTCTTCTTTGCAGCCTCAGAAAAACTCATTTCCTTTTACACAATTTGTGATATGATCTCTTCCTGTGCTGGAATAGTTTTGTGATCTTCACTCTCATGGATTATATGGATTCTGTGCTTTGATTTCAAATGGTTGATTAAGCTTTCGGTGCTTGAACCACCTCCTTTTGTATAACGGAGCACAAATTGTATTTTGGTGTTGGTTGAGCCTTGCATAAGAAATGACTCTAAGCTTCTGATTTTCTTTGATTACTAACGTCTTTAAATTGAATGTGTATGATTAAAAATCTACCTGAAGTCGCTTCTAAAGGGAAGCCAAATATTTTGCATAAAGTTATTGCAAACTGAAAAGGAGCGAATCGGTTTTGCAAAGAATCACAGCTTGTATATGAACTAACACAAAACAGCTTATAAATGAACTAAAACTACGAAACTACGGCATACCTTTGAAGAACTACCTCACGTGGTAGTTATTTAATTAGGTTAGCGAAAAGACAAAAGTTCGCGTAGACACCTAGTATGTGCAAAATGACGTCACGATCGGTCTAAATAGGTCAACTGAATGGAAATATAAGTGGTCCAACAACGAATGTACAATGGTCACAGAGCAAAACCCGCACCTCGTGCCTCATGATAATAGCTGAAAATTTAAACGTGCTGATTTCGCCGTTACACGCCCCAATCTCCAGCTTCAGTGTTATCAGAATTACTAATATTTGAATGCAACAGCAATTCCAGGCTTTTTAAGAAATCCGGGTTTCGGGTAGTCGAAAATAGCCAGAAAAAACGGGTTTCGGGTTCGGGAAAACCCGGGTTGGAAACACTAGTGCTGGGTCGCAGCTGGAGTGAGAAAGGTTCTGCTGCTTTTTACCTTGGAAACTAAGAGAGCATAGAGGCAGAAACGACAAGTATGAAACATCGGGCATTCAGTAATACAATTTTGTGAAACAATTCGAGCATCAGCTTTTTGTTTGTTGATCGTGTGATATCAACATTCGGTGAATTGGACGGAGCAATAACGTTATACTACCATTGAAAACCTAGAAAGCTGTAACCAAAAGTGCACTGTATTCCAATACCAAATCAAGGAATAAGTATTTTCAAAATTTTCTGAATGTACTTATGCCATTAGGCCAAACCACCTAACAAAATGGGAGTGGTCGTACTCCTAGGGTTATAAATTTCTTGTTGGTTGGTGGAAGTCACGCAATGGAAGCTTAAGCCTTTGTAGCACCGTTTCAACTTGATGTGCAAACTTTGTCACACTCTTTCTCCCTGCTGGTTGCGGCTTCTTTGCCGAAATATATGAAGTGTTGAACATACTTGGAAAATTATTTTTTTCGTAAGTTGTGCGTTTCACGGTTTCGTCCAACACAAGTTAACCTTGAGGATGAGGAGCGATTGCTGTTTACGTGAAGTTTCGTTGAAATTATTTCTTTCAAAGAAAACAGCTGCATCGCAACGTCATTCTTTGCACTGCAGTGCAATTCATAAGCACAGCTCAGACAATTATATGATGAACTGTCTCAGGAGTAGAACATAGTTTTTCTCCTTATTTTGACATATGACCCCCACGTCACCTATCAAAACCTCGAACCCGCGAGCGCAAAAATGTGCTTTATTGCTGTGTGGATGTGTGGACTGTTTCAAAGGGTAACGCATCTAATTTTTCAAAAACGAATGATGAAACTGCAGACCAGGCTTTGGCCTGCCGCCAATGGCCATCACCAAAATCAGATAAAAAAGGGGGATTTTAAGTTCGCCTGTGTTACCACTGTTCGCAAATACGCTTTTATCATCAGAAATGTCTGTTGTTTCAGGTGTTCGTTTTTTTCTATGACCCAGGGTTGCCAGATGAAAATATCAATAAAAAGTCACACAGTGCTAAAAAAGGCCAGAAAAAGGCCAAACCGATTGTTTTAAGGCCAGAAAAAAAGCCAAACTTTATTTGCGGTATTGACATTCCTTTGTCACAGAAGAACATTTAAATTACAAAAATATCAAAAAAACGTCTTCGAAATTACGATAAGATTAACTCTTGCTTGGCAATGTGTTGGAGGCTAGAGCTCATTATTACTGATACTTTCTCTGACTTTTCATGGTTTATGAGATTGCACACTTTGGGTACAATAGTGCGACAGTTTGTATACTGATCCATCGGCAGCTTTCTGCACCCATATGAAAGTCATCTCCCAATAACTTCTATACTTGAGACCAGAATCATTGCAGCCCTTCCACTTCTTGACGTCATTAAGACACCACAAGGGAGACACAACCGAATCTGATCGCAAATTGCTTTGCTGGGAAATCGATTGCGTGTCAGCGACGCATGTTGAAACTTCAGTCCAGGAAATTTGTAAGCAAAAGCTCAGATGGGATGTGAAATGATAGAAAAAGACTAAAGTAAGATCAGAGAAAATGCGCGGACTACATTAACAGGTCCATAAAACTACTACTACCAAAGCCTGGCCCTGACGTCATTGTCACATTTCTATCGCGAAGATGCAGATCTGTCTGCAAGCGTTGTGCTTTCTTAGTGCTTACAACACAATACACACTACAGCGAGTGTACACATTTCCAGTTATTACGCAAAAACTTTGTTTCGAAACTCGCATACCTTAAATATTACTAATATCAGAACGCGGGCGTCGGTCTAATATACCATTTATCACATAAATTTTCCAATTGTGTTGCCGAAAAAAATAGAATAGTAATATTTTCCTTCATAGAAACCTATTTCAGTGAAAAAGGGCCAAAAAAGAGCCAAAAGGCCAAACGCATTTTTTAAGGCCAACCAACTTGATATTAGGCCAAAAAAGGCCAAAAGGCCAACTAAAATTTTTTAGGCCAACCAACTTGAAACAAGGCCAAATTTTTTAAATTTGGCCTAAAAAAGGCCAACCTGGCAACCCTGCTATGACCATATCCGGAAGCTGGAATGCGATCGTTTCAACTGCTTCATGAATACACCAAAGCAGAAGAGAAAACCTCACATGACAAATAGTCGGTGCGTCCCAAGGTCACATAGCGTGATAGAACTCCGCAGCCTTTAGTACATACGTCATCGGAGTGTGCAAGTCATTTTACTTGTTCTATCACGCACCCGTACAATCTTTCAAAGTCGGTTAGAAATTTGTTGTTTAAGTATATAGTTTATTTTGTCAGAAACTCGAGCGTGCTAAAGTTATCAGAACTATTTCCACTTGAAAAATGCCGCCGACAATAATTCCCAAGAGACAAATACCGCCAGAACAACTGCAAGGCTAAAGATTGCCGAAGTGCAAATAAGCTTGTCATGCTGTTATACGAACAAATTTGCTCATGTGTTTGTTTTATGTCTTTGCAATGTTACACCAGACGTCAGCCTGACCGCAACTAAGATTCAGCTACATGCCTTCAGTAATAAAACAAGTTGAACCTTTAGTCTTTTGCCTTTTGAATTTTTGTTGTGCATTTTTATTTTGTATGATGCAACCCAGCAAGTTTTGTAAATACCGCTTATCTGTAACGCAATGCGTCTATTGAAACACTGGCAATTCACTGCAGTACCCAATTAAATACGGCTTCGTTTGTGGTTGCTTCGGGTAGAAGAATGACAGATACCAGATTGGTAATTGGCCAGGTGGAAATAGTACTAAAACAGTGCAACAATATCTCCTTTTTGACCAAAGCAAACATTTTCTGTGTGTGGTTAAAATGTTGCAGCATATTTCCATGGAACGTGCCGTGAAGAACGGTGTACGAGATGCTTGCTTTTCATAGTTATTAGGATTATTGCATCTGTCTAAAGCAGTGGTTCCCAAAGTGGACGGTACCGCCCCCCTGGGGCCGGTGAGAAAC
>JGI24022J15233_10002659_pt1 | contig 16979 bp, 7 predicted proteins | sample Ectturendosymbi2_FD_15233 | JGI IMG/M metagenome (IMG submission 15233)
GACTCGCCATTATGCTGAGACGAATCTATTTTTGAGGGTTTCGGCTTTGTTAAGTATTTTTGAGAATGACATTGTCAGGCAAGCTCTGTTTGTGTAATTTTGTTATTTACACCAGGACTTTTTTATTCCGCGGCTCCATTTAAAAAAAAGTTTTTCAATGCGGCCCCCTTGATAGATAGCGTAGATGCTAATGATACGTGTAAATGTCCCATTAAAAATCTCAAGAGGTATTTTTGTCTATGGTGAAATCATACTGTACAAACGCACACAATCCATGAAAGTAACTATACAGTAATAAAACTACCACGTAATGGAAACAGTAAAGCGAAAAAGTTAACAAAACAAACAATTCAGTTTATATAAGCTATCAAGCACAGGTAATGGGATGGATGCACTTGATGACTTTTACACAGATCATCCATTCGTAGATTGATACAAGACAACGTACAACGCAGGACGAAGGACATTTTCAACATTTTTCAGAAAGGATCGGTATTTGGACTTGTTATCAATACTGAGAATGCCGGTTCACACAAATATGTCGTGCAAAAGGGCAAAATTTTGAACGACCAGATCAGAAATGACTGGGCATTCATTCCTTGTTCTTATCCAAAAATTACATAAACTCTGTTTTGAAAATTCCAGTTGCAAACTTTCGTCGTTTAATAACTCCGAAAACACACCCTGGGCAAAGCAAGTATGTCGCCTCCTGAAATTTCAATTGTGCATGATTTGTGGTTCCAACGTTTCCTGAATCAAAGTCCGAAATGCTTCTGAAATGGGTATGAATGTTTTTAACTTTAGTCTAACTAAAACTACTCGGTGTGTTCTCAAAGCAGTTAGACTAGCCTAACCCCAGCCCCTAGACTAGACCTAGAGTTCTAAACACAAGCATACCTTCCAGTGTTGCCACTCTGTTGTAACGGAAAAGTACTAGATTTCATGATAAAAAACACTAGATTCACAAAAAAACACTAGATTACAAAAGCAAACTTACACACGGTGAAAATGCCCAGAAAATACGTTGCAATGCCGATCACAGACATTGTGCAACTCATTGGAAACCAGAGACAAAGAAAACGGGAGATAGCATCAACGCTTGTGTTTGTTTGCATAGGTCACTGCAACTTTTAACAGATGACCAAGTGACTTCGCTGCGGTTTAACCCAAAATATCTTCTGTATTTAAGATTTAATTAGGTAGAATTTTTAGCAAATTACAATTGCACTAAATCAAAACGCCTCAATTACAGCTATAATTACGCAAAATTGTGCAACTAATTACATTCAACTCACTTATAAAAAACACTAGATAGCCATAAAAAACACTAGAACACTACATGCAATGAAAAACACTAGATCTAGTGGCAAAACACTAGGAGTGGCACCACTGATGCCTTCCTGTCGGAATGAATGCAATAAGGCCAATATTGGTCAGAACATTAAAACAATGATGACGTAACAAACGCATAACTTGTGCTTAGTTCATTATTATCGTTTGATAGGTCAGGCAGACATCCTAGTAAACAAATGACGTCACCAAGCACGGTATTCAGGCCCGTAACCAGGAAGGACACAAGAGGGCGAATCCCCCCTAAATTTTTTTCTCTCCCCTGGAAAAATGTGTTGGACATAGTTTAAAAAATTTTGGTCCTTCCCAGAAAACTCTTCGCCCCACCTGGTGTCTCAAGCTGGTTACGGGCCTGACGGTATTGCGTGTAAAATGCAGCAGAAATAGATTTACTGCAGGCCTACTTTTAATTATATTGAAAAGATTACAAAAACCTTTATAGCTGATTTATCAAGCCAATTTGTTCGTGACCCCAAAATTATATTGAGGTCGCGATCCATAGTTTCAGAAGCCCTGAATTACACAGTGGCTACAGGAACCCCACAGTCAGCAAGGTCTTACTTCATAGCTTGTTTCTGAGGTGACTCGATCCAAGCTGTTGTGCGCAACGTGCAAAAAACTGCCTGTTATGTAAGGATGACTTTCATGGCTGCAGGACATCGGCTTACAACATTTAGCTACTGCACAGTAATTTCGTAGGCATATTTGATTTCGTTCAATTCTGAAACTTACGCAACGCTCACCACAGGCGTTGCTACAACATTGTGACTCATGTTGCGTGGGATCAAATGCAAACTGAGTTCGAGACAGCAGTTCAGCAACCAGTGATGTTGCTGCCAGGAACGTTGCGTAACGTTCAACTTTGAAAGTTATGCAACAGATGACGCGGTTGCCACCGAGTTACGTTTCGGTTCCAGTGTTTAAAACCATGCGAACTGAAGCTTTTCAGCGAGTCGTTGCAGACATAGCCTCAAGCCAAATATGCTCTCGTTAGTCTGCTAAAAAGTCAGAGCAATGTACATGAAGTGATGGATGAACCTCTGTAGAAGCCAAGCGATCCCTACCAACTGTACAGTCAGCCTTGATTATTTAACACGTTAAAAGTTGTATTCAGCTAAATTAGGGTGTCGGTTAGTGCGTTTATGATGATTTAGCATGAGTAAAAAGTTAAAATTTTCCAAAAGTATGTTTTAGAATCATGACGGTAGTTTGATTGTGAGGTTATGCTCGGTGTGCATTTGTCAAATGGAACTATCTCTTGCTGTGAATATGAACTTCAAGCATCCAAACGCAACGATCATTCATTTTTTCAGCTCATACATGTTTTCCCCTGGAGGTGATTGCGATAATTGAAATGAGATAAATTTTGATATTTCAGTTTGCTGTCTTATTCAATGCATTAGCAGAAGGCGATAAGGGTAATAAAAATATTTCAATTTACCTTGGCTTTTGTCATACCAATCAAGTTTTTTTTTATTTTCGATTAAGGTGAATTTTTTTCTGTGTCATTAACTGACTCAAGAAATTTTTCCAAATTAAACCTGACGGCAAACAACTCCTACCTTGTGCTTTAAGCTTAACGTGATATGTTTCCTGACAGCTTTTGCTAAAGTTATGTCATATTGCTAAAGTTATGTCAAACCAGCCAATACGATTGTTGCAGTCACTGCCCAACCAAGGATAAGTGATTTAGAAGGGAAATGTTCGAAATCCAGTAAGGTCATCACCTCTATGCGGAAAGCATCGTAGCTCTTCAAGACCTACTAACGTCTAACTCAGCGTTTCTTAAACATTTGTGGGCAGGGGCGGATCCAGCCAGTAGGTTTAGGGGGGGGCGATTTCAGTGATATTTGGTAGTCAAATTTCATAACAGCTTCGCTGCTGTAAGAGGGATGAAGTATACTTTACAACACTCCTGTGACAAAACAGTGGACGACAAAATGGCCTTATATCGTGAATGCTGTTTTCCGAATTGTAAAAAATCACGGTGAATAAAGTTATTTTCATAGGTTTTAGGGGCGGCGATCGCCACAATCGCCTCCCCCTGGATCCGCTCCTGTTTGTGGGTCAAGGACCAATGGTGGTCTTAGCAATTTCGGGTCCCCTGTGCAAAATATTTTGGGGCTCTGTACTCGCATAAACCGAAATAAAGGTCATCGTTTTTAAAAACCGGTTTTGCGTGTTTACAGTAACACTGATATCTGATGCTGATTTTTACACGAATTCGTATAGTTTCTTTGGTAGCACATTTCCTTCCCGTATATGCACCATAAATACTACACAAATAACACAACTGCACACAACGTACAGCAAAATATAACACCCCACTGCTCCTTAACCATGGATACCGGAGCAGCGGTAGGGCAGGGGGAAGTAAAAGAGCTAAGGAGAATGGAAACTTATAAAAAACAAAAAAATCGTCACCAATGCTTGTTTCTTTTCAGAAACAATGTTGGCCTCAACCATAATAACGCAAATTATAGAAAACCAATCTGAATTTTCTGAGTGCACGAATAGTTGCAATAAATTTGTTTCAAGTCGATCTTGATAAACCATGAAATTACCAAACTATATTGTTATGAAAAGGCACCTCTGCCCCCGTTGCTCCCTTTTGAAAGTACAGGGGGCGATGCCCCAGCTATGCACCCATTCTTCGGCGTCCCTGTTCTTAACTAAAATGGACAGAAAATGCCTCAACATCTCCAGCTTCATTCGTTACACCACCAACATTTATTTCTGAATCTATGCAGTGAAAAATGTGGAGCTGTACGGCAAAGGAAAACATTAGTAGTTCAAGAAAGTAAGGAAAGGTTTCCCATAATCATGTAGGCATTCAGTCCTGGCTCAAAAAGAAACTAAGAGTAACTGATGTAACATTGCATTAGCAACTATTGAAACATTCAGCAGACCACAGAATATATACATGCACAACTCTTTGAACAATGGAGTTACTCTAGGGGAGGGGTGGACGAATAGCTTTCCAGCCCGCCACAGTGTTTTCAGGCCCGGAAGCATTCAGGAAAAAGTGGCCCGTGGAAGCATTCAGGAAATATTTCAAATCTGAAATTTCCTCCAATTTACTCAGTAAATGTTAATGTTGAGGCCAACTTGAACCAAGTCTTGCTTCTATTTCCATCGACTTGTTTCTATTTTCATTAGAAGACATGCCCCTCCGATAAACGCGGCCTTCTCAAAATGGCTCCAATCCAAATTAATTGCTTACTCCTGCACTAGGGCCAGTTTAAGCTTTGTTAGAANGTATTGTTCTTGGAATTTCGCTGTTTAAAGTTNCAGATAAATAGGCCTTTTTTTNTACAGTACATCAGTTGAAAAAGNATTATTNAAACATAAATTTTTATGATGTGTCTGGAATGAATGAAATACGCAGCATTGACTCACAAATCTTAATCAGAGTTCAATGTTTGCTTGACCTTGATAGGCTACAACCACCATACACTTATGGCAGCAAATCTTACACAAGTTAATATCACAAAATTGCAAATATTTGATGTTTGCTGAACAAATAGCAGGTTTTGGCTCATGCTAATGGTTTTCTCTGCATGGTATTTTGCTTAGGGAGTTGTAAACTGGGTAACTTATAGATTTATAAGCACGAATGATAGACTAGCAGCTAAATCGTACAACTGTTAGCAAAATAATTCAAAAAACGGACAGGCTCAACATTCTTGCGTTGAAGTCTATTGAAATTCGGTTGGGGTCCCATATCTTTTCATTTAAGAATATTGGTCCCTCTTATCCATGACCAAAGAAAAAGGCCCTGCTTATCCTTTGATTAGGGGCCCTCAAGATCTTGGTTGGCGGCCTCTTACATTTTGAATGGGGCCCTCTGTCCTGTGATCATAGGCTATTTAATTTTTATCAAATTCATGTGGCTTCTTATCCTAAAACTGAAAAATCCAAATGTGTTAAATCATATCAAAAATCACAATCTCTTGTAGACAAACCAAACCAAGTTTTCTGCTAAATAATATGTAACCATTAGTCTAAAATACAAATACAATCGTAAACAAAAACTCATAAATCTTTGAGCGTGTGTTAGCCAAAACCGGGGTCCTCATTTTTGCACACCCTGCACACTCACTAAGACTACTACTGCACGGACCACTAAGACATCCTAACAAAAATAACGGACCTTCAAGAACAGACGCTGCAATAAATAATCGAGCTTAGGTTTCATTCATCGTACAATATACTGTAGTAATCGAAATGTCTACAAAGCCTATTAACCCTATACATCACATTCACGGTCGCCTTAAGGGGTTCACGAACCCCTGATTAATAACGCCGGGTCTAGCAGAGTGGATCGCAAGATTTTCCAAGTGCGATACAAAATACAGTACTTTTCTTCATAACAGGTTCAGCAAAACAGGTCTAGCTTGAGAAAACTCATGAAATCACGTTTGCAAAAATATCCAGTGCTTGTTGCTTTTTCAGTTAATCCATATTTTGCTACAAGGCACATTTTTAAACTCCACGAAAAATTGGAATGCGCTTAACCTTAAAAGCAGAATACGGGGATTGAAAGCGCTACAAATATTTGAAAATGTTCCTACTGCAAAGAGTTCAAATACCTGTATTGCATTTTTTTCATCGGACTATAAATAGCTTTCCATCAGTTACAAGCTACTGCTGGTCAAAGTTATTATCACAAGGCCGCAACAGTTAAGATTTTAATTAGAATCCAAACAAAAATTCTAACATGTTTAAATTGAGACTTGTCTTGAAACTCGAAAATTAAGAAAAGTGATTGTGTGCTTATAAACTTGTCTTGGACGCATCCTCCGGAAGATATGTAGCCCCAGGGTTTCCATTTGCTTGAACACTGTGATTACCACCACCAGGCGAGGTTGCCAGCTTCTCACTAACATTATCAGGTTTCTATGATGAACTTTTTACCACAGAACACTGCTGTTTCTTTCGTTTTGTCAAAACTTGATTAACGTCAATACTTATCAAATACATTTGAATTGACTGCACCCGAAAGCTTACCTACATGTTGAACACTGGAAAGGCTTGATTGCTGTGTGCGTCAGCGTGTGGGTTTTGAGATTGCTTCTTTGGTTGAAGGTTTTACCGCAAGTCGTACACTGAAACGGCGCCTCCTGTCAAACACCAACACTCTAAAGTATGTCTGGATCCAATGTCTGCTGCTTAGCAGGCCGATATTGCAAAAGCAAAAATTTTAAACTTTTTGCATGCACGTCAATTACAGAACAGATAATTACTTCTAAAAAGTAGCTGGTCAAAATGAAAAGTAATCTGTCAAGTGCAATTCGCGCAAAGACACTGTTGAATAAAATATGGAAAATTTGTTGTTCACTTGTTTTAGTGTCATTCTATGTGTATTTTCTTGCGAGGGACGCTTGTGTTACAGTTTAAAATGCTATTTTTGTTCTGTTTTCGTTATTCATGCTTTTTGTCTAAAAATTGCACATAACCTCTGGTAGTCATGCATTTATAAATTTTATCTATGNTGATCTCGGATGACAAACTGCATGACAACAACAGTGGCCTTTTTGTTGCTCTATCATTCAGAAGAAAAGAAGAACTGTTAGATTATGAAAAAACTTTCACGAATAGCTCAGTTTATTCCCAATCCAATTTGCACAATTGCGTCAAAATACGAAAACAAGTGTTTGAGCTGTGCTGAGTTCAGCCTAGCACATCTCTAATCTCTATCGGCTATTTGGTTAAGCATTGCAATTGTGGCTTGAGATGAAGTTTCGCTTGCTATAATTGCCATCGACGACACCACTTAAAGACTTGAAAAATGTTTTTAGACGGATGAGTACATGCAGTAAAATGAAAAATCCTGACGGCCCACACAGCTCAAGTTTTCCTTCTCATAAACCATAGGTATAACTTCGTGGCACTATTACCCTTAGATAGTTTTTCAATAACAGCCAGTTTGAGTAGCATCCTTATAAAACAAGTTTTAAGTATAAACTATCTTAAACAAAATTGAAGCAATCCATGGTCAAGAGCGAACTTGTTTTACAATTGGACTGCAGTTGAGCTCAACAGGTCAATTCGTTTTTCAAGTTTATGTCACAAAAGTGTTAGGGACAAAACCTATTTAACGCTTTACTTCTGAAAAAAAGGTAACAACTAATAAAGCAACCTAGCGGCCAACTCAAGTAGGTAACAACATTAACTTTACAAACTTTGGCAGATCTCTACCACTCTTGAATCCGATGACAAATCCAACAGTTGAAATGCGTTATCATAAGAGATTTAACATACTGTATTTAAAAAATCAGTCCGGTACAACAAAATGACTTCCCCTAATTATTTACGGGCTTGCGCATTACAGTATGCAAGCACTTCTATCTTAGGCCTACGCCGAAAATAAAATCAGTTGCAATCCAATATTTTTGAAGCCTTTCTGTAGTTAAATGATCTCGACTAGTTTTTACTATCGTTTTGAAATTAACAGGTATGTCACCAAGTTAAGCAATCACACAGCGGTAATGTCATGCGTATGTCATCAAGTTACAACATGCAGCATGTCACTTCCATATTAAAAAAAACATGCATACGCTGCCGTAGCCTATTATAACAGGCTACGGCTGTAATTATTAGTTTGGAGTTTAGTCCAACGCATGCTTGTATGTTCCCATGGAAAACGCTGAACAAATAGTTCTCGACAGGCGCTTACTTTCCCGAAACACCAAACTTTACGTGTAAATTTCTGCTCCTACAACGTTTCATACCTTTAAGTGCAAAGTTTTGTGTACAGCAAGTGTCCTCGACTGGCAAAATCCTTTACCGCAATGCGAGCACTTGAACGGCTTCTCCTTGCTGTGAATATACCTGCAAGTCCAAGAAAAAAACGTTTAATTTCATACTTAATCAAAATAAGTTCTTTTGTGAAATATTCAGCAATTTATTTGTTTTTGCATGATCTTAGCAAAATAGACCGACACTGTGTAGATCAAAGCAAAATAGACATATCAACAACTGAGATAAATTTCTAGTTACTGTTTCATTAAAATAGTACAGCTGTAGCATTGATTGTCAAAGTGTGAATGTTTGTAAATAGCTTATTTTTACAGAAGGCGGCATGTGGGTTGCTTGAAATTTTTTCGCAATCTTGCCATTTTTCGGGGATTTTGGATAATGCTCTAGTGAATCGCTTGCGTAACAGCGCTGAAACATTGTGAAACTATGGCATTATATATTCCAGTTAGCTCACGGTGAAACACTATAAACTGAATAATTACAGCAGGTGACTGGTTTCTATATAGTATTGTTTCAGTAGTGATTGCTTTATTTAAAGTAAACCTTTGCTGTTTTTGACAATTGGGTTTCTGTTTTTTGAAACTTCTTGGTTTGGCTAAAACCTGAACGTTCTGCTTAGATCCAAATTGTTGCAGGTCATTACAGTATAAAGCTAAAATAAAACGTGAAAAAATTGAAGCGAAAGTTCCAAGAATATATAAATCACGAGTAATTGACACAAAAAATGTCATTGCCAAAATTTTACTCTGAAATGATGAAAAGGTGATGTAATATATCCAAAGCTTTCACTACTGAAATCTTTCTTTGAAACTATGTGTTTTTATGGAAATAAATTAGCAAAAGGGTTCAACAACAGCTTGCTACTGCAAACTATGTTGCAAACTGGCAAACATCCATGTATGGTGCGTACAAAAAAGCCAAAGGAGTGAGCCTTATACTGTAACTCGTCTGATGTCAACAAGTGTCAACTGAAATCTTTTCTAAAGGTTGTGTTATTTGTTTATTCTGCGAGTACTATCTTGACGTGCAACTTACTAAATATCAAGACAATATCTAAAAGACACAGCAGACAAGCTGAATATTGCCAGTTTGCTTCTCTATGATTAGAAGTTGTTAGCTTTTCCTGCTGAATGAGCCGTTTTGGTAAGACCGCAGTAGCAATGTCTGTAACTGCACAGGCATCCCAATCTTCAACGACTAGTTGCCTGCTTTGGCTTAGTGTTAGTTGATCTTTGATTCTGGAAACTCACAACATTATCTTTTATGTTTAGAAAAGGTGATAGGGCGCTTTTTAACAAGCCGTTAGATAGGCTGCCAGTTAAACAGAAATGAGCTTAACTCCAGGTATAACTTCTTGTTTTTGTTGTTTTTTTTAATCAGCACTACCTTAAATTAGAGTACCTTCATTGTTCGCTTTTATGGTATATACTTTTTCTGCGTTTTGAAATTTATGATCACTTTTTTACAAGACGTTTTACTCGTTAGACAACTTGCAAGACACCAAGCGTTAATGGTTGAATTAGCAGTTGCGTTTTAAAGAAGATTATGCTGGTTTCAGAACACTTTCAAGCAAAACATGGCAGCAAAACTACCTCTCACGAGTTGCCCTTTAGTGAAAACGGTCTCCACATACCTATGGATTCCAAAACACTTTTAAGGAAAAATTTGCTTATGGTTAGTTAGCAACTGAAGCTGCTGTTACTCTGTCGAAACGTTTCAGAAGTTGAGATTTTACTATTCGTTGGATTTAGTCTGCAAATTTGTTTCAGAAGTTGGGATTTTACTATTTGTTGGATTTAGTCTGCAAATTCCTGAGCATCTCAAGCCTCACCGTTTTACCACCGAATTGACAGATCCAACGCCAACAAGCATTGCACATGAGCGACAAGCAGTCGGCTCTCTGATCGTTTGCAACGCATCCGTACCTCGAGGGCTTATCTTCTACTCCATTTTGATTTAATCGTGTTCGAATGTGATGTGCACAGGCTTGAGTACGATTTCAAAAAAATTTTTAAACTTTTTCCGATGCTAAATACACAGAAGAAAACGAAGAATTGAAGTTTTTTCTCAAAGAGCTGCCCAGAAGATGATATTTTTTGTCGTTTTACAATCAACTTGTATTTATCAAAAAACATCTTTTTTTCAACTTATGCTTCCGCCATTTTGCTATTTATGCAGCATTTGGAAAAAAACAAGGCGTTACATCACAAAAATGAGAAAGTTGCAGACTTTTTTCTCAAAATGTAAATTGATGAAACAAAAGCTAATTTCAAAAACTTTGTTTGATNAAAATTCTCTCAAATCAAAGCGATTTAGCTTTTGNAGCTTCCAACAACATCTTTTTCTTACTTTGCGAAAAACTCTTTCCGCTGCTGTTAAGCATAACCGAAAGTGNTTAGGTAGTTTTAGGCAGATATTTGNATCGAAGAATATTTTCACTGGTTTGAATGCAAACTTGTTTGCAGAGCTAACGCTGCGTAACGATTTTTAGAGAATACCCTTTCCATCGCTTTTTCAACATCGCAAAGTGTTTCTGGCTGGCTAAGTACGGGTAAAAACGACTAAAACCAAAAAATCTCAGAAATTTCTCGAAGAAAATATGACGAAAAGTACCTCGAAATCCGTCAAACTCAAGGTAATGTCATATCACCTAAAAAGCAAACTATTCCAAAAATATGTATCTCTTTTTGACGATGGCTCGAAAATTTTCCCTTATACGAGCTAAACCTGATGAAACATTGGTTTTAATTAGTTATTGCACGTTTTTTTCAGAAGCAGTTCTGTAAAAAGCAAAAACCTTACATCTTTAAATCCTGATCACCAATTCTCATCGCTATAAAACTCTTCCGCTCGCAAACCTATTTTGAATTTGTGCTTTTGCTGAGAGTTCATCAAAATGACAATTTGCTCCAGTACATCCTATGTACCAAGTCTGAAACAATACTCTGCTAGGTTTCCATGGAAGACTGAGCAAAGCAGCTTGACACAAGTCTGATAATACGCAATTTACTAATGGAGCTGCACCGCTTTATTTTCTTTTCGCTTTTGTAGTTTGCAGAAAGTCTGCAAATCACTGCAAGATATTTTGAAACATACAAATTGTGTGAAAATTGAAGGTTGCCTATCAACCTAGGTCAAGTTACTGCGTTGCTGTATTCTTTTAAAGTTCCAACAGGCAGACATCCATACATAATTTTTAAAATTTTTGTAGAACTCTAAAATAAGGGCATGGTCCTATAGGCACCATTACAACACTCAAGGAAACATGTAATCAACAAGGACCATAAGCAGTTCCTCCTTTGTTTGAAATACTGCTCTATTCAATCTTCAAATAAAGGTAAACAATTTTGAATGGTTCAGGTTTCGATCTCGTTGCTGTGATGCAAATATATGGTGCTTGGCAAAAAGATACTCAAACTTAATTGCACACAATGCTCTGCCAAGGATGTATTAGTTGTGCCGACTTCCAGTTTCAGTTCATAACTTGGGCTATTCCTTTGCTTATTATACAAAATACGATAGGTTTTGTGGGCTAATCAGACCCGTTTAAAGGTGAAACTGACTCAATGACGTCTCGACACGCAGAACGTTTTTACATACAGTACATAAGGGGTGAATTGCTTGATCAGTCTTTCCCCTGTCATCCAACGAGGAAGGTTTTGCCATTTCGGTCAATAACCATTAAATCAAGGAGTTCTAAAATGTAAGTGACCATGAGATCAACTAGCTTCTAATCCAGTTGAAATCAGTGGTACTCGACTGGTTCGGAGAAAGTTGTTACTATGATCAACGTTCATCAGCACGTTCATAACGTTCATCAGCAGAGCTTCTTGCAAATACTACTCGCGAAGCCGTGATAGCACCCCTGAATCAAAACGCGTTTCTAATAGATATGGAAAACTAATTGTGTTTGAACCGACTCAAAATATGGCACAACAAGCTTTGGAAGCATTTAAAGGGCCCTACGGTGACTACACGTTCATTGGAATCAACAGCAACAGACAGTGGGTAGAATGTAGATGAAAAAATGCGGCAACCTACGCATCTAATTCAATTGGCAGTGTTTCACTAAAGATCTGATTTACAAACGAATTTGAAAAGCTTCCCAGGTTTTTAAGTTTTAGATACAAGTATTGTTTTTTTGGTAGTGAGTTGTGGAAGTATTGAGACAGCCGGCTGTTCTCCCAGTGTTCCTCACACAAATTTCAACCTTGTTTGACAGCGATTTTTATTAAAGCTCGGAAGACTCTTCAAAGTATACTTCCTAAGACTCAGAAAAAATTGTGTCGTCATTAAACAAGCTCATTCATCATGGCATCTTCCAAAGGATTAAAGATAAACTTGTCTTATGCCTGTTGTCATGCACAATGTAAATTACGTTGCTCTGTTCTAATTGGAAATCAAAACCACTGCAAATGCCATTCTATCTTCTTAAAATAGGAATACTGAGCAGCAAAATAAATATAGAAGACGATAAAGTTTAGCTACTTGATACATGAACATTAGAACTAAATTCTTTAAAAATTATTTCGCATCTACTTTCTTAGTCTGAAAAGTTTTTATTTACAAAGGTGGATGAATACAAACGAAGTGGCAAAAATTGAAAAGGTCATGTTGCGTTAATCGCAGCAGAAATGTTATCTTTCCCATACAAAATACTACAAACGAGGCAGTTAACATACTGGTTTCCTATTGGCACTGAATAATCAGCAACGCAGTGGCTGCAAAAACTTTAAGGTATTACACAGCACCAAACTTTTCTTGCCTTCCACCACTGGTGGGACGAGTTCGATCAGCTCGTAAGGTCAAGCAAATATTATAAAAGAAGTAAAAAATGAAAATTGAAACATAGTTTTAATTTAATAACCTTTCAGTAAATTCTATCACCAGAGAAGGAATTGAATCGCGTTGACTTTGGACTTAAAAGTAAAATTGGTGAGTAGTTACTGCGGAAGTTCACCTGTTTGAGAATAGGTGGTGTGAGCTTAATCAGTTTATACACACCAACAAACTGTAGTTTTAATGGAACTACAAGTAATTGATAAGCGCTTAGCAATCAAATCAGAAAAAAGCTCAAAAAATTGTAAGTGCAGAAGAATACACTCTGGCTTTCTTCTGTTCTCAATATTGCATTCTCACAAACTGATAAAACTCTATACGGTTGTTCGACCAAGCAACAACAGCAATTGTGTTTTCTTAAGCCTTACCAGTGTTTTTTCGTGGTAAGTAACGCACATGCTTTTTGAATTTTGTGTCCTGTTAAGATTTAGGCTAACAAATGTAAATTAAGCATTTTAGTTCCCCTTCCTGACCAGCCTTCCGTTCAAAAATTAGCAGCAATAGCTTGTGGTTTAATTGAACAGCAATTTTTCACATATTAATAGTACGTCTTGGCTGGTGCTACCGTCTAAACGCCTGGTATGTTCGTGTTTCGGTTTCCGGTGCAGATCAGTCTCTGTTTCATGCAGCTTCACAGGAGTTTTGAGGAATAGTTTTCGCATAACTTCTTACGAGATGACATGTAGCTGAAAATGTGATTTCGAGTCGAATCAAATTGTTAGTAGAAAGTTTTTTAAGCACTCAACTACTACCTTGCCACACATTAAAAATTGACTAAATTTATAATTTGGAAAGTTGCGGAAACCCGTCTTTAAAAAGAAAAAGTGATAAACTTCTTTGCTGCCCACAACAGCACTTTATCATTTGGGGACTAATAAACATATTAACCACTTTAAAAACGTTTGCTGCTTATATTTTTATTTCCTCATGTAATTTCAAGTTGTGTCCGTTTCACTGATGTCTTGCACAGTGCATTTCTTTTTTGTGTAGTCTTCTATACACTCATTGCTTGGATATAGAAGACATCCTCAGAATAACCTAATTAGAAAAAACTTCATTCTCACTTGCTCACTAACGTATTGCTAAAGACGCGAAAGTAAGAAATTGCTGAATTAGTGATTTGAAAAATTCATCAACAGTGCACCGCAGTGTCTATGGAAAAAGATCCTTTCTCAGCAAAGAATCAGACACTTTAAGATCTTACAGAGCATACATTTCGCCTACGATGTAGGCATCATCAGCTCTTATTCAAATAGAATCTAGTGCATCGCAGCTTATGGAACTTGACATCATTTTCCAAACGCCCTAAAAACTGCATGGAAAACTTTTGGTTTTGGGAAGTTCAACCGCAGGAGACATATCTCAATAAACGACAAATATCACCCATAATAGTTTTCGTATTGTTGCAGGCATTTAAAGCGAAATCGAACTCATTTCTTAAAGCTAAAGCTTAATATTGGAGTAAGTCTATCTCCCAGCCTTAAGCATTTTGCTGAAAAATTTCCTGTCGGTAGCATAACTGTTTTGCTTCAGCTACTTTGTTCAACACATGGTCATGGCGAAAATTTAAAACGTGAAACAAAATGCTTTGCCTTGACGGATTTTTTTGTTTTACGTTTGCTTGTAAAAGATTTTCGTTAAAATTTTTCCAGCGTTTAAGACAAACAAGATATTTTCGTGTGTTTTTCTTGCGTTACGTTTCAGTTGAAATGATAAAGAAGCTTCCTCATAACAGTTTTGAAAATGTTTAAAGAATCTTTTGCGATAGTAAGCTGAATCATCTTACTGAAACAAAAGTAGATAAGTTTTTGTGGGTACAACTGCCAAGGCTTAGAAAAAAAAATTATGTGGGCCATGTACAATTTGAAATGTGACGTTGGTTCTGTCAAGAAAATGTTATATCCGTGTGCGTTTTGAAATTTCACGCGGAAACAGAAAAGTGCGCAACATTTGAGCGGTGGTGTACCATGGATTGTCACCGAAACATAACATTTAATGCAATTTGTTTTTCTTTTACTTATCCACATAACTGTTTAATGCAATTTGTTATTCTTTTACTTATCCACATAACTGAGAAAGTCGATGGCCATCAGTAAGTTTGCAAAAAACGTAGTTCTTTTAAGTGGGTAATTTTAAATGCTTCGCGTCTAGCATGCTTGCTCAAAGAACGTATAATGGAACGAAGCAGACAACGTTTCCATTATAAAAAATTCCAGTGTGTTTGTCACATCGAATATGGTTTCTATTCTGGCCAAAATATCGTACCAGAGACCTTTTGACAAAAATTTTACTGTATTGCTTGTGTTCTGCAAAAAGTCGGCAGAAGTTGCTTCGTTCTGATGATTTTATCAGCCGTAAAGTAATGTGATCTGACATTTGCATCACGGTATGATTCAGCTAACCACTTGTTAAGCGTCAGAGCTTTGAAACTCACGCTCCGCTGAGTACTTGTCTTTCTGCATGGTTACGAAAGAATTATTACCCTTGAGGCAAGTGGTGGTGATTGTGCCGGTTAGTGACGGTCTTATTCTTAACTGCAGAACCGCAACCAGGGGGTGGACAACCGGGCAATTGCCCCCCCGGAAATTTTCAAAAACATGTTCAGTTGTTGGGTACAACAACAAGCTACAATCACCCCCCCGAAAATAACGCAATAACAAGTTACAATCATCTTTTCACCCCCGCAAATATCAGCTGGTTGCGGCCCTGCTTAATTGCACCTTCAAATTGTCGGAAATGCTCTATCACAAGTGAAACTGGGATATAAAGAAGTTTGTGGTTTCAAGACAAAGCAAATTTTGCTAAATTACTGCACCACAAGCAATGGCATACCTTCGCGAACCTGTTTCAACGCGTTCACAAAACGTTGTGTCATAGCAAGCTAAAAATTCAATTGTTCGTATAGGAAGCTTTCGTCTAGTTTTGTGCCAACCAATTACTTCCAACTGACGAAATTTCAGACTGCTGATTTTAACTGTTCAAATCGTCCAGAAATAACTTTAAGAAGATGAAAAAAGCCAACTTTATGTCACAAGCAGTTCGTTGTTGTGGCTATGCAAAACGTGCTGGACATGGATATTTGTTTCCCATCCCACCACTCCACCTTAGTTGTGATCTGAGTATCAATTGTCATTGAAATAAGAACTAGACCTGATGTCATTTTTGCTACTATGTCCGAGTGGCAATGTGATCGGGCAATTCAATACCGCTGGCTACGCAAGACAAAGCCGATTGAAACATTTGGATGGCATTAGTAGACCACAAGAAAATGTTGAAAATACCATACAATTTTCAGTGTAGCTAACAATTTCCCTGTTACAAAATGTGCAAGTAAGTTTCAATGTTTATTTCTTTTTTAACTGCCGATCGCATTTCTTCACATGCTTTGCGACCAGCGAATATTCAAATAAGTGCTCTGCCTATCGTGATCGAAGCAGCAGCGATTTTTGCTCATGACATTCTCGCAAATAAGATGCTTGTTCAACCACTTTTCTTTTAATAGAACTACATGTAACGCTATGAAGTGGATGAAAATTTGTTTACACGACTGCCGATTTTAACCGATCGTTTTAACACATATTTTTGCATTGTACAAAGCCCAAGACAGTCGTTTGCCCGAAAAATTCCTTTTCGAGATAGGAACCAATAATGCTGGTCTTAACATGCAATTCCTCGAAAACAAGCGGGTAAGGACTGTCTGTTAAAATTACAAATGAATTACATACAATCTTGACTATAGCTGGTGTTTTGATTTCACAAGAGCTTTGACAGCATTTCAGAGTTTCATGTTGTCCCGATTGTCCCGGCAAACTGAGCATACCTTCTTATGCGTGAAAAACACTCCACTTGTTTCGATAGGGCCTTCATGTGACTGACTATGCAAATGCATGTCAGTAAAAAAAACAGTTTGTAAACAAATTGTAATGTTTTGCTGTAATCCTTTTTTTTTTTCAAAAAACTTATTTCAACTTTTTCACTGTTTTCATTTCTTTTGTATTTTTGCTAGGTTTCAATTATAATCGATAGGG
>JGI24022J15233_10002662_pt1 | contig 16972 bp, 8 predicted proteins | sample Ectturendosymbi2_FD_15233 | JGI IMG/M metagenome (IMG submission 15233)
GACAAGTGAAATCACTGTACTGTGCAGCAAACAAACTCAGAGGCACTTTTGATCAGTGCTCTCCTGCAGTAAAAAACACTTTATTTCGTGCCTATTGCATGTCAATGTATGCTTGCTAATTGTGGAGCAAATACACGCAGACTACTATGAAGCGATTACATGCTGCATATAGCAATGCGTACCGAATTATGCATTACATGCCCAGAAATGCAAGTGTTCGCCCACACCAGGTTAGCCATTGTGTCAGGAACTTTAATGCCCTGCTAAGAAACAATTTGTATCAATTTTTTATACGATTTGCATCTTCATCCAACTTTTTTATTCGATTGCTTCAAATTGTTTCGTTGTTCATGTCTCATCTGATTGCTTTTGTGTAGTATTAAAAGAAAATTTGTGGGCAATGTATACATACCAAGCATACAAAAAGTAAGAAGTGCGGCTGTTAAAATATGTTTCTCCTCTCAGTGATGGTCATGTGCGAGCACTGATTCTGAAAAGCGCTTCTGTTTGAATGACAATACAGTTGTTGTGGTGCTGTAAAAGTGTTTTGCCCCTCTCAATGCTGGTCATGTGCAAACACCAATTCTGTAATGCGTTATGGCTAATCATTTTTCTTGTGTCTATAATATGGACCACGACTCCACGAGTCTGTAATAAACTACTATTATTATAATAAAACATATCACAACGCTGTGTTTCATCACTGGCCATACAGTAGTCAAGATAATGAAAAAGGGGAGCAAAATACTGCACAAGAATATGCCAAAGCTTACAGAAAGCCCAAATATTTGGAAAGGAATGGTTATGCCTTGAAGAAAGGCAAGTACCAAGTTGCAGGCAGTAATACTGGTTAATACACTGGGGATAGCTAAAATCAGATCAAACTTGCACACCGGCCGTATGATGGCAGCATTCCCTCTGACCACAGCCAAGGACAAGCACTGCTAAAAGTTAAATCACTTTTGCTTTCTGGGGTCACCGAACATATCAACAAGTTTCTTTGCATGGCAACTCACAAAATTGGCAGTGGACTAGCCGTACATACCAGTGGTTTCAATTGTAACTGGTTGAAAATAGTAATTGCTAAGGAGGTCATGTATTTTCAACATTTTGCAACCTCAGCCTCCTTTGCTGCAATGAGTGATATTGTCAGATGATCTCTATTGTTGCTTGCTGCCACAGTGTGAAGCTTTGTGCACTCACCTCTCGGGCTCTCTGATCACAACAACGCTGCTGTTTCTTAAATGCAGAAGTTAGGGGTCTACAGTTGCATCTACTGTTGTGGATTACATTGATTGAAAACATATAGAGGTACAAGCAGGCTAACTGCTGGAGTCCCATTGAACGTCTTTCTGTAATAATAACAGAACTAAAACTACTAAACACAAGTGCTAGAGCCATTGTTAATGCCAGTTTGTCAACATAAGTGCATGATTGTTGAGTATTGTCATTACACATAATATATGCATTATGATGTCATAGAGTTAATGTTACAAAATAGTGCTGACACAACAATCAAGAAAACAGTTTCTTTCATGGTACGCATCAAATCTAATTGAATTTTCTTACTTGACTTGAAGGAGTATTGGTATAAGAATAAAATATGTGAATTTCAACTTCAAAATTTTATAACCCTTTTTTTATATATGCTTAAAGTTGTGTCTCTGCAAAGTGTATGGAAGCATATTCAATGATCTGTTATCATATAAAGTAGTTCTCTTAGCACATTTTCAGGTAGTTTTTTGGATTCCTTGGGTCTTAAAATGTCTGTCTAGCAATTTTTAGCCAACTCATGTGAGCTGAGGATAAGAAATTGGGAATTTAACAAAAATTTGAGCATGTTCATTGAAGCATAATGAGTAAAAGGGCATTTTTTAAAGTGAGCATAACTCTGCAAAAAATGGGAGTTTTTCAAATATTTTTTTATATTCCTAATTTTTCACTGAAATCTACAAGTGTGCCAAATTTCATTGAGATACAAAACACTGGTGTAACCCATTTGCTCATTTGGCATGGAATGACCCTTAACCAGTTTTTGATAAAGCTAACTAGTAGGTGAAATACATACTTCGTTATGATCTTAGTCTCTGATTCTTGGCTGTGAAAGGATTCATTTTGATAGACAGTATTACTTATTTGACAACACTTTGCACACAACACCTTGTGCTTTTGGACCAAAGTACTTTCCTGCCTTTGTAAATCCATATTTTATGTAAACAGAGCTGTGTTTGCTCACTATAAAAGTACAAAGCCTTCTTTCATCTCCTTTTCCATTACTATTCTTTTCAAAAATTATCAGTTTTGTGGCTATGCAAAACACAATGTTAGAGACTAGAAAAAATAAACAAATATTTCAACCCTCCCTCAGCCTACCCTAGAGTTATCATTGCTGAACAAGTAAAATCCTAGACAGCAAGCATGACTGGTTGGCCAAGTGTCACTGGTCTATCTTCAAATAAATAATTAATGTAAAAAATGAGAAGCAAATTTTGCAAAATCAGTTCACTATTATGAAAATCTGTTCTTTTTTGAAAACCATGCAACTGCTATATTGACTAACAAGACCAAATGCTGTAGTTATTGTTCAAAATTTGTTGCTTTGACTTTTGATTCTAAAATCTAGGACATTTTATAACTTTTTCAAATTTTCCCTTGTAGGTAAAGGTAGAATTTTACCCTGAAATCACAGACCTGTCCGCAAAAATCTGGAAATCTGGCAAACTCTACTCCAGCTCTTCAAAGGCATGCAAAATGAAAGAAGTGGTTGCTAGTTTTTCAGTCGAGTCACTTTCAGGCTAAGGTTGCAAGCAATGCTAAGTTAACAATGCAATGCATTGGATATCATTTAGCAATTGGACTCTAAAGATGCAGTCACATGGACTGTGGTCCTTACAACTGATCTATTCGAATTTAACAAGTTTCTAATCTGCCTTGTCCAGCTGCACCCATCTGCATATGCTGATTCACTGATATTCTATATTTCACGAAATTCTAGTCATATTTACATGATCTGCAACAGTCATTGCAAACACCACCGTTTGTGTCTCTGCACTTCAGTGCCAATGCAGTGCAATACATGATGGTTTGTGTAACATATTTCTGGTTCCCATTTTGTAATTTAATCAGTATAAAATCAACTCTAAGTTTTCTGAAATTCCCATTTCCAATTTTCTTCTGAAAGAACTTCACGGTATTGAACTGAAATTGTGATGAATCCATTTATATGCTGATGTTTGCTACTGATGTTATCCAATTGAGAAACGTTTGGTGATTTTATTGTGGTTTATTAAAACACATAGCCTTAAGTGTTTTGGTACTGCACAATATTTATTTTGATTTTTTCAGTGATTTGTTTCTTGTGGTTGTAGTATTTCATTTCATGACAGTTAAAAATTCTAGGAATGGAGCACAATATGATATTACCAGCATCAATGGAACCTGAAAAGCTGCTGAATATGTTGTGGGGATCCGGTTCGTTCATTGGAGTGCAAGAATGCCCAAAAAATGTATTTTGCCGTTCTGACATGTTGTTGCAATCTCATGTAAGTAAACTTTGCTTTAAATATTAAAAACTCTGTATATCATAGTGGGAACCACTTATATGCAAATGGTGATGATAATACTACTTTCATGTTGAAAAGTTATGTCAGCCACTCTATAGGATTAACTCTGACTAAGTTTGTTTCATCAAATTAAGATTGTGTCTTCTATGAAGTTGCTATGCATGAATAGACCATTTTTGATCTAGCAAGAAATTCTGAATCTTTGTAATAATGGGTTCTTAGTTCTTTGGATCATGTACTTATTGTGCATTCCAAAATTTTTGGTATTGTATATGCTCAACAAACAATCATTAGACTGTTGTGAAACAGATCTGGATCAATTAAATCATTTAAGTTCAGTTATAATTGTGCTTGCAAATTTTTCAATTAAATTACAATTGCCCTGTGCTGGAAAAAAATTACACTTTTACACTTGTACTTAATTACGAATCGAAATTACAAATCCTTTTTAATACCGTCACAGCTGGTATGATTTGGCCTATTTCAAGCTGTTTTCAGTTGTCTTACCAACTACATAACTCTAAGGTGATACCTGTTCAAACACGTAAAAGACTTGGCAATTCTTTGAATCTGCAATGAAAAAAAAAACAATTCTTTGGTTTTGGGTATTGGATCTTGTGTGAGTAATGTCATAAGTGGAGTAGTTTTAGGCCTTGTTGGCCCACTTCATCTGGCTCTAGGCCCAAGCTGCTAGATGGTAGTATTTTGCTGAAGTTTTTATTGGTTTATAAGTTTTTATTGGCATTTTATACACAGAAGCAAATTCCCAGATGAAATCAAAAATTTAACTTGCTTTCAGAGAATAAAATTTGTGTATAGCATGTACAAAACATAGGGCTCCTTTTTTGATATAATAAATACAATTACAATGTAAAACATTTTATTATCAATGCAAATGTGAAACAAATCAATTCTTTTATTGACTTAGTCCCGCATCTATCTTTCACATTGGCAAGGGTTTGGGGCCCTTTGTGACAGTTGACCTCCGACCATTAAATTCTAATATCCACCCCTGATTGTCCACTGTGGAGAGCAGCAATACTGGGAGTTTGTCAATGTGCATCCCATAATCTTTAGGCTATACTGATCCAACTGCAAATTCATTGCCCATTGGTGAATGGCAACTGCACACTACTTCTTTCACAACACGCAACAAAGAGCATGTACCAAAAGCATGTGGGTTCCACAGCTTAGATTTACGGTCTTTGTGCTTAAAAGAAAGTTCCATCTTACGCATTGCAGAATTTGGGCTATACGCTTAAGAGCTAAAAATGTCACTAATCAAGAAATTGACAGAATAACACAAGCTTGCAACCAGGTAGGAAACTGGGCTATTGTCCTCCTCAAATTATGAAAATCATATTGAAAGTGCCAAAACCTTTTTTAATTGTTAGGTAAAACGGGTTGAAATAATTTCGCTCCCCAAAAAATATCAACTGGTTGTGGACTTGGAGTAGCAAATCTATGATGCATTTTGCATGACAAAAACTGCACTAATGAACACAAAAAAGTAAGGAATCGTTGGTGCGTGCTCAACCAACTAGGCCATCTACGTAATATGTGCAGGCAGCAATATGTAGATGTCTACTGTTACAATAATTTGCTGATTGATTCAACTTTCCTGACTGTGTGGAGACTTTACTTGCATACAGATGTGCAAGTTTGAATCATAGCAAATTGAAGAAAGCAGAACTCAGTCGGCTGATTCCGTGAAGCTTGCAACAAACCTGGCCTGATTTTATATAGAACTGTTGCAGTTTTAAGGGATCAATCCAGTTCGGTGTTAGTTCCGGATCGCAGAGCTTTTAATCATTGTTGACCCTGGAAAGGATGCACATTAAACTTGGCGACCGGATTAAACATAGTGTGTAGCAGTGCTGTAGGATCAGCTATGGCATGTTAATTTGGTTCAAGTTCAAGCTTGTAGAGCTTGTTCCAATATCTATCTTTGGAAATGTGATAGCTGTTGACATATCCTTGGCCTGGTTTTATATAGAACTGTTGCAGTTGTAAGGGATCAATCCAGTTGAGTGTTAGTTCTGGATCGAATCCGAGCATGTTGTTTACAGTTACGCAGCACCAGTCTTGGCTTGCGGTGCTAAGAACTGTTTGAGCTTGTGTGGTGCTATGTTTGTTCTCCTTTTTCCTGGTGATGGTTGTGGAATAGATCAGGGCTTATATTGGGCTACAACTTATATTGAACAGCGTGACAGCCAGCCTCAAAATCTGAACAAAACATCAGTCAAGTGTTGTATTTCGAAAATAGCCTTTTTAGAATAGCAGTTAATGATGTTGTTTGCTGCGCAAGAAGTCCTATGTTGATTTCGAGTAATTCATTTTTACATTATGATGCAAAGTAATCAGAGCAATTGCAATTCAATCATTCTTCTCCGCAGTGATTTTGCAAGTGTATTTAGACAGCGCACTCCAAAGACGCAGTTGTGCAACTGGTGGACAGCATAGATTATGTGTATGTATGTTTGGATAAACAGCTCTCATTGCCGTACGACTGACATTTGCTGAATGTTCAACAAGCTAAGTATCTTTTCAGCACCATGTTCATAGGAACAAACAGCGATTGTGATGTAATAAATGCGCTGTGCCCGAAAGCAATGATAGCTTAAAAATCTCATGGATCCCTATAAAATGATTTAGACGTCTATATTAGTACAACGGCATAGAACTGTGGTTTGGAAATTCATCCCAGCCAATTTAAGCGGAACCCCTGGCAGCAGCTCCCTGAATCCCGGTTCAAAAACACCGTCTTATGTGTTTTGACAATAAGATCAATACCGCTATCTATTCCAAATGTAGTCAGACCTCGTTTGTCTGAACTCCGATTAACCGGAATCCCCACTATCCGAAACAAATTGCTAGGAACAGATTTCTCCCAACGCATTTCACTTCTTTAATCCGGAAACCTCGCTGTCCCACACCGACTCGGAAATTTAGGAACGGATATGTTATATCAATAGAAAAAAACAACGCTAAACCAGATTACGCCAACAGTTACGTAGTTGTTTATTAAATCACAATGGAAGGGTAAAAGTCAATTTTCTACGCACAATGAATGTAACAGCGGCAGACCCTGCAGGATGCAGTTATAGGTCTCCTGTACAGTTTGTTCGTGTTTAAATCTCATTCTGAATGCATACTAGCTTATGCATATGGATCTACTAGTAAACAAAAACAATTATGAGAGTTTGACTTCGTCATGTTTCACATGCAGTCTACATATTTGCTGAGTTGACAGTTCGTCTGAGACTACTCTACAGTTTGTTTCTGTTTCCCCTTTGAGCGTTCGCTTAGGTCAGACCCGTAGCCTTGGTCTAAAGGTTTGGGGGAGCACAAAACATTTTAGGGGGTCAAGACTTCTGTTTTTTTAATAAAAATTTTCTTGACATAACAAAATTTGGAGGAGCACAAAAAAATTAAGGGAATTTCTCCCGAATATCCTTGTGGCTACAGGCCTGATTCCGATTTTCCAGATACCTCGCTAAGCCGATATTATTTGATGAAACAAATTAGTTCAGATGAACAAGGTCTGACTGTAGTTAGTTGCCCTGGTTTGTTTGCAGCAATCATCTGCTTACCGCGCACGCAAAAAACTGTGAGCGAATGTTACGTCATAGAGTGGATTATGGGGACAATTGTGGAGTGGTATGAATATTGCGCACTACTTGATGCAGTCGGAGGGCTGTGCATGCTAAGGAAGAGTACAGAGAATTTGCTTTAATTAATCAGAGACGAAGTAGCAACTTGGGTTTCCGAACTTTGACAAAATTGCAAAATTCATCGGTCGATTTCAAGTCTTCGGTCGATTTCAAGTCTTAAGAGAAAACGTGTGTTGTGCTGAAAAGTGATATCACAAGCTGCCCTTCCACGACATGGTCCAGTCGTACCATGGTCCAGTCGTAACATTAGTCATTTGTGTTTTCAGTGGCGGTTGGCACGAGCCATTGCGGCAACAACCTACTATTCGGTAGGTTGTTGTTGGTTTGCATTAGGATGAGTGCTGGTTCTTCGAAGAATTAGCTGCATGTTGGTTGCATGATTTATTGTATGGTAGGTAACCATTTTCTTTAATACGATGGAGTCATATGCTTTAATGATTCGGTTGCACATGCCTAGCATGTGTATGTAGTGGTCGTTTTGCACCATGCCCAGACATAATTGTGGCAAGCAGTACCAGTTGTCTGACTTTAGCCACAAGGTGTGATGTGGCATCATTGTTTGCGCAAAGGCTTTCCATTGCGGCGTGGCACCAGTAAGGAAGGTGTTGCCAGACTGGAAAGCTGTGAATTCACAGTCGTGCGGATTTAATTCAAGCTGATGATACGCAGACTTTAAATCAACAGTTGTGAAAACCTGATATTGAGCAAGCTTATTAACAATTTCATCAATGCGAGGGAGCGGGTAAGCGTTGAGTGAAGAGGTTAATAGTTCTGCTGTAATTGATGACCACGCGATGTTTTCCTGACTGCTCCTTGACAACAAGTACTAGAGCTCTCCATGGAGAATTACTTGGTTCAATCAAATCATCCGATAATAAACGCTGGGTTTCATCATGAATAAAATTAGAATACTTTCTAGACTTGTCAGCAACAGTCCAGTAGTCTTCGCTAAGATGACTGAAGGGTTTAGGTTTAGGAAATGGTACACTCATTTTCTTTAGAGCATTTAAGGTCAATGGAGGGTGATGTCCCTCGAAGGTAAAAGTAACGCTCTCATGTTGTTTGAAAATCTTCTCTCCTATTGTCACATCAGTAGCTAGATTGCCCAACACATTGAACATAGCATCACTATACTCATTGTTTTCAACCAATAAGTAGGTAACACACTGACCTTGAATAGGTATACAGACAGAAATCTCAACAAGAGTGATTTCTTTAACAGCCCTACAAATGTTGAAGGAATGTTTGTCAGCAAACCTTCAGTCAGTATAGCAATCAGACAAACCAGTATCCATTAAAGACTAGGCAACTATGCCGTTAATTTTTACATTGCAGAGAACCTGGGAATTGTTTGATTTATCAGAAGTGGAAAAAGCAGCCAATTTCGCCCCTTGCATCAGTGCTGTCTTCTTTGTTGCATCTATGCTGTAGTTTCCAAGACATTTTTGACACACTTTAGAATAATGGCCAACCTTTTGACAGAAGTTGCAAACGACATCTTTAGCAGGACAATTTTTACGAGGATGTCAAGGATTTCCACAAAAGTAGCAGAGTTGTTTTTAAAACTGAGCCTATTCATAAGTGGCTTGCATCAGCCATGTCTTGCACATCATCTCCATGCTGTTGGTGTGTCTCTACCAACTTTGCACAACAAGAAGTAGTTCATGATTAGCCTCAGAATTCTTAAAGGCTAGTTCCATTGCACGAGTTTTCCTAATCTCATCTTCAAAACTCAGTGTGCTTTCATCCAATGTCTCTGGTGTATCACTTGTGATTGAATACCCATTATAAATGCATCATGCATTAACTCTAAGCAGTATCGCAGATACAGCTTGACATTCACACTCTTGGCTTAAACTACAGTTTTTCAAGAAAGCTCTAAGAGCCGCATGCAAAGGTTCGAAGAGCTGCAGTTTAGCCACCCCTGTCATAGGCAACGGAACTACAATGATAAAAATGTCGGTTGAGCTTCGTTGGAATTTCAGCTGGAAAGTATTTGCAACAGGAGAAATGTTTACAAGGCTGATATAATTTCAGCATCACTGGCCAGCGCTTAATTTTTTTGGTGCTGCCGTGTTTCTACTGTGGATTCCTGCGCGGGTTGAACTTTTTTCTGCTCCTGCAATATTTAAACCTGCCTGGCACTTGCAAGAGTTTGAGAAATCTTGCCTGCTCCTGCCCTGCACACATCAAACCGCGTTGCCCTGCAGGCCATTCCAACCTGCGCCCCCAGCATTTTTTATCTCCCAACCTGTACAAGTCTGAAAACTGCTAAAAACTCATAACAACTGAAGACAAGTCTATAACAAGGAGCAAAATCTGCTCATTATTTTCATTGGCAACCAAAACTTTTCCATATATCTGATCTTCCGCAGTCAACAGATTTGAGATGATGAAAACTACATTTCAGTTGAGTTAATTGCGACCAGCTGTCTGTTAAACGCTGTCTTATCCATAAGGATGCTAGACTGAATTATTCCTCACCAAGTACGATGGTAGCATTGGAAAATGTTCACTTGCCCACCACATGGCAAGAGTCTGAGAGCTGATGTTTCACAACAATGGGTTGTTACATCAAAATGTCATAATTGCTGTAGGCCTACTGTCCTAAGCACAATGCTGGTAAACAACTTTAGTACATCACTACATCCATATATTTTGCGATTTTTGAACGGATTAAGTTCATATGCTTTGGCTCAACATTCAGTTAGCTGCACAAAGAATTTCTCATCCTGTACCCACTCCACACCAAGTTCCAACTGTGCCAGCCCCACATTCATAGCAGTGCAGTTTCCTGCACTCGCCCCGCAAATGTTGGTACCTGCAACCGGCGCAGGTTAACCCACCTGCGCAGCACTCTATTCTACAATCAGGTCGATGGAAACTGTATAGGAGAAATGAAATAGGAATTATAATGGAGATAATGTGAACTTCCCAAAGATCTGACTGTGTTTTGGTTTTGCTCATGTAACAAAATGTTGATGTACGAAGTTCTAAAAATTTGAGATTTCAGCAAACTATTGAAGCTGCTGTTCGCCGCCCCACCCACAGCCATTCCTCTGAAACCCACTTTGGGGTTATGCCCCACTGGTTGGGAACCACTGGTCTAGCATCTATCACTTGATCATGAAAGCGTTCAACGTCAGACAGATCAGCCGACATGCTAAAGCTATGTACATGCATAGAAAAAAATGAGAAGGTAGTTGGTTAATCAGCAGTGACAATGTCAGCTGCATTTCATGCAACGGCAATGTTGACACTTTGTAATTGGCTATTATCTGTTGTGGTTTCGGCCTTGGGCGATTTGTGATCGATGATGTTGTTGTTTGTCACGTTGGTGGCAGCTGCGGTTAGGGTTGAGAAAAACCTGTTTTTTTAACCCATTTTTTTATTTTTTAGAAAGAAACAAGATTTTGTTTTTTTTAAAGGAAAATGGAAAAAAAACATTCTGAATTGTTTTTATACCATCATGCAATATCACTGTTATCAGAATTGCACAATAATAACTTGTATTATCCCATCTTTGTTTTCACAAAGTGTTGTTGGTCAGTTAACTCCTAAGTTGTAAAGCTTGCTAAGTATGCACCCATCAGATAAAAAACACACAACCTCTGCAGTTTGATGTCAAGTTTATGTGCATGCCCTGCTAGTTCAGCATCTATAGAGTGTATTTTTTCAACATATGATTTGGTATGTATGTTCCAAAATCAGAAAAAGTTTAGATGCAGAGAAGACAGAAAATGGTTAAAATATACCAATTGTGCAGAGCTGAAGAAGATAACCATTATAATATACTCAAACTGTTCGATTTATTCTTCTCTTTTTTTCAAGTCCTTCAAATTTTGTTGCTGTTTGTTTTGTTTGATTAAAAAAAGAATTACAGTTAACTGTACAAGTGTCCTATTTATTTTATTTTTTACTTCTTAGTAGATTGTTTTTTTGGTGGGATTTATTGTTTTTTTTAAGTGGGCTTTTTCAAAAAACTCAGTGTTTTTTTTTGGGTCAGGTCTTTTCACAGCAACCCTGGCTGCAGTACCATTCAAGCTCACGACTGAGTAGGAGTTTGTGGTTGTTTGTTGTGCTGCGCTTACAGAGTCTTAATGTAGGCCTTGTCTTTTGGCCACAGCCCAAAGCACAGCAGCCAGTGATAGTTTGGCCTGGCCAGGTTGCTGTTTTTATCTTGCATCTTGTTTTTCGTTTGGACAAGGTTCAGCTGATATTCTGGATTGAGGTAGCTGTTGCTGGGAAAGTAAGGATAGTAGTTGTATTGCGGCTGCCGAGGTATAGTGCCAAAGACAGTGATTGGTGGCTAGTTGTACAGGGTTGTATGGAGAAAGTTCAGCTTGTTGATAGGCTTGCACTAGCTACTGATTAGTGGTGTGGTAGCGGTTGCCATTTAGGTATAGGTTCTGACCGGTCTGTCGCTAACTCTGTTTCTGACAGCATCGTACACGACCTCGTCTTCTTTGTTGTCGTCATTCATGTATGGCACAATTGAGTAATTCAGTTGCACTGGCCTGTTACGGGTCCATTTGCCGATGTAGTTTGTTTATTGTTGTTCGATAACATTGGTATGCTTTCGTCTTCAGGTTATGCACTGCTTGTTAGGTCTGACAGTTCTGTAATTTCCGCTTGTGCTTCTTCTGTTTCTGCACCTGCGCTTGCCACAGATCTGAGCAGCGAACTTGTAGCTCAAAGTCCACGACAAATCAGTAAGACAGCATTAGTTGAGATGTGCGTTAGCTTGTTGAGACTGAAGTGTCTAAGCATTTTCTATCGCTACAGATCATGATGCTGCATGATGTGAAGAAGCTCTCGATTACTTGCAACGAGTTTGCAAACAAGAATATGAAGCGCCCAACTACCTGTTGACAATAGGTATCATAACAATGGTCAGCAATCTGGTTTTAGACGTTTGCTGTGCCATGGAAAAACTTGGAAACTAGTCTTTTTCGCAGCTGTTCTGCTGGCATTCAGCTAGCTGGTTAAAACTCGTGTTGGCATCCTGCCTTATGGCCAACTATACTTGAAGGCTGTCAGCAACAAGATGCGGACTAAACCAGCAGAGATTGTTCATGTGTATTTGGATTTGATGCGATCGTGTACCTGCCCTCAAGCAGTTCGATATCGCTGAAAATAATAAAGTGTGTTCACTATCGATTGCTTGTTGTACTAGTTAAGTTGGAACATTTCAAGGTAAACAGATTGATTAAAATGTTTTAATCGGTGCTCTTCAGCAGGATTTCTGCAGAATCCTAGTGTTCTGCAAAACATGTACTAGGGCTCCGTGAGGGTTCCCCGTTTTGAAATGATTTTTTGCTTCAGTATGTTGATGTGTCATTATGAAATTTTTTAAGATCACTATGCCGCATTCATACTCCCAAGTAGGCCAGTTGGTTAAGGAGGTTGAGTGCAGATAGCAGAAAAAGAAATATTGATAGTTGTTGCGTCACATTGTTCATTGTCAAGCAATTAAGAAGAACATTATTGTTGCATCATAGTTATATGATGTTGCTGATGTACACTGTACGGTTCACAGTAGAGTTCAGGTCTTCTCAAACTTTTTTGTTTTGCAAGTACCTTTTGAAAAATGTTCTTCTATGCAACCGCTCAATGGATAGATTTGAGCCCTCTATGTTAATGATACATGTAAACATCCCATTACAAATCTTGTCTATGGTAGAATCATACAAATGCACACAATTCACAACAGTAACTAAACAGTAATAAAACTACCATGTAATGGAAACAGTAAGGCGAATAAAATTAACAAAGAAACCATTCAGTTTATAAGAGTTACCAAGTGCAGCTAATAGGACGGATGCACTAGATGATGTATTGATACAAGACAGCGCAGGATGAACGACATTATCAACATTTTTTCAAAAGGATCAGTTTTTGGACTTTGTGATTATAAATTTTCAGAATGCCACTTCACACAAATATGTTGTGCAAAAGGCTAAGAGTTTATGAGTGGGTAGATCAGAAATGACTTGGCATTCATTTCATGTTCTTATCGATAGATTACAAACTCTTTTCAAAAAATTCCAGTTGCAAATTTTTGTCGTCTAATAATTCCACAAACTCATCCTGGGTATGGCAGGCATGCGGCCTCCTGAAATTTCAATTGTGTATAGTTTGTGGATCCAACTTTTCATGAATCAAAGTCCAAAGCACTTCTGAAACTGTGTATGAAGCTTTTAATACTCAGTGTAACTCCTAGAAGACAAGACCTAGACTTCTAAACACAAACATGCCTTTGTAACTTCATGTCAGTATGTGACAACTGAGTTTTTTTTCGGTCATTTTATGGTGATAGATCAAAACATTTTTGAAATGACTGAAAAAAATTAAGTCATTTAGGTCAGTATGTTTGAAAATATAGGCTAAATAACACTTTCATTGCAAGTTTTAATACAACTGTGAGACAAATGACTGAAATGTTTCAGTCACCAAAATGTCTCAGCTAACAATGACAGAAATGTTTTATCGAAAAAAACAGCGTGACAATCATATCATAACAACACATAAATTGTTGTGTTTAGTTCATCAATTATCATTTAATTGTTCAGGCAGACATCCTAGTAAACAAGTGACAGCATGAAGCACGCCATTGCCCCTAAAAGTGCAGTAGAAATGGACTCACTGCAAGCCTACTTTTAATTTTCTTGTAAATTTGCAAAAATTTATATTTCTGATTTGTCAAACCAATTTATTTCACAACCCCAAAACTATCATTTCATGACCCATAGTTTGAGAAGCCTTGGATTAGAAAGAGTAGATAGTAGACTCAGCCTGAGTCTAGTAGACTGAGTCAGACTAGAGCTGCTGTTCAGCCTTTGTGGGAATAAAGTAAAAACTGTGTGAAACTCAACTTTTTACCATCTAGTCAAGCCAGATGAAGCAAACTAGCATATTTTCTTATGTGAAGCAAAATAATAACAACAGCGAAGGTGTTGACCTGTTTTTTGCAGACATTTCTTGTTGAGACATTTTGGTCATCTGTCTCACAGTTGTAATAAAACTTAACATAACAATGGCTTTAGCCTATATTTTCAAATATTCTGACCAAACTGACTTAATTTTTTTGGTCATTTCAAAAATGTTTTGGTCTATGACCAAGTCCAGACCAAGTTGGTCTGCGACAGAAAAAAACTAGGTGTGGACAGTAATGAGCAATGTGGTTCAAATGTAAAAGAGGCACCTAATCTGAAACAGACCAAATGTAATTAAACTGCCAAAGTTAAACGGGGACAACACATATGAGATACGGGTTCTTTTTGTCGGATGATAAAATTCTGAATGTAGCAGGTACATTCAAGAAATGCAAGAACAACCGAGTCATTAAATTTCTTGCCTTTCAAAATCTGTAATAACTGTTTATTCGTCCAAGTGTCTAATAAAGACATATTTGATTTTCTTACAAGTAATTTGTTGTTTTTTTTTAATTTTTGTTAATGGGGCTTCCATGACAAATGCAAAAGTATGTCAGGGGTTCCATGATGGTAAAAAGGTTGAAGAGCACTATTTTAAATAATAAACAAACAAAAAAAATCATTGCAAAAACTTAGCTATTATCAAATTCTAATCTGCGAATACATTTTGAGAACATTTATGCTCACTATAACCGTTATCAAATTGGATCTTTCAATAATGAAAAAATACACTTGTTTTATATTTTAGACTGTTCGCATTTAAATGGTTTTAAACTTTTTGATATTGCATGGACAATCAGACTGGTCTCTCTGTCCATGTAATATAGTAAAGTTCAAAACAAATACATTAGAATTTGAATTCAACTTTATCATACCAAAATTAATAATATTCAGGAAACTGAAAACATCTCAGCAGCCCCTGCCAACTTCAAAAAACTCAATACCTGCAAACCTATTTCTACCCCCAAAAACTAAAAAAAAAAATTACATCAAAAACCCAACTCCATCAAATTATCTTAAATAATTCGTGATCTACCAGAAACTCTGGAAACTTTGTGCATATTTGAATGGACAGACAGACAAGACAAAGAGCGTGAAGATGAATTGGGTGTATAACTGGTTGTACTTGCACAGTATGGACTAATTAAAAATTTTTTCTAAGGATTACTTGTAGCACATTGAGGACACAACACATCGCTGATTTGTCTTAAACTTGACATTTTGGATGTCGCAGCCAATTGGTTGGCGTTTGTTAATCTATTCGCGTTAGTGGCCATGGAACTCTGTAACAAATGCAATTGTGCTTCATACAAGTGTTTTGTTGTTCTCTTGTTATCGCAAGCACTCAAGGCTACAAGCATCGCATGATCACACTCTGTCTTTACTCTTTGTCGAACAACTTGTCTGGCTACCATGTGTGTGATTGTGATGTGCACTTGAACTCTGTGAAGTTGTTGGAAATAAAAATTAAAGTAATTAGGTCAATTTTTTTGCAAATTACAATTACACAAGAACAAAAAATTTCAATTACATGAAAATACGTGACTAATTACTGTCAATTACAATTGTAATTGATCAAACTATGCTGTGTACTACTGATAAGGCAGACGATGTGTAGCTTAACAAGTTAATATTTTGTTTTTTAGTATCAGGCTTCAAAACAAGCAATGGTAAACTTCAAACATGCAATCAACCAGTTTGAAAATTGTGAAAACATGGAAAAACAACAGCTGTACCAGGAAGTGGTTATCATGCAGAAAGCTGTGGGTCAAGTATATGTTTCTAGTGAAAATTAATTTTTAGTTGTCATGATTGATTTCGTAAAGATTTGTTACTATTCGATTGTTTGTAACAATCAAAGTTGTAAAATGCAAATTCAAAGTTATCATCTGCATCAGTTGTGGAACATTGTCTGCATGATGGCCAACATTCTTTTACTTGCTTAGACTGTGTAATGCAGGTATGAACAAGCTTATGTCTGAAAGCTGCCGTGTACTTTTCCTTTGTTGGTTTAGTCTGCAATTCACTGCTGGAGGTTGAACCAGAGGTGTTGATTTTAGCATCTTGGTTGATGGTGATAACTTCATTTTCTGGCCATTTCAGCAGGGATAGTTGTCACTATTTCAGGAGGGACAGTGAGCGCTAGAGATCGACCGATATGGCTTCTTTGGGACCGATACCAATAACCAATATTTCCAAAATTTTTAAATCGTTTTTTCTGCTTCATTATCAAAAATATTATGTGTTCTATGACTTCCATTTTTTTCAAATACTTCAAAAATCAGACTTTATGAGTTAAAATTTTTTAAATTGTGGCAATTTCAATATTTTCCTATGATTTTTAATTAATGTGATTAATGATGATGCTTTTGTTTTGGTTGTGACAGCCAATGCGTGCTTCATAGTTCATCTTATCTGCTTGTTTATGAAAAAACGCCTGCTAGTGTTGCTGTAAGATAATTGTCTTGACTTGGTTCATTGTGCTTCCTTGCGCAAGTTGTCTGGATGCGTGAGGAATATAACACAGGGTTCCCACACATTTTTAAACATTTTCCATACTTGTTCAATACCTTTTTAATACTAAATTAAATAAATTCATTATCTCTCTCTCACTTTTTCTCTCACTTCATCTCTCACATTTGCTAAATACGATCAAGCAGAAGTTAGTCTTTTAATTTTACAGAAAAAAGTACTCATCTAAAAAAACACAATTAAAATTATTAGAGAAGCCTGATAAATAATCGATTTTAAAGCAGATACCTTGCAAACGATATCAGTAAACAAGTAAAATTGAAAAATG
>JGI24022J15233_10002663_pt1 | contig 16972 bp, 10 predicted proteins | sample Ectturendosymbi2_FD_15233 | JGI IMG/M metagenome (IMG submission 15233)
CAAGCAATAGAATTCACATGCCATGATCACTCTATTATTGCTTGTTCGCGCCACATATATGTATGGTGTTGTTCTTCACGCACATCCCGTTCGTTGTGAATCACACATTCAACGCAACACCACCGGAGAGGTTGCAGCAGTAACAGGCAATAGTTGAGTTGGCAAATTCTTTAAGGTAAAAGTACATTTTGCACTGTTTCAATCAAAAGATTTGTAAGAAGATCATCTGACAAGCGCTGAACACTCCAACGCAGGAATGTTCTGCGAATCAGGCGAATACGCAGCCATTTGCACAACTTGTCGTGTGTAGCAGTAACTTCTAAACAGGTCTGTGCACTACGAGACCATGGACTACAGCTGAGTATGAAGGCACCGCATAGACGCAGCGTAAGACATACATAACCTACAAGTACCGACAGGTTTCTCACGGAGAAATGGCATGCAAGCATGATTCGTCAACACTACGAGTAAGTGTCCGGGTATTGATGTTTGGACAAACCAGAAGTGGGCACATGGAACAGTCTAGAACGAATACTGACGTCAACAATTGGTCAGTCAGCTTCTGTCACTCAAGCGATCAGTGAAATCGCCAACTAACGCTTCTTCGTTTTTTTAAACGAATAAAAATTGAAGTCTAAATAAGCTTGGCAATCAGCTGTCTCCATGCAAGTAACCTGGAAGAAAAAATTGATTAGTCTTGATTTTCAGAACTATAAGTAATGCAACTCCATCCCCAAGCAGCAACTTTTCGACCTCAACGAGGTTCATCGGTGGAGCATAGAGCCTGAAGTTATCTTGAGATTTTTGGGAGGTTAACATGTATATCAATATAGATGTTTTAAGAAAATAGTCAAACCTCCTTTGTTTTAAAAGCAATCAAGGAAACCGTATTCCACTTCAGCAGGCCTACACAATACTGCCCGTGGGCCGCGAGAGCTTTTGCAATTGCAGAAAATGTTGCAACAGCCCGACTTCGGATATATAATTAATTGTCGTTCCAGAGTTTCTTTCAAACTACAACAAAATGAAATAGATTTTGCGACCCTTTGCAAATTTATGTGGTCCATTTGGATCTTCGAGCTTTCTGAGTGGTACAGGCCTGCACTACAGCATTGCCATTAATTTCAGCCAGTATGTGCCAAGGTGGATCAGGTTCATTACAGAACCAACCCTGCGTTTGTTTGTAGCAATGATTCCCAATCTATGGCATCGACGTAACATTATCCAAGAGCAGCAGAGTTGGCAGAGAGCACCTTTAAAGCAAATCATCCTCCTCATCAAACAAATCGTGTTTTGGTGAAGATACTATGATGTCATACCTTTTAGCCTATAAACGTTTTGATAATTTTATTCAGTAAAAAAGTGGAAAACGTGGATTAACTAAACGTTCGGGAATGAGCTGTTGCGTGGCGACAGTATGGAGCATATGGCACGCGACTGAAAATTGTTACAAACTCACTCGATCGTTTATAATGTTGGTAAAGAAACAAGCCTTTGCTGCTGCGTTTACTAGACGACTGAATCTGTAGCAATATTTTGCCAAGCGTTGTACAGCAGCAGTTGCAGGCATCGAATTCCGCTGAATATTCCATCATCCTGCCCCTTTCCTGCTGAATCGTGGTTTACGTTGCGGCGGCGTCTGTGGTTTCCAGATGGAAAGATAGTTTGATGTTGCTGTGCATGAAGTTGCAGACGACCTAAGTCGAAAACAACTTGCGCGAAAATGCGTTTTTGTCATTTGCAAAAGAATTTTAAGAAAACTGCAACATCGTTCAAACTTGCGTTCAACGTTGCATTGCAGCTTTTTGAAGTGTTTAAAAGGCTTGCAGTTGCAGCGTAACGAATATACAATGTGTTCAAGGACGGATAAATCAAAAGTTCTTTAAACGTTTGTAGTTTTCGAAACGTTTTCAGAGTCAAATGAAGCAGTCATTACTGTGTTTATTTTCGGATCCACATTGAGTGAATTCCAAAACATAACGCTGTTACTGAGCTTGAAGCAAGTTTCTGTCATCTCTGAGTCGACAAAAACGCTATTTTTTACTAGATCCCACTTAATGTTTTGCCTGAAATATTTCATTTATATGCAGTCGTGATACTGTGTCCTGGGTTTCTATGTTTGCCACGCAGTCTACACCCGACTCATAGTGTAGCTTTATACTTCTTTCAAGCTCTAAGGATTCAGGGACAGTAGTCAGCTAAGCTGTTTTGAAAACTCTTCACCAGTTTGTTTGTTTGAACATTCCGTTGTTTGACTTTAGGTTAGACAACTCAAAAAGTGATCTTGAAAGCAATCAGATTGACGCTTAAAATTTTAATCGACTCTCTTATAGTGCTTTAGTCACCGGATCAGTTCTACATACGCCAGAGAAAAGTACATATCAAACAATAATAGCCAATACCTTTTCTAACACACGTTTCAACAAATTTCGTCAAGCCTGTTTACTCTCCTTCAGGACCATTTATTTTATTGTGTTGCGGGTAACGAGCATCGGCAGCAAAAGAATGCAGGTAATGCTTGAGATCGTATCAGCGATCAAGCTTTATCAGGTTTTTGAAAGCTCGAATGGAACGAATCAAGTTACAAAAAAGACTGAAATGGAAGGCTCTTGATGCACATCCAGGCTTGATATCCATGGATCCAGGCGCATCGCTTTAATCAATGTATAGGGGGGCAACAAAAGCACAAGGTTGCACCCGATTTCCACTAGAGACAACCGTGTTTAGGTGATCATTTTGTTAAAAGTTGATATTACTACATAGATGATCTCGCTATTGGTTATATTCTCCATGTGAAAATCATGGTAAGTAGAAATATCTGCAACATATACTAGAAAATCCAAACATGAGAAACAAAATAGGCAATTTCGCTTACGGAGTTTTCAGTTTAGGAAAAGCACAATCAATCCAAAATGATGGTTTACAGCACTGTGTTAAACTGCAAGAATGAAAAGAAACTTGGTGCGTGCCGATATGGAGCTTACACGTTCGTGGTATGATACTGCTTTTACAGTTATTAAAAGTTACATCTTTGTAAGGTCTTTTACTGAATTCCGTTCAAAATTCTACACAATTCTCCACAACATCATGTACTGCACTGACAGACGCTAGGTTTTTTTGAAAAACGCCTTTTGTAAGTAATTTATAGTTTTAAGGGAACAATCGTAGGAAAAGAAAGACAAACGGAAAACCAATAGAAGTGCTGACATAACCAGCCTAACTATTTTTTGTAAATTTTAAGGACTTGTTTGCCTTTAATGTATTTACTGGTGATAGGTTTACTTTTATAAAGGTCTGTCTGTAATAATGCTAGCAAAATAGGTGTTGTTTTACTCCTAAATTCTTTCTTGTATATGATTTACATGTAATCGTCTTCAGTTATGCTTGATAGGTTGTTCAACATAAACATACTTTGTAAAAATGCACATACTTTGCAAAGCTTTGTAAAAATTTAAGAATGTCTAATAACAGTGGGCATTTCGATATGCAAAAGAGAGATATTGCCAATAATTCCGTGGAAGGGAAGCTTCTTCGCAAAGCTACCTTCAAAGATGATTCAAATCAAATTCAAAACGAAGATTCAATTTTGTGTTGTGGAAAAAGGATTAGACCGGAAACACTGCTGATAATATTGACTATCATAGGTACGTTTTCGATGCTTATCTAAACCTTTGTGCTTGGTATCATTTTAAAAAACTGTGAACTGTAGTTTTATTTCAATAGGCCACTTAGACGCCAGTCAAAAATGATATTGGTATGTATTTCGCCATGAAAAGGTCGTCGTTTTTATACAATAAGATACAAAGGGTAAAATAATTTTGCTAAACTACTTTTGCCCACACCTTGCATCATGCAGTTGGGAGATTATAGAGACGCCAGATTTTATCACAAAAACATGATTGATGTATATGGTATGTGCTCCATTGTGTTCCCCCTAAATATGAATCTTTTTTGTATTTTTTCAAAGAAATAAAATCGTTTTATTTTTCAAATAATTTATGATCACTTCAACCTAGTGAAGAAGAAAATATTACAATGTCATAACGTCTTGAACTTAATTGACGTAGTTAAATTCCTTCCATTTTTTCAAAAACTCCTGTAAAATATTCTTAATTGTTCCTTATCACCCAGACATGTACCAAGAAATACCAAAGCAACTACGCAATTCTCTTTAATCTTTGTGTGTTGTTTGATTTGCTATTTGATTTGATAAAAATAAATGCAGGTGTGGTTCTTGGAATAATCCTTGGAGTTTCTTTACTTCCTCTTCAACCCTCAGAAGATGCCATCAGTTTGATCATGTTCCCTGGCGAAATTCTGATGAGATTGCTGAAACAGCTGATCATACCTATTATTTTAACAAGTGTCATTACCGGTAGGTTGGGAAGACGTATTGGCATAGTTAAAATATACAAATCAAACGATTGGCAGTCAATCCCCTAAATGCATACACATGCGTGCGCGTACTGTAAATGGAAACACACGCGCTCAGCCATCAGGATATAAATGATAGCGAAAATAAAGCAGCAACAACGAAAAGCTGTCACAAGACTAGTTCAGTACCGTTAAGCCAGTTTTCCAACTCCTGGTCAACAGGTATTAGCATGTTCACTTTAATCAGGGCAGTTGCACAAGCAAGCAGGTGTGCAACTTTCTGGAGTTTGCTGCAAACGCAGCTTGTGCTGTAGACAGTGTGGTGCATGGAGGCAGCACACCGACCGTTGCCGGACCGGAGTCAGTTGAACAAATCCTGCATTTGATGGGTTTGATATTCAAATCCATTTTATAAAGCAATGAAACGGTCTGGCAGTTCAATAAGACCTGCTGTGCCTTTTCTCTTTTTATCTGCAGTTTAAAAACACTGGTGAACCTTTTCTTTGGTTGGGCACCTCCATAAACCACTACGTATACTGCGTGGCAGTCGAGGGTTCGCTAATATCTACACCTTGATGTAAAGATCGTCAAAACCAGCTTGCGTCTGTGTTTTACCAAAATTTTTCTTTATGAATAATGATCAATTTAAGATTTTTTGGTTTGCTGAATGTTTGCATTTGTTTGCATTGTTTGTTGAGTCTCAAATAAAAAGCACTGAAAGTTTCAGATATAGTAACACCGCTTTTAATCCCCGCATGGAATTTGCACCAATCAACAAGCAACGCTGTTAGGCAAATACAGTTGAGCAAACCTTTGAAGTGGATCAATAAGACTCTTTTCAACCCACGAAAAATTACAGTATGATATCCCACAGTTGTAGGCATTACCGAAAAAAGTGATAAGATGCTGTGGACGCTGTTTCGTTAGTTGGTGTATGACAGTTGCTTTCAACCGGTGGGGCCATGGCCCACAAGAAGTGGGGGGGGCCATGGTCCACAAGCAGGCCATGACGTTTTTTCCAGTGGGCCGCACAGACCTTGGCAAAAATCAGAACGATAGAATTGTGAGATTTGTATAATGATGTCTTTATGATCAAATAAGATAAACAAATAGCACACAATTCGACCTGAATGTTACGTTTGTAACATAACTCCTACTTAACAATGGTATCTGAAGCTGTATTTAAGAGATTTGCTATGGCATGACATTGCCATTGTTATAGCCAGGGCTATCTAGGAGTTTCTAGATATCCCTGGTTATAGCGCAGCAGCTCATGCTGAACTAAAGTTATAGAAGTGTCAAATGTATGAGATTATAAGCTTTGGGCCACCGCCAATATCTTTCCTAGTTCAGTAAACCGTGAGCAGAAAAACGTTGAAAACGCGCGATCTATGATATCAAATGTATTAGCTTGAGCTTTGTAGACGCCATACTAAAAATATATGCCTGTGATGAAACTAAACCCCCCCGTCTAATGAGCTGAAGTGTTGCAGGAATTGCCAGTTTGGACACTAGAAAAAGCGGAAAAATTGCCATCCACGCAATGGCATATTATATTTCCACAACATTGCTTGCCATTATACTGGGTATCGCTCTGGTGTCGATCATCAAACCAGGACAGATCCCTCAAGTGGAAAGTGGCCAAAGCGGATCAGGACAAAAGACTGTTTCGACGCTGGACACCTTTTTAGATCTAATCAGGTTTGTGATCTGCTTTGTGGTTTTAATATCCGCTGTATCTACAAGCATGGACTAAGCCTATGCATGTACACATGAGCATCCACTTGGTCTTGTTCCCACTAAAGAATTTCCGCTGGTGTATATCGATGTGAGTAGCCGCGCCAACGCATGCCTATACAGTACTTTGTTCCAGCACTGATGATTTAGTCTGAGCGTTAATGAGCTGCTTTGGAATCTAACATATTCTGCTGGGTTGTATCTTACAGCACAACCAAATAAAGTGGGCGACAGGACGTGAAGATTCAAGCACTGAAATGTCCCACAATTAAAAAATTAAAAAACAATTGTCTGCTACAGGATTTCAAGTAATAACTGCTGAGATTTCACAGCTAACAAAACTAAATCAAACTATTTGTTTCTTATTCTTGTATTCTCTTAAGAAAACAGTGCAAGTCCCTAGGAAAAGTTTGTCTTCAACTGAACGATGCAATTTTGTAAATTCAACTTAAAACTCAGTTCGCTGATACCAGCGACAAGCGCACAAGAGTTTTTTTTCCAGCAGGGCCAGCCATTTCGTCCCGATAGTTTTGCAACTGCGCCCACGTTTTTCATCGTCGCCTGTGACCAAAGGTTGTGAAAGTGAATTGTATCACGATTGCCCGATCTCCCACAATATTTCGTTGAAAATAAAATGTCGAGTAAAAATGAATTATCCACTTTTTCCTCATTGCAATATATCTCTCAAATCTGTCGTCCCTGCACGAATTCATTGCAATTATATCTCTATTTTGTCTCAACATCCATTTTCGTTTGGTCAATTCGACAACTATCATTACCTGTCTATCTTGATTATTCAAACAATATTTTGTTTTGCCCTGATAGTTCGACGCTCTGCCCTGATTCGCGTGATTTTCAAATATTTTAAATTGAAAGTCACGACAGACGACAGACACTTTACCCGTGCGACTGCGTGATGGCCGTTTGTGGCAATCTTCCTCAGCGCAGCAATGGCTGTTATGTAGTTGATTATGTCCAGGCTCTGAATATACGTAATCAGGACACACCGTTGGGTACGAGTGCATCTCAATAATAGCTCTTACACTAAAACCAGCTTAAGTCACGTTACATTAAAATCACTAGCAGGGGACCTTCAAAATTGCCCAACGAGGAGCTGAGAGACTATTTCAGCATCACCAGTATACTCCCCCCAAATCTAAAAAATTGATTTACAGAAAGAGTATAAGCAGTGGGCACTGACTATCCAAAACAAAAAGCGTTGAGAATAATATAGGAATTTAAACACAAACGTGGTTTTGACGTATTGCGCTCCGTTAATTACTACAACTCCCATCAATTTCAATGCATGGATACACAGTTATTTTACTCACTGCATTCCCTGCTCTCGCATACACAGCCTCGTGTTTCATTTTTGCATTCAGTGATGTAGTTTAATAAAAGGAATCGTGTTTTCACCTTGAGATTTTTAAGCTGTTGTCATACAACAAACAATTTAATTTCTTTGTAGAAACATGTTTCCAAGCAACATCATTGCAGCTTGCTTTCAAGTGGTAAGTAAATTTAATCGATACAACTCTGCACTGGGTTGCTATTATCGTTATTATGACATCAATATAATGCTTAAATTTTGGTTCAGTTATACAGTAGTTTGCCAATTACGATTTCCAAAGCATTAATTATTATCACTGATTCCACAAGACTGGTCTGCAGCATCAGAAATTTGCTTTTACGAGTTGTTCAAAAGAGCGAGATAAGCAAAAATTGCAAAGCTCTATTGGATGCACTATTTAACTGGCAGCTTGCACTATGCAAATTATGCCTTACAGTCAAACAATCAAGACCACTTTGCTTCATCATTATTTTGCAATTGTTCGATGTTTGACATGAAACAAACATTGACACAAAAATAGAAAAAGCATCTCCGATCAGACATTGTGTGGTGTGCGTCGTGATTTGGTTTGTGAGCAATAAAGTCAACCGCTTGTAGTGAAGCTTGTTACGTTTAATTTAACGCTGTTGATCTCGCTATGAGTAAAATCTGTGTCGTCAAATTCTGTGCTTGTGCTTCTTTTGTGCGTTCGCGAAACATTATTCTTTGCTCAGGTCCTCGTTGAGCAAAACAAGTTCACTTTCTTGTGAAGAACCTTCTTGCCGGATACAAAGTGCAAGATTCGTTTGATTGATTTTTTTATTGCCGTTTTTTGTCCCTTGGGTTGTTGGTTTTTTGCTTCTGCTGCAATAGAGATAGCCTCAGTCCCACCAGAAAAGACCGATCCTCAATCTTCCAGGCTGGTTATTGGTCCAAAGCTGCAAAAGAACAGATCTAAGACAAGGAAAAGAATCTTCAACGTTTCGAACTTTTGTTAATTTTATTTTTTACTACAATTATTTCCACGACCGAGCAAGTATGTTAAGCTAAAGCATTTAATCTTCATCTCTGCAAGACGTGTGCTTAACAATAACTTGTGATCTTTAGTAATGTTTCTTCTTCATTTAGTTTTTAAGCAATCTGAGACGTTTTGCAAATTGATTTCGCATGAGACTTTTCTTGAATCGAACCAGACAAAACTTTCTGCCTTCAGCTAAAATTAAAAAAAAAACTGTTTTCAGGATCGCACCAGTGTGTCTGTGACCGCGGAGTGGAATGACACTGTGAACGACACTTCCAGCAATGCAACTTCAACCCTTACGTTTCATAAAAAGCTTGAAAAGGCTTCATCGACAAATATTTTAGGTAAAAACGGGACCTAATACTCTCATAACATTTTACCATTTGTTCAATTGCGAAATACATCCACAAACGTAAATAGCGAAGCTTACTATTTAACATTGGGTTGGTATTGCGTTAAACACAATGGTAAAATTAAACTCAGTGCTAAAATTCAGACTTTAGACTCAACAATAACATTCAGACCTCTCTGTGACAAGACATTTCCAATTTCTGGTGTACAATGAACATGCATCTCCCACAGAAACGCGATAGCGAGTTGAAACAGATATAGAGGCGAAAAATTCACGTAGTCTGCAACTATGGGGAAGCAATTTAATCCACGAGTTGTCAAAAAAATTAGAAATGTGAATCAAAAATTGAGAGGTGTCATGTACGCATTATTGTTGTAGATGCAGACAATGAATTTCAAGTGTTAGCTGTTTTTGTGTCATGCGACGGAACAAATGGATCTCTCCCAATAAAATCAGAAAAACAATTTGCATCAGTACTACAGACGTTTTTCGCATTTCTTAAATAAACCTAAATTAATCAAAATTTATTTTAAAACAACGATCGCTGTCGAACGAAAGTTTCATTATACTCGCTTTACATTCTTTGTGGAATGTCACGAGAGCTCTCTGCGGCGCCATCACGCGACTACTTTCGCAGTGAATGTTGCACTGGTTGCGATTCAATGGAAGCACCGCGCGTTAACTGCTTCCTTTGCACCCATTCGTTGATACCTAGCATGAGGCTGGACACGCTGTAAGGAGCTCCGGTGTTCACGTCTTCAGTATGACCCGACCGGGAGTCGAATCCAGCCTACCTGCTTCAGTGGCGCGCGCTCTCTTTCACTGTACAACTTTGCCGAACTATTCCTTCTGAAACTGCCAAAACCTGCTGAATCGCGACGTCTTCTCACAGCAAAGCTAGTTTGTTTTGTGATACATGCACGCATATGTCTGAAAACTGCGAATAAGCGACCGCGCCAACAAATGGAAATAATTATTTCTTTATCCAAGTCTAGCAAGTGCGTTCGATTGAAATAATTCATCAGGAGTTCAATGCATATTTGACGTTTTTCTCATAGGCTTTATAAAAAGCTTCAACAATAACGTCGTGACATTCCATAAACAGTGTAAAGCAAACATTGACATGCGTTTTCACATATTTTTCACATAAAAACATTTTCACATATTATGTTAGGAAAAACGTTGCTTTCAAATATTTTAGTTGCAAATCTCGTAGTATTTGATTGGGTTTAAGTCAGACATCATAATTTCTAACCCTACATTAAATATGACCGCCCGCTGATCTGGAAGTATGCTTCGTACGCCACCAAACCACAGTTTTCTCAATTTCAAGATTTTTCTCTGATATGCTTTATATATCACAAATCCGTTCAAACTGTAAATGTAGCAGAGGATTGCAAAGCTATGTCTTCGGCAGAAGTTTTTTTAATCCTGAACTTCAAGGGAACTTTTATTGCAAAAAAGTATCAATTCAAACATTTACAGAGTTTTCCATCCCATAATTCGGCAATAAATGAATAACATATGTGCATTCTACCAAATATCTTTGAACTCCATATTTTGTGAAAATCTGACATCAGTGATCAACCAAGGGGTACATGTTTGGGGAGTGCGAAGGATTTTTGCCCGAATTTTCCCAAATTTGCCCGAAAAGGTTTTGTGTGATATTTGACTAAAAATTTTCTTTCACAAATATCATGAAGACGTTTTTGCCTTTTTTGGTATGACCTCCAAAAAATGGTCTTCGTGTGTTTTTGTGTCTTTCTGAAAACGCTGGGCGACATTTTTTCAAATCAAACAACGTTGGGCGCCATTTTTGACCGGATGTTTAGGAATGTTGCCCAGATTTTCAACAAATCAAAACTTTTGGGGGTGGGCTTGCACCCCCGTCTCCTACACCACTGTGCAGAATTAATATATTTTGCTTGCAGTGATCATGCAAATAAGGAGGAATTTTCAGTTCAAAATATTAACTTTTACAAACACCAAACTAATCCATTTTCATTTTATTTCACTGCACTTCTTGCAGGACTAATAAGCTTTTCCATTTTCTTCGGCATCATCACGGCGCGACTTGGCAAAGAGGCAGATATAGTGACTCGATTCGTGGCTGTGCTCAACAAAATCTTTCTCAAAATGATCGGCGTCGTAATCTGGTAAGAGACGTTATCATTTACTGGCGAATATGACGTAATACCTTTATCACTGTTTAAAAAAATATTCATAGTTTTACAGAAAAACTTGTGCAGCTATTTACCAAAACTACCTTTATTTTGAATTTTACGAGGCTTGCAGAAATTAGTGAGTAGAAAGATAGTGAAGCTGATTTGATGCATCACGGGCGGCTCTAATTGCGGAACATGGCTGATCTTCCTAAAGAAATAAGAAGAGAAAACCATGAGAAGGAACGGGAGAGACTTCATTTGCTTTGCATGCCGAGCATCTGCTTATCACGGAGTTTATTTTTGACCCCAGGTTGTGTTCCATAACTTGGGAAACAAACATTCTGATGCGGGCCACATTAAATGTTTACGCGGGCCACATTTGGCCATCGGGCTGCAGGTTCCCCACCCTGGTTGATGCCGTCATCGCAACAATTTAAGAAGGCATGATCAATATTCATCAGACTAGTTCAAGAGGCATCATGCAATACTAAATTGTCCTTAAATTGTTTAAATGTATTAATTTGCAATAGTGAAAAGTGATTGAAAACTTATTATCTTGAAAACCAATTCTAATCGATACAGTCTTATAGCGCAGCTGCGTAGCATTTTGATTTCCGGCAAAATTTTAACAAGACGTTTGAAAATGTTCATGATTGATTCTTATTTGTCATGGTTTGATTGCAGTTTGCTCCAAAAACGATCATAAAAACTTAACGGCACAAACCCGTCATGCATTATTACTTTTCCTTGACGTAGACAACCGCTTGTTAAGGTATTCACCAATCGGTATCTGCAGCCTTGTTTCCGGAAATATTCTGAAGATGAAGGGAGTGGAGGTCTTGATCCAAAAACTCGGTTTGTACTTCGTAAGTATTGTTTCAACAGTTTCACTGCATGGCATGCAACTGCATAGATCAGATCATTATTTTTTTAGTGGTGACAAACCCTATCCAAAAATTTAAAATTAACTTTCAGTAAGTAACGAACCAAAGCTTTTCAATTTCCCGTAAACATAAAATGTTTGCAGCTGTAACTGAAATGAAAATATTTGCCCTATCCAGGTCACTGTGATTTCTGGTCTTGCCATTCACGGTTTGCTGCTCCTACCGGCGATTTACTGGATATTTACCAGAAAGAATCCGTTTGCCTTTTTCATGGCCACTATTCAGGCATTACTCACGGGTCTTGGAACAGGTACTAGGTAAGCAACTCATGCGTAAATTGCTTATCGCTGCTAAATGTTGTTCTTGATTTCTTAATTCATACCTGTCGCTACAAGGCTATAAGACTATATTTAATACTGGTCTTAAGCTTGCAGTCAAATTCTGCAAAATGTCAAATAATTAAGCCCTTTTCAAAATTACATTTGGCTGGGCAGAAAGGTATGAGCATTGAATTGACAGATTTTGTGTCAGGATTAAAATATGTTTTTCTTTGATTTGAAACTAACGAAGAAGTTATCTTCGTCAAAAGTCAAAAGATGCGCATCATCTGTAACAGCAATGTACTGTGTATTTTCCAGCGTTGGGACATTGCCTGTCACCATCAAGTGCTTGGAGAACAATCTTAAAGTTGATCCCCGCGTCGCGCGTTTCGTCCTCCCCCTCGGCGCCACCATCAACATGGACGGCACAGCTTTGCTGGAAGCGGTGGCGGCGATCACAATTGCTCAGATGAACGGACTTCCTTTGAACTTCGGTCAAATCATCACCATCAGGTGATGCTCCGCTTCGTGCAGCAACTCATACGACAATGAAATTTTCAAGCTAAGGTTGTGTGACAGGTGGTTGATAGGTTTTGTGGCATTGAGTGCTTTGAGGTAATGAAAATATGTTTTGAAGTATTTCACTCACAATACGACTGCAATGCTCCCTGTCTTGTAAGGAATGTAGAGCATTTGAATCGCCTTCTTACGGACGTTGTCTTGCAAACAAATAGAACATCTAAAGAAATCTAGGCGTTTGTTTTTTTGGCAACCATTACCTATACTTGTTAACCATCTTCTCAGAAAAATAATTTATCACTTTGTCAACCACATTTCTGAATATATTGTTGGTTTGGCAAATGGCACACGGGCAATGATAATGTTGCGGCCGTTAGTCAGAGTTGTTATGGCCGAAAAATACACAGTTTATTTCATGTGTTCTGCGAGATTAGTTTTGACAGAAATGGGTTACATCTCCTGCAGTCAACATACAGTTCTTTTGGTTTAAACGACTTGAAATTTAAAATGCAATGCTTCTGGATGGTTCGTTTGACCAGTTTCACCTAAACATAACTTGCCTTGTCGACATTCCTTGCAGTTCAATGGATTTTTGAGACTTTTAAAATAAACCAATCAAAAGAAACAAACAACCTTTTTGCAACTTGTTTAGCATCACTGCAACTGCAGCAAGCATTGGAGCAGCAGCAATACCAAGTGCAGGATTGATCACGCTCATGCTGGTACTTTCAGCGATCGGCGTCCCAACCGACCTGGTGGTCATTCTTTGGTCGGTCGACTGGTTCCTGTAAGTATCTCTTATATAATCTCGCTCGGCAACTTTGTTCTTCGATAAGCCATCTCACTTTAAAATTGTGTTATCCATTATGACCTCAGATTCTCTCTCTTTTGGTTGACAGTTAGTAAAAATTTTTAAATGTACTTCGTGGTAAAACCCCATCATATGCATGGAATAAATATCACTACCCCCCTTGCCATCTGTCCATAGCGCTCATCTGAAGAGTATCCAAATGCTCTGATGACCCGAAACCGATCCGTTTCTTTCTCAGGGACAGGATACGAACCGCCATCAACATTCTGGGCGACTGCGTTGGGGCGAGCATCATCCATCACGTCAATCGCGACTTTCTCGCTCGAAGTACGTTTGTCGTCGGCGTGGATGACGAGATGGGAGAGCGGGCGACCAATCCGGAGAAAGAGGACGGTTGTTTATGCGACAGCGGGGTGTCTTTGCGAAACAGGGGGGATTCGTACATTTCTCACCTAATCAGCGAGCGTGATGCCAGCAGCGGTCTCTGAATGACCTGCTCGTCACTTCCTCCAAGGAACAGTTACGCTTTAAATTTCTTGTATCAAGGCCATATTGTCCCAAGAAGGTCGTCCTGTCGCGTACATGTCGCGAACCTTAAATAAATGTCATGAACATTCAACACATTGCAGCACAGGCTTGCTATCGTAATCGCCCAAAGCAGGTCGTTGCTCGTAATAAAGGATTGCATTTGGCGCAGCGGGAAAGCAATCATAACAATTAGCCGGCAGACATAACGCAATTACCACAATCTACCCACGTAAATAATACGCAAGTACAGTTACACAGATTCAGCATTATTAATAAATAACACGCGTCGCACTATTGGTAACAGCCACGAATAAACAATCGGTTCTCCATATCTATCAGGAGATCTCCTTTTTCTCCCGGACCTCCGCAGAATCGGAGTAGACGACATTTCGTTACTTGTTGAACTCAAATCAGGTTCAACGTCGTTCATTGGTTTGTGCTGATCAACATCAGCTGACGGTACTTCCTCTGGAATGTTCGTAGGTAACTCGTCTTCGACTGCCGGAATCACTTGAAAATTCTCGAACTCAATCCCTTCGTTTGAACAAGGAGCGAGGTCTGAAATTGAGACAGTATCTTCTCGTCCGTTGCTATGTTGGATGTGCGCATACCAGGCGTTGGCTTCCAACAGTAGGACCTCGTCACACAGTGGATCGCCTTTGTTCCTTACATGGGGTCAAAGTAAACGTTGTATCTCAGATTTGATAAAGTTCGAGTCTTCTTGACTGTACCTCTGTGATTTTGCAGCAACTGGTTTACAATCAGGGGCTAGGAATTGAAAATTTCGCGGTGGTTTTAACTTTATCGCGGCAGCACCAAGCACCAATTGGGCTGCGCGAGGAATACGTAAGGGAGGAGCACAGACCCTCCATAGCACAAGGTAACTTCAGAGTAGCGACTGAGAAACTTCCGACCCAGTATCACATCAGCACACAGGACTGGCATCAGTCCAAATTCTAATTTATATTTCCCTCCACAAATTTCAATGTCTCGCTCTGCTTTCAATGTTAATTTCTTTCTGTCGAGTAGCAAGTAGTACTTGTTCTTTTGTCCTTAGTCCTTCAATGTTTAATCGATCTGTAAGTTCTTTATCAATGAAACTTTCAGAAGCGCCAGTGTCAATTAGTACATCAACTGTTTGGTTATTTACTTTGGCTGTGAGAACCGCAGAGCCCAAGCTCTGAGGGGCGGCTGCGAGAAACAACGTAGCGGGACTCGTCCGAGCACCGAGAGTTAGCACCAGGCAGGACGGCTTCAGATACGGATATTGCTGCCGACGTCCCTGCTGCAGAAATTGGCCGTGAATCATCTGTTTTATAGTTTCTCGCATTTGCTCGACACACCCTTGCAAAATGACCGTACTTGTCACAAATGTAGCATTTGGCATTAAAAGCTGGGCACGCACAACGAATTGCATGCAACCTGCCACCGCAGAAGAAACATTTCTTTGTTCTGTCTTTATCGTGTGTAACAGAGCAACATTGGGATCGAGGAGGGCTTAGCTGTGGGTTGAACGAAGTTACCATGACAGTCTCGCGACTCATAGTAGCCGCTTGTTTCTGAGCGCGACCTAGGCTATCAGCAAGTTCCACGTCTTGTACTAAACTCAGTTCATCTTTTTCAAACATTCCTTGGCGGATCAGCGGCGGGGCTAAACCGTTTATAAAAGCGTCTTTAGTCAGTTCCGCTCGGTATTCGCTTGCCGTGACAGCAGTAAATGAGCATTCTTTTGCTAACTCTTTCAGAGCCTGCGCATATTCGGTCACAGACTCACCGGGTTGTTGACGACGACTTACTAGAAGATGACGTGCGTAGACGTTGTTCGCTTTCTTTACGTACGCAACGTTGAGGGCGGCGATAATTCCGTCAAACGTTTCTTCTTCCTCCACAGTGGGGTACACAGAGGGCGACAGACAACTGACTATAATTCTCGCTTTGTTTATCGCAGGGTCGTCGGCAGCTCGACCTTCTTCAAAATAATCAATATAGTCTCTGGCAGTCCACAGCCAATAAGTAAACGTTTGACAAGCATCGGGTGCAGTCGTTTCAATCGATAATTCTTTCGGTCGCAAAAGGTCTCGCGCTGCCATCTTTCAGGTTCATTTAATTATGTTAAATTATAGAAGGTATTCTAGTCTTGAAAGCAAAAAAGACGGTATGTAAAAAGACTTTTCAGATAGCTTACGTGAGAGTTGCCTTTGTTTGCTGCATGTGGCTGTTAGCAGATGCTCTTTCGGACCAATCCCACGATTCGTGGTTTACGCAAAGAACTGCCGTAGGTGTTGGCGTTTGGCGTGATAGGATATGGCTCAGATCAGAAAAAAGCATTGTGCTTAGCGCGCAGTAAAAGCTTGCACGCTGTTAAGCTGCTACGTTTTATTTTGTATAATTTCTCTAAGAGTGCCCGCCTGCCCGGTATGTTGAGACCAGCTATGTCCAACCCAAATGGCTTACTGGGCCAAAAATTATGTTACTATCTTCACCAGGGCCGCATAATGATTGACATATTAGTGAGGGCCTCACATTGAATGACTTACTTTGATCTTAGTAAACTAAATTTAGCTTAAGCTAATGTACTAAATGCGTTCGAATCCTAACTGCAATGGTAACAGACGTGTTAAAGTGGCACTGAGGACTGCTTGTATCAAAGATGTCAAATTCAATATTATCAAAATAAGAATCGGTTGACAGTATGTCGGATACTTTCACTGCAACTAAAATCTAAACTGTGCGGCACAAAACCTTCGACTGGGTCTGGGGTTGGACATAGAGGGTTTAGACAGACAGACACTGCAAAGGTGTTTTTGCAAGTAAACAATATCGTATCTTCCAGAAACGGATTACTAACAAACAGTGGCGTAATTGACGGGGGGCAAAGGGGAGAACCGCCTTCCCCCCTGGCACGCTAAATGTAGAAACTGGGCCCCCTTT
>JGI24022J15233_10002666_pt1 | contig 16961 bp, 11 predicted proteins | sample Ectturendosymbi2_FD_15233 | JGI IMG/M metagenome (IMG submission 15233)
ATCGAAACGTTTGCAAGATGTCAGTTGTATCGTTTGCTTTGGCCGTAGTATTTATTATAAGGCTATTTAGCACTTCCGCTTTTCGTGTACCAAAGGTCTGACTTTGTTTGGAGAAGACAGGTGGCAACGCTGATTGATACCAGTGTTGCCACTTGTGATATATTAACATGATATCAGATGTGATGTTCTCATAAATTTCTGATGTTTGATGTTTTGTCGACTAATCTGATGTTGACTGGGTTGTTGTTTTTGTTTTCCACATTTCCTCTCATTTTAGGACGAAAATTAGTTAGATTCATGATTTTCCAGTTCCTTTCATCAATTTCTCACCCTAATGTATGTTTGGTTATCATTTCAAACAAAGAAGCTCTCTTCGCTGCGTTTATAGTCTAACATTTTAGGTAAATTATGAACGATTTCTCCATTTTAATGGCGATATGTCGTTCTGTTTCGGTTTCAACGAGGGTTTAATAAAGCATTTAGCTTATATGAAACTGTAGCGTAGAAATTTCATGTTATCTGATGTTGAAAAAAGCAGCAACCTGATATTAACGAGACTGACCCCAGTGGCAACATTGATTGATACTAAACAGCAGTCAGCAACCACTAACTTTAGCACGCAAATAGTAGCGTTTTCGTGACATTTGTGCAATAAGCGTGATGCACGAGTAGAGAGTCATACCCATGCTAATAGAAAGATCATTAGGAAAAAGTTACCAGCAAAACCAAATATATTAGCATTGAACAAAACTGAAAATACTTATAGGTTATTCAGTAGCGATTACTAAAACTGGCAGACAGTCAAACTTGCAGAGAAATCAGTTGCTGTTGGGGGCCCTTGATACTTAACGCAACTTAGGAATACAGTATAGATTTGTATTCTTGTATCGCTTCTGAATCACAAAAAATTTTCAAAGGAGAATTCTATTTCATACAAATAAATATCATAACAGGGGCCCCCTTGAAGCTGGGGACCCGGGGCAATTTCCCCCGTTGCTCCCCCTTAATCCGGACCTGGGTAGTAGGCTACTAGCGCTGCACATTGTAAAAAAGCAGTACTGTTATTATTTGTCTTAAAACTGTCAGAACTTCCGAACAATACTGTCCGAGACTTTCCTGTATTGCCTAGCAGCCCTGGTTCAGCAGCACCCGAAGTGAAATAAATAAAACAAGAAAAGAAAAAGGCCGGCAGAACCAAACCATAGGGCCTTTGTAACAGCTGGTGTGCTCACATAGGCTGTTGAGCACTGTTGACTACATCATACGTTGTTGCGTTTGCATTTCGACTGAATCAAGTCAGCAGTCAATTCGTGGTTTGTAGAAGCGGGAGGTTGGTTTGCTTTGCTGGTGACAGTAGAGGTGGGTAATGCTTTAGCCTACACTGTTCACAGGATTAGAATAGCCTGTTTTGGCTACGTAGTTTGTGTGATAATTATTTCTGTAACAGTTTAGAAGATTTCTAACAATAGAATCCATCAAAACGAACACCGAAAACTAATGAATCTATATTAGTGACAGTGTGTTGGCTCGTCTACAGGAATGTTAAAGTGCATATAGAGCTTATGTAGTTCCATTGTTTGGAACATAAAACCTGTAATTTTGTGATAAAGAAACAGATTATTGCTGCGCAATGTTTTCCTAAAGTCATGTGAGTAATAACATTTATTGACTTTCGCAAAGCATTCAAATACTGACGCAGTGAGAATTAAAGCACGTGGCGTTTGCACAGTTTATNAAAAAAATTTAAAAGATTTTAAGGAATGTCTTCTGCAATTAAATTCAAATTTGTAAAAGTTACGCAATTTGAAATAACAGTTTTTGTTTTATACAATAATGCACTGGGTAATACTAATTAAAAGTTCACGGTTTGCTGCAAGATTTCAAGGAATCAGTCGACTGTGCTCTGCTTTCATTACTTCGCCATTACTCAGACTTACAACTGCGTTTGAGGAACTAGTCTCCACAAAAGCGACGCAGCCGCATCAATCAGGAAATGTTTTGAAGCAAATGATTTCCTGTAACTCTACGCACCCTCAGTACAGAAATCTCCAAGCAGTGCTTGCGCGGAAATGCTGAAAAACTAAAGTAGTTTTTGCATTGTTTTGTTTAAAAGCTGATGAACCACTCTGGAGCCGCAAGCTCTGGAGCAAGTCATATGTTTTTCAAAACAAAGCAAAAATATGGGCCAAAGGCGGCCCTTCAACAACTTTAATGTGTAGACAAAGAACAATGTAAAATCAAATAACTTCAAACAATTTGCAATGTGAAATGGACTTTCACGCAGAAGCAAATTTCCAGACAAAATGAAAAATTTAAATTGCTTTCGGCAAGTAAAATAATATTTGTGTAGCATGTGTAAAATATAGGGGCCCTTTGTTGAGGTAACGTGAACAAACATAGGGGCATTGGGCCCTTTTTCAAGACCATATGTTGTTCAAATGACATATCACAAATTGTACAATGTTTTGGAGCAGCTTTCTGGGATTTTGACTCGGGCCCTAAAGTCTAATACCCACCCCTGGTTGAGAGTTGTACATGCTGGAGTTTCTGTGTTTTTAATGGCAGATGTCATACCTAGGAAGCAGAGTTTCATTGTTACGCTTTCGTAACACTGAAAGTATACCCAAACAGCCATTGCAAAAGGTATGCTAAGACGAGATTTGATTTACAAAAGGATTTCCTGCATGCTGCGTTTACAGAAGTTCAAGTACAGTGTGACGCCGCCCGCCGGATGCTGGTAGAAAAGCTAAGAATGTGCAAAAAACAGCCTAAATATTGGATTGTAGAAAACCGGAAAAAGTGCTGTTTTCAGATGAAAGTTATTTTTTGTTCCACCGAAACATAGCGGATTTATTACGATCAGGAATCGTGAGCAATGGGTCCTACCCATTGCAATGAGCTAGCAAAGGAAGCCAAAAAGATGTTCTGGGGCACTTTCAGTTTTTCAGTAGTAGCTTCACTTATGCCAATTGAGGGTATGATGAATTTATACAAATACATTGATGTATGTAACTGAGAGAAAAGCCATTCCAGATATGAGAAAGGCAATTCCTGATGGAGGAGGAAAATTCCAATAAGATATTGTCCCGCGTCTTTCATTTGAGAAAGTGAAGAAGATTTTCAGGAAGCAAACTTAAATGTGATAGATTGGCCTGGAAACTCTCCAGACCTTAACGCCATTGAGAATTTGTGATCAGTAAGAAAATCCCGGTTACAAAAATTCGATTGCACCATGACCAAACTAATAGAGGCCATCATTCAAGTATGGCATCCAGGGTTGCGGAGGCGGAAGTGAAATGTCTGACTCCAACTCCGACCTTTCCAAAATTTCCGACTCCGACTCCTTAACATAAAGTGAATGTAGTTTGGCGACAAGAATTTTGTAGCAACTAACACTCAATGGAAATCGTGGTACACAGCAAGAATTATCTGTTTCAACAAAAGTTTAATAAGAAATTGTACCTATTCAACAGGAACAAAATATGCGATTCCGAACCCTAGTGTCGTTAGGAATCCGACTCCACCAAAAAGCCTCCGATTCCTTGCCACTCCGTAACCCTGAATTGGCATTGCGACAGTAAAACAAGTAAAACTTTCAAAAACTGTTAGAATCCATGACAAAGCGTGTACCGATATTCTTCGTGTCCTTCTATTACTGTATTAGGTTTAAAGAAGTATTAAATTTGCTTTGCTAGTGAGAATTACTGTCTATGGCCTACGATTAATGTTAAATTTGATGTAGGCCTATAATTGTGAAATTCGCAAAGCAACTGTGTGTTATGTGCATTATTATTTGAGATCAGCCTGAGACCTTGTGAAATTTAGTTATAACATTGGTAAATGTTTATGATGTAAAATACCAAATAAAGCATATCATTTTCTAGTCACAGTATTGCAAAGCTAGTGAAGCTCTTAATTAGTTGTAATTTATAAGGGGGGCCGAAACAGCTGTCGCACCAGCGTATTTTATTCCCCCCAAGGGCCCTGTTCCTGCTGCATTGCTTTCAAGAGTATTTCAGTTGGCAGATGAAGACTCGTATCTACAATTGAAACAATAGCATCATTGATTAACTATATCTTGAAAATAGTCTATTGTATCTGACAGCTTCGCCACTCGCAGTATCGTGTGCAGAAGTTATCTCACAGCAAATATCTTCAACTGAAGTTTCAAAAATCTTGATAAACGATTTATGAAAATTCTAAAACAAGACGAAACGTTGGGCAGGTTTACTAGCAGCCTATACATCTGTCACAATAAAACCATGACTGCACTAGCTGAATGCGGAGCCAGGCGTTTGTATTAGGCTATTGATTTCTACTCTGTCCTGATCGTTCGGTCTGCATCTTAATTAAAAGCAGGCCCGTAACCAGCTTGGGACACCAGAGGGGGCGAAGAGTTTTCTGGGAGGGGCCCAAATTTTGAAACTATGTCCAACACGTTTTTCAAGGGGGCGAAAACATTTTTAGTGTTGGCTTCGCTTCGCCCCCTAGTTACCGGCGGGCCTGCACGTGTTATATAACTCTGCACGTGTTGTGCAATGCGTTACGATTGGAGTTGTTTCTCCTGTAGTTCGAATTTCGGGTATCGTGATAGTCAGAAGAGTGCGAGGAAAAATGGATAAGTTTGTAGTTGTACAACGCTGAGGTCTTCCGGAATCAAATGTACTGCACTGAAGTACTTGTGACATTGCTAGGACTTTTCGGCGCTCTCATAGTGATTCGGCGCCCGGGGAATTGTGCCCCTTGACCCCTGTCGTTACGTCCCTGATTACTGCGCTCAGCGACGCGCCTCAACAAATCATGGTACACAGCTCTTGCCAGAGGTATACGGGAACCTTGGGCTTTAGGGAGGAAAAATTTTCAATTCGCCCGAATGTTTGCGCCACTTTGAGGAAAACGAAGAGGAAAGTTTTGCAGGCCGATAGTTCTGCTTAAGAAACTTGCCCAAATATATCGGGAAGTTTTTCCTGAATTTTTTAAATCTTGTCCAAATCTCCCCCCCCCACTTCGTACCCCTATAGCTCCAACGCAGAAACTTTGCCAAATTACTAGCAATCTTCATCTTAGTGGATTGAATAATTGGTATTACGTGGTCATAACAATTTTTACTCAACACTTGAATATTTGCAGCCCAAAATTGGAGGAATGACGGCGCCATTTGCCCCCACCTGGCTACGCGTCAGGCAACAGTTACTGATGGCCACTAGCGTAAGGAGGGGGGGAACGGTGCCATTGCCCCCCTCAGACCCTAAAAATAAAAAAATGTATGAACAATATTCGGCAGTGGCGTAACTAAGGGGGCAAGGGCCTCAATTTAGAATAAACTGACTTTGTTTTCTGGTCACTGATATACGCACTACGCAAATTTTTTATGACTACTGTACGTTTCCTCTGCTTTATTTTCATTGTACTATTTCATTCTTTCACTGACAAAATTGCTTCACACGTGGCTGTTAAGTAACTTAACACAGGTAACAATGAACACCAGAAAAGAGCTTCGGCTGGCGTGAGATTTGAGCCCACAAACTTCAATAAGCGTCTTCGATGAGCGATACATGTCTAAAACATATAACATCCAAACACGCATACAGGTTTATTTCATGAGCCTCAGACAACAAAAGTTCAGTTTTCTGTCTCACCGGCTAATAAGTCTCGTAAAAGCATTATACTAAAACTTGCTTCCAGAATGCATAAAAATGCGTATTTTTAGGTGTAATTTTGGAAAATTTTCCCAGGGTCATGCCCCCGGACCACTTCCCCCAAAGTTGATTTGTGCCGTCACACGATTGTGACGAAACTTCGACCCCTCTCAGAAATTTTTTGCATACGCAACTGGTTGTGAGTTAGAATATCAACTTAAAATCATTTTGCTGCCCCCGAAAATATCATCAGCTGGTTGCGGCCCTGTTAGAAAGTATAGATATTCGAGGCTCAATACATGGTGATGAACAGATCATGTCATATTCTACATTACGCTTGCTTCCTGGCAACATAAGCCGCCTGCCTGCCTGAAATTGTCTTCAGTAACTGCATATTGTGCACAACATCACAGGCTACGTTGTAACTTCCGTGTTGCAATAATTTTTAACGCATGATGAAAAAGGAGAGCGTATTATGTCATTTGCAGCTCATGAGCTGCCAACGTTTACGTTAAAGGGTTCAACTTGCAAAACATACTCAATTTCCATAATACCCGGCCGAGAACAGTCAAAAATTATTCCGTGGCCCACAGGTTGAGAAATCCTGGAGTAAATGATTAAAACCAAGTGGTGTGGCTTACCGGAGACTGAAAGCCAACGGAAAATTTTTGACGATATATGCCAGGTCCATATATGCATAGGCTATGAGAAAGCAGAAAACTGGGAAAAGTAATGATGATAAAGGTGGCTAAAATCAGAAAAAGCAGGAATCGCAAATCGAAAATGAAAAACAAGACCCGCTGCAGTTTGTGTTTGCTTCCCGCTCATACCTTATATAAGCATGAAACATGATCTCCTTTCATTTTAAATTCTTGTAAGCAAATTTGAGAGGTGGAAAGGGCGGCACTCGCCCCGGGCGGCATTTAGCCTCGCTACCCCACTGCTTATAATCGATAATGAAAAACAAGACCAATTTCAGTTTGTGAGTGTTTGCTTGTGATCTTCAAGATGCTTTGTTCATCCTTGTATGTAAATGAAAACAAAGATATTCAAAAGAAGACAACGACGTTTAAAAGAGATATCAAAGAAGACAAATGTTTTGGCCCACGGCTGGTTTTCTTTGTGACCGAGCAATATCACAGCATAGTGAGATTAACATCGGAATTTAACAGCGTCTTCCAACAGAGAATATCCTCGAATATTTAGATGGCATATACAATGCTGTGTGTACGGTGTTGCTTGAAATAAAAACCAGATGCTGCACTGAAACAACTTGTGCTGTGACTTTTTATGGCGAGGGAGGGTCAACGAATGCATACGCAATTACGAGGGAGATTGCTTTGTGCTTACAGACGGGGGAGGAAGGTGGTTAAAAAGGGTTAAGAAGTTGCCTACGTAATATGTGAACGATCCCTAGCGCCGGCGAAGGATATTTTCCGATTGCGTCAGAAAGAAACCATCTCGAGTGCAACAACAACATCAATAGCGCATCGCAACAGACCGATGCTATTCCACCCCACTCACCCAGCAACCTCATGTCTTTCAGGCCGGTCAGTGGTTCACAGATGACGAGGACATATTTGAAGAAACTGAACGGCGGTTTCCAGAACTGCCCATGCACGCAGTCGAACGTGATCGTTGAAAAGACGCCGGGGGTGAACCTCCCTTTGCTTGAGGGGTGGAAAGGGTGGCACTTTTCTGGTCAGCCCCGGGCGGCACTTGGCCTTGCTACGCCATTGCCCCTAGATTTGTTCACCTGAGGCTATATCAAAAAGAAGCCTCTATATTTTGCACATGCTATACAGATNTTTCATTCGCTGAAGGCAAGTTAAACTTTTTATTTTGTNTGGAAATTTGCTTTTGCGTGAAAGTCCATTCCACACTGCAAATTGTAACTTCGAAGTCATTCGATTCTAAATTGTTCTTTGTTTATACATTAAAGTTATTGAAAGGCACATTTGCACATAATTTTTGCTTCATTTTGAAGAACATATATGCCTTACTTCAAAGCTTATTAAATGAGTGCGAAACTCTCAAATGGACCCCACGACACCTCTGAAAGAGCGAGGGCCGAGGCGACCACTTCGTTCACCTCCCCAAATATCTACCCCTGTCCGCAAGCGCAAGTTTATTCTAACATGCAATTTCTTGCAGGAACCGGCACACTGTATACCAAGATGGTAACCCAAATGCTTCTGGCAGAAAATCGATAATTAATTCTGCAACAGTATGAAGAAAGTGGACGTAAGGAACCAAAAACTCTGGAGGACAGCAGCGCTTAGCCTGAACAAGTATGTTCATGCGGTGCCCCAAAAGTGGTCCCTACATACTTTAGAAGTTTCACAATTCTACTTCTCTGATTAATAATAAGACATGGCTGATGAAACTTAAATTGACAAAAATAATGTTTTTTGAAAAAGATGACAATTTCAGTACAAAATTACTTGTTGAAAATTATTTTTGCTCGATGGTTGAGGCTACAGCACCCCGCCTCCTACGCCAATGGGAGAATATGTCTGACTTCTACAAAGCTTCAAGATAGCGCAGAAGCCTACACCACTACAGTTGTAAATTTTCGGAAATGCGCAGGATTTCGGTTGTCCTAGTTCTTTAGTTCAGGGGTGGGAAACCAATTTACAATCACGGGCTGCATTAGTTGTGGAATAGCGTTGGTGGGAAAACAAAAACAATTGGTTTTATCTCACAGGCTTACCCTTGTCTTCCCAAGACAAATTACAGGATAAAGTTGTGATGACCGAGAATCTTATGTCGACTTACCCTCTGCTTTATCATGTAGTTTCGTTTCGACACGAGGGCTGTGTTCTAACTTGAGTAACGAAAATTCTGATACGGGCCATGTTAAGAATCTTCAAGGGCAATGCATTGGTCTGCGTGCGATTCAAAAATTGGCGCCCCTACTCCACATGCGTCTAGTGTACGCAGGGGAGTGCAGAGGTGTGGTGATGCCCGCGCCAACTGCTTGACTGTATGCCCCCTACCAAATTCCAGAAATAGAGGAATGTGAGAAATACAGGCACAGTAGAACTACAGTACCTGCCCAGAACCTTGTCACGTGCAAAGGATTACGCCACGTGAGCTTCGCCTCAAGTGAGAATACAGAAGAGAAAAAAGCGGTTCGAAAGAAATTTAAGAGTTCGCCAGCTGCTCCCCAAAATTGTCACGCCTTATTAACGAGACTTCATATTTACAGCATATCCAGCCCTTAATATTCACCAACTTACTGTCTCACTTTTTCTGTTCAAACGAAATTAATTTTTCAAAGCAATATTTCAAGACCGATGAGGTTTCAAACTAAATTACATTTGCTCACAAATCTTTGGTTAGCTGCTTCAAACTGTGCAGCAGGCGATACAGTGCTCAGTATGCTACGTGCCAGCTGATACTTGAAGTAGAAAAGAATTTGCCAGAAATAGATCATAAGCACACAACCGGACCCCAAGCCCAAAACTTTAAGAAGGTCACAGGATTTTTGGCCAACAGAGAATTTCCACTCAAAACCCAGCAATTTAAAACACAGCAGCCATTTTGTTGCAGAATTGTTTGTTTCTTTGAAAATCCGAATGGCTAAAAACAGCGCCATCCACACCAAATTCGCAAACACTTAGAACTTCTGTCAAATATTGCCTCCACATTGGATCTGATAATCCTACTTTCATTCCACTTATTTTCCAACAACGGTTTCCAATTGGTTTGGAAGGGAAGCTGTCTCGCAAACAATTTATGCTACGACTATGCGCACCATTGATTGAAAAGCGCTTCAAAACAATTTTTACGTAATAGGTGTTATTTGCAACGATAAAATGCGCTAGGTCTTTGCGCAAAACCTTGCGTTGAAAAAAGAGGGGAATCTGGTCCAAAAACCTGCAAAAACAAAAGCGTCCGCATGTTACTGTACTTTAAGACGCTAAGGTGTATGGCAATTTAATGGCAATAGTTTACCCTGCCATCAGAAATTTTAGCCGGATTTGCTGACATTTGCACCTGTACTATAGAATTGTGGTCGTTTTCCAGTTGCGTAAAAATTAATCAACAGCACTAAATTCCTTCCGATTTATTCAGAGATGGATTAAAACTTAGGATGACAAATGCACTTCGAAATCAATCGCCTCAACTCAGTGATGGAAAACGTAACTTTGGGAAAAAAATATAAAAGTTTCGCGCACTTGACACTTGAACACACGCCACTAGGGTGCGATGTGCGTAAAGAAAGTTGTTGCGTCGTCGAAAACAACCCAGAGGTGAAACGTCACGGGCAACACATTTGCTTCGCGAGGTTGAAAAGCAAGACATTAATCCGGTACTAATCGTAAGGACACCACATAATTTGTGAATGACCTATGCTGTATTCACCATAAGATGGATTTCAAAGTGCTGACTTCCCATGACCCTTTACCTGCTGTGAAGTGTAGACTTTAGCAACGTTTCCATTCAAACGCGGGTGCAAAGATGCGCAAGAAGAACAATCCGGCATATTGTCAACATTTGCGATTTTGCTACGAAAATCGTAGAAATTGAGAGTAAACTAATGAAATTAAACTAAAGTTGCAAAAGTCGGCGAAATTAAAACTGCGTAGAAATTAAACAAAAACTTTTGCCTGAACCAGAGTGAGCATATGCTGACAGCAGTTTCAGCGCCAGAGACACGAGTAACTTTTCCTCCGTCGCCAACGAAACCCGTTTTTCGTTCAGCGTTTACTGTCTCGTCGCAGAAGGCAGCAGATTAACTGCAACGTTCCTAACGAATGTTAAGAGTGCACAGAAAGTGAGCTGTCACGAAAGCGACAGACGTTCAAAATATGTCTGCTGTTGTTTGGCTTTGTTTGTCAAAGCGTCTTGCTGATCAGACTGTGTCCAGTCGTTCGCGGTCTTGAAAACGTCCAAGGCTTTGGCAAAATACTCCTTCGCTTCGTCAAACCTTTGAAGATTACCGTACGCAGTTCCCAAGTTCAGGTATGAACAACCCACAACATAATACTTGTTCAGATGGGACTGGAGCGTAGCTTTCATCAGGCTGACAGACTCTTCGTTGGCCTCTATCGCTCGAGCGTAGTCGTTGACTTTGTTGCTACAGTAACCAACATCAGCCAAGCAGCTGGCTTCATAAAGCGCCCGCATGCTCATTTCGTCTCTGAAATCGTTCTTTACAATGCGCAGGATGCGTTCTAGAACAGGAAGGACTCGCTGCCTGGCGTCCTCACTTCTCTGCGCATTGACCAACTTGTTCACAAGACTCACCAGCAACCTCGAGCATGCTCTCAGCCTTTCTGCCTTGCACTCGGGATAACGCAAGTTCTCATGAAGGTTAACAATCTTCTTAGCAATCGCAAGAGAACTATCGAAGCACGACGCGTTGCTGAGAATCGATACCAGGTTCGACAACTTGTGGAAGACTTCGTTGCTTTCGGCAACAGTCAACGAACGGTCGAGTTCGATGAGAAGGATTGTTTCGCAAAACTTGACAGCATTTGCGTGGTCACCAGAGATCAGCAGGTTGTGAGCGCAAATCGCATTTCCAGCAATCAAATCTGAACAAACGAAAAAATAGCTTCGATGTCAATGTTTGCTTTCGGTTTTTCTGTTATGTCCAAAATTGAAACACCATACACGTGAATAGCGCACACCACCCTGACTTAGGCAACATGCTTTCATTCAACTTGTTTATAATATCATTGCATTGCCAACTGTATGTCAACGCTTGCATATTTTACGAAACAGAAAACTACGATAACATATGAAACGGCCCTGGAGACAGCAGTTAACAATTCGAACGAAAATCCTGGTCAGCGGCCTAAGCTTAAATTTACTTGCCTATCTTCTGCGCAGCTTCAAGGTGCATCGTCGCTTGACCTGCGAGCGGTTCATCTATTTGACAAAATACACAATATTAACAGAACGTTCCATGCCCGTGTACACACGTCCCTTGCACATATTTGCACACATTTTCTTGTGAGTCGGTTCAATAAGCATTGTGAACTCTTTCAGTTGTGTGGTTTGCGTAATGATAAAATATCGGTTATCGCCAATCAAAAATAGAAAGATCTTGGTACCGGCCTGTGGATGTCTTATCGGTCGATCTCTAATACAAATGCATACGTCGTACTCTTATGAAATACCAGGAGTATAGAATTCTTCCATTTTGTCGTGTTTTGTTTCCATCCCGCGGCGTCTGCTAATCATCAGAGTCGTCGAGACACTAGTTTTTCGCAATGTCAGAAGCCTAGCATCGGAGCGGAGCCAACGGCGGAACAGTTTTTTTGAAAGTCGGACTTAGGAACGATGGTAATTTTGCAGTTCATTTCGTTTTCTTAGCAACCAAAACTTCCGCAACTTTGAGAAACCTGAATGGACTTGACCTGTGCTAGGTGGGCATGTTCTCCTATTGTTACTTTTAACATTAATGCCAAAATTATAGTACATTCAAGGTAAGTTAATTTGAAGTTGCTCTGCTACTCAAAATATTTCTACTTGAACGCAGCAACTTATCAGTGAATTGACATATCAAAACCATGGTGGCTCAAGTTTATACGGCATTAAATGTTGATAGATACTGGAAGTGGTGTTAGATTTTGCACTCAGCTTTAGTTCCGCAGAATGTTTCATTGCGTTCATTGGACAAAAACTAGCATTTCGGAATTGTTAAATATAATAACTCTATATAATAATGCAAGGCTAAAATTAACTGGATAAAAATAATGCATATGTCGTAGGGAATCGAAGAACAATTTAGCTGCAGCGATAGAGCAACAAAAAATAAATATTATTAAGAACATTATATTTAGGAATTTCGTTGGTTGGTTGAGCGGCTTCGGATCCCTGATGACCACCACATTTAACCAAAAAACACATAAGCTCTGTTAGAAAAGCACAAATCAGCGTTTTTCTTACCGTGATCTGATTCTTGGTGATCAACAACTGGTGGACAAAATCGCACCAGTGAGTCGCACTGGTCAAACTTTTCCCAACTGGCATCAGTTCGCAACCTCTTTGGTGCATGACTGGTTTCATCGCTGATAGTCTTGTCAAAAAGTAACTCGCACGCAACATCAGTATCAGTTGAAACTGTTTAAAAAACTGCTCTGTTTACATCAAAAACTAACACAAGTCATCCTCAGACACGAAACAAACAAGCAAAACAAAAACGCGGCTGGTATCAGCAGCAAGGCTCTCGAGACTAGTTTCAGCCACAAGACCAGGTTCTGTTGGTCCCGTCCGTAAGGATCTGCAGCAAACCTGCTCTCGGTTTGGCCTCGCAAGATCAAACTACTTCGAAGATTTTGTAGCTGCAATTTTTTCATTAATGCGTTCGATAGAGCAGACGTCCAGCAAACAACGTTAAATTTTTCTTTGCTTTGAGTGGGATATCGTGTCATTAACCAGTTTATCTTAACTTTTGCGACTTCAACTGCGTAATTGCAGAAAGGGTCTTGTTCCCAGACATTACACCCAATACATTTGATCTTGACGTTGGGCTAGACCTGTAAACTAAAGTGGAATTGGCACCAAACAGAGGCGGAGTCAAAGAAATTTAATTTGAAATGGAAGCGGATCTCGTTATTGGGATATATTTAAACCTTTCAATAAGATATTTTAAAGTTTTTGATGAGTTCTGTTTCGAAGGAAGAATTGACTTCATGTTTGAAAAATATAGTACAGAAGTTGTTCGAAACATTTTGTGAGTTCACCACCGGTTACNTTACAGGTCACACCGTTAGATCTCCATCTGAAAAAAATGTTTGGATAATTGTAGAGTATAGAGAAGTCGGAAATTTTTGTAATTGGTGGAGCTGAACGGGTGTGGAGCAGGCTTTGAGTTGGAATAATGCGTAGTTGAAAATGTAAGAATCCACAACTCTACTTTAGATATTTACGCCTGGTTTGAATTTTGCCTCGCCTAGAAACTTTCAGCTAACCCTGCTCTCGCAATATTTGCTAGGTCTCAGGCCTTGGTCAACCTGGTCTCAACTAAACCATTGGTTAACATGCAGCGATTTGCTACGATAAGTTTGGCTACAGTACGCACTTTCGTTGCCAGCAGCTTTGCGCTTCGATCTTTTGTGATTTCGAACACTCTGCGACAGCTCTTTCTTTAGACGAGTCTGCAAGTCAGAGTTTATTTTTGCGTTAACTCAAAAATATATAACAACTTCTCCACAGCACTGATAGCTATAGAATAGATTGATGAAGCGTCGCTATACGTTAAAAGCAAAGCAAGTACAGTACTGAACTAAAAACCTGCTGATAAAAACAGGCTCCAGGTCGTTTCAGATTACTGTAAATTAATTGGTAAAATGCGTGACTTGTTGCCCAACAACAGATTAGGTAAATCACGGACAAAAACGCATTAAAATGCCAATCAAGGACCAAAGTTGATACGCGACTGACCCAACAGTGCCAAGCTGAACGGAGTTTTATTATAAAAATAAACATGTAGTCATGAATTACGATGCCCGACAAAGTATTTTGCGCTGCTAGCACACTTAACGTTTTCTTTGCAATTGTCTTGCAGCTTATTCAAACTATTCGCTGCTAAAATTTCAGTTTTCATGAACACTTTCCGTCAATTTTATCCCATTTTCCGACATAGCAAGATTTACTCAACAAGGTTTCTTCAAAACTGCTTTTAACAAAAGCTGAAGTTCAACAAAAAAACTTAAGAAAAACCAACGTAGCATAAATATAATCCCTGGTTTATTCAACCTTACGCCATCATTGCATCTTCATCATCATAGACTCACATAAAAAAATTAAGCCAGCTCAACTAAGTGCAGTCACCGCATACACGCATATGCCAAATCATACTTTCTAATTACTTTTACACAAGCTTGTCCATGGGAATGGGATTTGTCCCGTGGGATGGGATAGTGGAATCGAAATTGTCCAATATCTCATCGTTAGTAATTTTACGTTACACAGCAGGAATTTTTTAAAGTTGAATACCACCATTATATGCTAACAGCACAGTACATAGTACACGTAACGTTTCACTGCCATGGCGGAGTGATGCGACACCCCCAAAAAATAGGGTTGTTGGGCCCTTTTTTGGGAAACAACTAAGGGTAAGCCAGTTTCCATTGAATCCCGTCATTGTAAATTTTGTAGCATTTTAGCCTTTTGTAGCTTTTCGTTCTGTAACATGTGGACATTAGGCATGCAGATGATGTAATCTACTTAGTATTAGTTTTATAGGTATTCCATGGGATGGAATGGGAAAGAAAAGTGTCCCATGACAAGCCTGATTATACACCGACTAAATGCACAACCAGCACTACAAACTTGTCAAAGTTAGATACCAGCTAGATACTAAGTATTTAACGCTTCGCTAAAAAAACACTTGCTGTCGTTCATGCATGACAATGTAACATTACGTGGCAAAATAGATGAAAACTGGAGGTTTATCTTTCCTATCATCGAAAAGAACAAAAAATGCTGAAAACGTATCTTAAGTTTGTGGAATTTTTTGTGTGAGAAGACCGCTATACATTTTGAAAGTGCTCAGGTGGTGCAGTGACAGACTGTGCACCTCTCTAACTGGGATTGATGCCTAAAGCAGCATTCCAAGCAGAGTGCGGAGTCGGATGTACAATGTCCGACTCCTTAACATAACGTCAATGAAGTTTGCCTGTCAACAATGGCAAAGAGACGAGATAAAATTATTTCATAAATAAGCATTTTGTTGCCGCTTGATACATGAGCTGAGGCTTTGTTTAATCAATTTATTTAAAGAATATTTACTATTCCTTAAAATTAAATATAGTGAAGTCATCACATACAATTAATTGGTTGCTGTGACTAGCCCCAGATCGTTCTTGAATTTCTGCTGCACTTTATTCTGTAGTACTTGACCCTTCTCTTGGTCGTTCATTGAGTTGTTTGAACATACCACATTGGAAGCATTAGCTGTGACACTGCATAATACATGGTCTTTCTGAATGTCATTGTCTTGCAACACATCTGGTTAATGTAAAATATGTCAAATCACTGGTTAATGCAAAATATACGTTTAGATGCCATGTTATGGGTACACCACGTTTTACAAAAAAATTTGCTTCAAGGTATTTACTTCTGTAAACCTGTAAAAACTTAAATAAATACAATGGTGTTTACTTCAAGATGTTCAAAAAATAATAAAAAAATCTTTGCTCGCAGTAAATAATGTAGTTTGTAAACCTAATGGCGTGAACCCAATAAAGCTACTCGAGTTTCAAATCCCCGTGTTAAAGCTAGTAATGTTTAAAACTTTCAATAATCGGTTCTATTTGACAGTCTGCCACTATTTGTAATTGCAACCCTAACTTAATAAATGTAATTAACTTTTACGTTTTACTACGTTGCCTACAGTGTCACATTGCTTCACGACATATAAAGCTGTGTACTGTACAAAGTTTAAAAACTGTATCAATCCGCCACACTCGGCGATAAACTTCCTAACGTCACACTTAAACTTCAAAGTTAGCAACTGCCCGGAACCATCTACCGCACTGGCCGTATTCTGCTCACTAAAACATAACCAGTGGCGGATCCAGGGGGGGACAGTTTGGGGCAACTGCCCCCCCCAAACCTCTGTGGCGCCCCCTTGAATGGCGCCCCTTTGCCATAAATGCGCCCCTTTTTGGTGCCAATGGAAGTAAAACAGATTCAAAATATTCTAAAATAAACAATGTTTTTCGCTTAGTTAAACGTCAAGATTTACGTGCCGGACTTTACTCAACCTCTTATCGAAAAGCGTGAACAATGCTACCATTTCGTAATAGTTCCACTGTTTCGTTATTTCTTCTTCGCCGCGTGAGAACTGCCCAGCCTTCACGGCTTCACAAACGCAGTCGCGTTCGCTCAATACAGTTCTCGAGATGCTGCTGTGCTGTATGAAAATGGTCTGTTTTCTTACAAGTTTATTTTTTAATGCCTGTTGACCGCCTTGAAAGGAAAGGAAAAGGAAAGGCAGCAGTAAAAATAGGAATGCAATATGGAAAACTTGTTACTGACTCAAGATTTTACAAGTCTCTAAAATGAAAACGAAAAACCGGTTTCAGGGCTATTGCCAGTGCAGTTCGNGAGTCCGTAGTTTGTCTGCATCGTAGTTTTGCAACAGGAAGGTGAGTGGATGAGTTTCTTGACGCAACTAATCTCCAGATTGACAGGGGTGTAACGAGGTTAGATGGCGCCCGGGGCAAGAAGTAAGTTTGGCGCCCCCATTTTCGAACCTGAGGTCTTCCGGAAACAAATGTCCTGTATTGAAGAAGGTACGTGTGACATTGTTGGGACTTTTTGGCGCCCCCAGAGTGATTTGGCGCCCGGGTAATG
>JGI24022J15233_10002668_pt1 | contig 16954 bp, 13 predicted proteins | sample Ectturendosymbi2_FD_15233 | JGI IMG/M metagenome (IMG submission 15233)
AAATTGGAACTTGCTTCAGTCTGGCCAAGCGCTCGGCATAATGACTGTAGCAGGGAAATTCTCCAATGCGGATGCAATCTTTGTCGGAGTCCGGTCGTGTTGCCTACCTTCCCATCGGAATAACCTCGTCGAAGACCAAGTGTGTGCGGTTGAGAAATGGGCGATCTCTTCAACACCCTAAACAAATCTCTGCCCGGGTGATCGTCCATGCCACTGGAAAAACAATTCTTGTGTTGTGCATTGTCTGTACTTGCAATTGCATTGTATAAGAACTTTCCGCAAAATGTTCTCGTGTCTTCGTCGTTCTGATGGCCGCGAAAGCGACAGCATGAGCCATGTATATGTAAGTATTTGGTGAAAGCAGTTTTTCAGCTTTCATTTTACATTTTCTTCTTCACTCTCAGTCAATTCCACAAGTCTACCCTAACCCTGATATGACAAATATTCCTTCTTGTCCTTCACATGTCCCAACAAAAGAGTCATTATTAACTGCCACGAAAGTTGAATAAAACTAAAATTTCGTGAATAATTAATAAGGACATAAANTTTTTGACGAAGTTCAATTTAAATGATCATATACCGGCCATTGACTCTATGCGTACCGTAGTTTGTTGGAGGCCCCCTTGGATCTTGAGGCCCTAGGCTTAAGCCTATAGGTAAATCCGGTACTGGGTGTTGTGAACTATATTTCATCCCTCTTACAGTAGCGAAGCCGTCATGAGACTTGACTTCCAAATGTTACACTAACCTTACTGGCTGGATCCGCCTCTGAACAGGACACGACAGGTGTACCTAACACAAGGAGGAGAGATTGAGGCAACCTCACCTCCAAACGTCGGTTACGCCCCATTCACAATAATGCGCTCATTGTTGGTGCTTATAGCAGCAGAAAGCGATATTAAAACACAACACTCTCAACAAAGCTTTAGGTCTCGTTAAATTTCCCAGCAGAGTAAAGCCTGATAGTACTCGCTATCTTTCCAAGAAACGCAAAAACACAACCTACTGAAAACCAAGACTCTTAAAACAAATATAAGCTGTAGAGGCCCGTTTTTCACATTTAGCTTGCCAGGTGGGAGGTTCGCACCCCTGTACCCTCGTCAGTTACTTACGCCACTGAGTACTGCTCTTCCGATTTTTCTTGTGCGCGTGAGAACTGCCTAGCCTTGCTCAAGTAATAACAAATGCAGTCCCTTTATTCGCTAGCACGGTTCTGGATTTACCGCCTGTCTGTTCAAAACTGGCCTGTATTTGTTCCAAGTTTATTGCTTTGATGCTGAATGGCAGACTTAAAAGAAAAGGCAGTGGTGAAAATAGGAATGGACAACGCAAGATTCTAAAAGCCTGCAAAACGCAAAGCAACTTTTAACTGTGTCACCAATGCGGTCCATGTGTCCGCAGTAGGCCTGCATCCTAGTTTTGCAACATAAAAGTGAGTGAAGGAGTTTGTTGTCGGAAGTAATGCCCATGATTTTAAAGTAATCTAATAGCATTGAACCATATTGCAGTTTGTAAAACGATAAAGCAACAGTGACCGAAGACCGCATGGACTTTTGTTGCAAAGTCATAGGCAGCTTCTGCCAACACTGACATTGTATTGGACAGATATAGCAGAGAAAAGCATCGCCTTACTCCTGTCGTGCACCTGTAAATGTAAAGAAATTGTTTTAACTTATCTATCTTGGTATCACGATTACTGGGAAAAGCCGGCATTTTTCTTGTTCGTTTTGAAACGGCAACTGTGTTGTTAGCGCTGGGCGTTTGTTTTTTGATGTAGATCAACATACAGCTAGCACACGTTTTCTTTTGTAGTGGGCATTTTTTGTTGTGGTATGTTGACCTACGACGACAGAAGCCAAAATGTACATGGTTCGTAAGGTCCGCAGCCAATGCTCAGGATTGCTTGCTTGTTAGCTCGTCTACATTACAACAGATAAACAATATTTTTGATTCGTAGTTTTGTTGGCTGAAAAAGTGAGTAGTATGTTACTAGGGCTAGGCAGGCACATAAGCAAAATATTTTCAGTGCTGCATTTATTAGACCATATGTGCTGTTGGTGCCGTACTTTAGTTGCACGGGGTCACAACTACTTTTAATAATTTTGGCTTGGTAGCAGTCTGAACCTATTAAACGGTATTCAATACTAACTTGAAATTCTACTGTTCTTAGCAGCGTTACCTATATTGTAGGTACGGGAACACGCCTTGGGCCAAATGTGATCATCCTGGCATCGACAGACAGCAGAGCTCTGTGAAATGTGATCCGCTTAAGCAATAAATGCATGTAACCCAACAAACTGCGCCTGGAAACGTGATAACTCCGCTCCTATCGTTGACTTCGGTTGTTCGCATCAGAAAAACTATTCTTAACAGATGAAGAACGTCTAGGCAGGGTTTCTCAACCGGAGCCCTCGGCCCCCCCCCTTGGAGACTACGAGCAGAGACCTTAGCTAACTACCTCTGCAAAACCCTATTGATGAGCAGGGGGCCACAAGTGTTGACAGTCTTTGGAAGGCCGCCACAAACCATGAAGGGTTGAGAACCGCTGGTCTAGGGATAGCCAAAAACTTTTTCAACACGAGAGTGCAACATGTTTTTGGATGCAGTTTGCTTGTAGATACAAGAAATTGTTGGTGTATCTTTTTGGACCCGCCTGAAGTTTTGTCAATAATTTACGACATAAAGGCACTTCTTAGCCAAAGTTCGAACAACACTTTGCGGCCTGAATATGCCAATACTTTCATCACAAGGTCTGATCCAGTTGCTATCAGAGGAATGGTGGTACTGTAGAATTCGCCTGATTCGTCATCTCAATGGGATTAGAAAACTGACGATTTAGGCGAAGTGACGAATCATGCAAACAGGTGAAAACTCTAGCATGGCAGCTCGTATACATAGTGTTTGTATTTGCAGTAAAATACAACTTTATGACGTAATAAAGACTTTTCATAAATGGGAGTCGGGCCGCGCTTCGCACCTCGTGTATAAATTCGATAAAGAAATTGCGAACAAACACAAACACCTTTCATTTGTTTGAATGCTTAAACATCAAGCGAAACTGCAAATGACAAAGTTAACCGAACAAAACGCTTCTCCGGGATAGAAAGAGGTGACGAACAGAAATGTACACAAAAGATGTAACGAATTGACGAATGAAATGATGACGAATCAGACAAATTCTACTGTAGCACGAGGTTGGAAAACACTGGTTTCTGTACTCGTTTAACCTAAAGATGCTTCTTCTTTTCCCAGAAAACGACACCAGTCCAGCCAACCTGTATCACCAACGCAACATCTGCCACACATTTGAAAAGAAAGAACTTTATTAGCAAGCTGATTGAAAAGCGAGAATTCAACTACAAATCCGTGGAATGAGCTGATTGATCCAATCTCAAGTCGCCAGGGAGTCGGATATAAGAGTCGCAAGGTCGATGTCTTCATCTGCAACAAAAGCAGAGATGTGGTTGGCAGCCGCTGCTGTATGAATTGCTACTAGCAATGCTGTTGTTTCGTAACGAACTACCGTTTTTCGTCATTTCCTTTTCCAACTGCAGTTTGTGTTGAGCGTATTCGTGTATTCTTTCTTCGATCGTGCCCTTCGCTATGAGTTTGATCACTTTCACAGTTCTGCGAGGAACTTATTTCGTTAAATAAATTGAAGCGATTCGCCGTTCCAACATGTTAAGTGCTGTCTCAAGACTTCGTTCTACAAAGCTTTGACAAACACAAAAAATGCCAAGTCACAAGGGACTCGAACGTTTTTGAAAAATAACGACTCGTAACCGTACGTTCTACACAGCCAACCAACCAACAATATATTTTCCTCACTGTTTTTGACCAACTCTATGGCACCGATCTTCAGCTTGCTTGTCGTTGTAAGGGTTGCAATCGATATCGTGCAATATGACGACGCTAGCGGACGTCAGATTGATTCCCAGACCTCCTGCCTTCGTCGAAAGAATGAAGACGAAGTACGACTCGTCGTTGTTGAACGTGTCTATCAATCCGATCCTGCAATCGCAGACGCGCGCATTTTAGAACAGCGGCACACAATTAGACCAGGCAACGGCTAAAACTACGTAAAGGAACCAAACCCTTTGCGCCGCTAGTTAGTGGCTGCAGCTTTTTACAACAGAAACCGTCACAGAGCAACTGACGGGGAGCAAGGGTGCGAACCGCCCCCCCCATCCTGTAAGGATAAACGTGAAAACTGGGCCCCCGTTTAGCGTATATTTTGAATTCGTTTGGTTTTCAGTAGGTTGTTATTTTATAACGTTTTTCGGAGTGTTTACTGGTGATTTCGGGTTTTAGTGTAGACATCAATATCTGGATTGACCATCATTTCTCAACTTTTTAGAGTGTTGGTAGTGGGCTCCCTACAGCTAAGATTACCCCTGGCTTAAACCTCTAGTTACGCCACTGATATTAAGGTATAAGGTGCAGTAATGAGACCAAAGGCTGTATGTTAACAAGGAGGCATTACTATCCTAACTGGGCCTATAACAGGATAGTACTTTTTTGGCCGAGGTTCTGCGGCCATCATCATTCAGCACCATTGCTGCCAGGCCAACTCGACGTATACTAAATGCAAAGCCACATGTTGAAGTTTGTCAAAATAACCTTTCAGTCATTGGCGTGGAGCCATCAAGCCTTAAATATTTGTGATGGCGGTGTTTCAGGTATGCTTCCATGATGTCCATCATCATCGTGAACTGACTGAAGATTAAACATCGTCTTCCCTGAAAAGCATAAAAATGCCACAAACTCACGCTTTCAACTGACTCCACTTATCCAATAATATAACTTTCCTAAACGCGCAAGCTAGAAATTCAAAGAGTGATTTTACTCCAGCGAAATTACGACCGTCACCGCCATACTACACCATTGCTCGAAGGTCACTAATGCCTCTGTGGTTACTTTCAACGTCACTACTAATACACATATGGACACGGCAAGTAACGCTTTGTAGGCGGCGATTAAAGGCGTAGACGCTGCTGAGCGTGCACGTGCCTGCCATGCATAACAATACACGCGGTGAGTGCGGCAAGTACATTGCGATACTCGCCACAGTTTAACCAAAACTCGAAGCAGTAATCAGCTGTGAGCTGCAGACAAAACCTGGTTGCATAAAAATGGTTGCGCGAATGGTGGGCGGAACGGGGGAAGGGGCGAGATACAAACGCCCCCACCATGTCCGTGCATTTTTTTATTTTGTTAAAATTTTGCCAAGCACCTGACTGTCGATAAGGCAAGCTTATTTTTCTATAAACCTTGCTGCGCGGTTATACCGTTGTACGCGTGTCCTGTGCGCTGTTAAACTTTAAAATGTCCCGCAATAACAACCACATGCTAACTGGCGCAAGTAGTTGGCGCCCAGAGTCTAAGAATACAAACGGATATGACGAGAACGTTTTTGATTTAGAAACTATCGGTATTACTTGAAAATCGGTCTTGTTCGCGCAAATAGGGACTTTTTATCGAAGGTTTGCTGAAAAAATATGAAAAACCATATCACAGAGAATGTAGATGCGGTGTCGAATTTCGATCTTTTTAATAATCGTACGAAAAAGGCATTCCAGGTTGGAATAATCACCGATGACATCACACAATCAACAAATCAATCATGATCTTGGAAGTACGCCCTAAATCGCCGACCCCCACTATAAAATTCGTTCCGCCGACCCCAGTTCTGCATCATTCAAAAGTCTGTTTGCAACAAGTCGCTGCAGGACAGGGGAAGAGCAGTTCCAGGGTTTGAAACGTGTGGCGGGTAATTTTCGGCCGAAAAAAGAGACCAGAGCGCGAGCGGCTAGCTTCGTGGCCGCCTGTGCGGGCCAGGAAAAATTGTGAGAAATTGTGACCCCTCCCCCTAGGTTTCTTTCCGTATCATGTACACTGGCACCGAGTCAGCTGAGCAAAGCAGTATAGTTTGCACGCAAGTATAACCTCGTTGGCAATTTCCGGCAGTATTTTGTCCAGTTGCAGGAACTTTCCCGACTCGTAGATCTGCTCCTTCGCAAGCTTGAAGTTGGACAGCAGGCGTCGCTCGAGGCAGAAGTTGTGGAGCTCGAAGTCCGACATCACTTCCATGTCCTCGACGAGGTATTTCTGGTCGGAGTCCATGAACTCGACGTCCTTCGCGCGAACGCAATTAGAAAAGTCAGCGAGAGAGAGCACTCTTTATGACGTCACGAAGAGGCTTATTTCGCGGCGTCGGCGACACCGGTAAGAGGTACTTTTCAAAACAGCCTTCTCGGTCAAACGGGCCAGCAACGATTTTTTAATTTTGAAAAAGTGGCGAGAACGCAAGTGTCACAAAACTATTAAAAGCAAATAACCGATCTGAATTTGCAAAATGTCACCGTAATGAATTTGTCGAGATTTTAAAGTGCTCTTCTATAGGTATTCATATATTGATCCACAAAAATGCCCGACTTCTACGAACATTTTTCAACTCGACCGCCATTTGCGCCAGTGTTGTCATGGTGAAGAGCTCGCGTCGCAATAAAGGATGATTGGCAACTTTCCGCAGCTCCATGAAAACGCTTCGTAGTTCGGATTTAGGCACTGTGCACAAAACAACGGATGACGCCGAAAGATGTCAGGGTCAGGCTGATCAAGGAGCATTTTTTGGCAACTCCGAGGAAAAAAAAGAAACGAACTGTATGGCCCCTCTTTTATCGCACGCACGCATCCTACAAAAATTTAAACTCTTCCCGACCTTTCCGCTTCTCGTCGTTCAGAAAGGAAAAAGGGGGAACTGTGACGTAAAACAAACAACTGAACGACCAACAAAAGTAAATACGCTGATTAAGGAATTTCGCCCGCCGGAAAGCCGTGAACGAATAATTACTGCAACAGACACCCGAGTAGTCTCCCGTCATCCAATCCTCATAAAACCCGGCACGCCACTTTGCAACCTGTGAGATCCCACTCGGAACAAGCTTATGCAACCGGTGCATATCTTACCCTTTTCGTGCGGATGTTGCCACTTCCGCTTACAAATTGGCTCCAAGATAATTTTTGAAAAACGAAAAGTATCAAGTTCCGTTCACAACTGTGTGGTTTTGACAAAACGCAGTGAAGCGCATAAACCTTTAACTCAATTTACGCAGCTTGAACACCGGCTTAGCAGCGAACACCGGCTTAGCAGCAAGCAGAGGTACTCTGAAATGGGTAGAAAAAAGCTTGCGACCAGTCGGACGGTCAAGGGCCGCGACTGGATTGGCATGCTTACCTAGTTATAAGCTGACTGATCAGAGTAGCGATCTGACTTTCACAGGAAGTAGCGTGTACCGGTCCACGCCCTTTTCCACCCTGCAGGTACTTTTGATACAAGCGAAAGCGCTATCAACTAAAACTAAAACCTCCATTGGTCGCGCAATTCAAACATTCCTTACGTGCTTGTTTCAAAACGCGAGTTTTGAGCGTAGTTTTGACTTTTTCGTAGAGCGCGGCCTGATTTGGATTAAGTGGACAAAAGACGACCTCCTCTTCTTTTGACGGCAGTTGATGCAAGACGTCTTGCTTTAACCTGCAATAAAACGCCGGTACTTTTGCACAGTGACTTTGAGCACATCTCTGATGAACAAAACCCTACTGGCGCACGGCTCATACGTGATGCAAGCTTGGCACGAAGCGCAACTGTCAAGACCTCGAATAAATTGCAAACTGAACTAATGAGCGCAATAGCATCTTGCACAAACCGATCCTTGTCGGATTGAACGTTCACCAGTTGGCGGATAAAACTGCTCTCACCCCCCCAAAAAAACACGTCACACTATAACAAAAAATTCCAAGCATCATCACCACATGAAAAGAACTCCGCTCGCTTTCAGCAATCTGAGAAGCCTCAACGTTTTGACGGCAGCCGAGAAATAAAGAAGCATGATTAACAAAAGAGGGTCAACGTTTCCGACAGAAAGGACTTCTTAAAAATGATTCACTGTCTTTCAAACATGTTTTGTGCGCTCACCGTGGGGAAATAAAAATATTCAGGACGAAGATTTAATAAGTCTTGCCTGTTGAAGGGGCCAAGATATACCTAGGTAGACTAGGCCTCGGCGCCCCCCTCAATGCAACTGCATCCTCACCACCGCTCCGTTGGGCATCACGCAACACTTTACTTCATTGTGAATAAGTGCTATGACCTTCTTTATTTGCATCGACGAAAGAACCCGAAGAGCAAGGCAAACAAGGTCGTACCTTCGCAAAACGAAGGGCTGCATGATTTGCTTGGCGTGCTCGATCCTCTTCTTCGAAAACGAACTCGAAGTTTCTTGGTTCGACTGAGAAACAGGACGAGTCACAAACACTTTACTTAGTAATTATAACGTCACGACTCAATTTTCGTAATATTTGCTAGGATACACTTTCCAGAGAAAAAAAAACGACGATTGGCGGAGTCACGCATGACATCACGTGCACACGAAGCGGAACGACGCCTTTTGTTGAAAGGCAAAACACGCGGTTCTTTGTTGCTTGAGACGGGATCTGACGACTTCGCCCGAGTCGATGCTCTCTCGTAGCGAAGTGAAGCATACCAGCAACACAGGAATGGTAGTTACACCGGTTGAATAGGCTAGCAATTACAGGGCGTTCGCAACATCGACGATATTCCATAAAGAAAAGGACTGAGGCGCGAATTTTAAGTACGCTCGCTCCGCGCAACTTTTGAAGTAGAATTCCCGTAAGGGCATGAGTGACCGGACTTCTAAATGCCGCCCGGCCATATGCTATAGAATTTTGCACTGAAACAGGAAGAACAGACAAACAGGCAACTCCAGCATGGGTGCTGGAAAATGCCTAAGCAAAGCAACTCAAAAAAAACTTTCGAAAACATTTTTGCCGCCCCAACAAATTCTGCCGCCCTACGATATATCCTGGAAACCTACATGGGAAATCCGGGCATGCTAAGTGTTTATGGCACACGCATAGTACAATTCTGTACAGTACAACAGGAGCATGAAACGTTCAGCATGGTGGTGGTTTTTTTAAAATCGCAAGCACGCTACACCGCTTCTGTGCTTTGCGAAGTGGCCTGGCGCGAAACTAACGTTTTTTACTGCAGTGGGTAAAAAAAGCAGCTCCTGGTCGGAGCATCATCGATTCGTAACAACTCGAGACACTGTCTGTTGCGACTGCCGTCGAAAAAGCGTTTGTCTGATGATGTTCATGCGCGCGTCTTCCTGTTTTCGAACCAATCGACCACAGAACCTGCTCTTTCCCGGATGCCGGTGTCAAACAAAATTTCTGACCTCTGTGAAATTTCTGCCCTATTATTGTTTGTCAGTTGTTTTGCTTCTCACAGCAAAAGAATAAAGTTTGGCGATTACTTTTTTGATGTGTGTTGCGTAAATTAAAACTTTTTGGTTCGATGTCAGATACCCATTACGAGCAATAGTACGGGAATAAGCATAACCACTGAAAAATATTGGTCTTAGTCTTAGACCTCAATTATTTTTCTTTTTCGATCCTTAACCCGACACACTTACCTGAGCACCAAACCCAATAATCAGTTTTATCAGCGTGTTTGATATGTAGAATATTTCTCTGTGCATGCGCACATGGCGTGAAGTCAGAAATTTCGCTTCACGCCGGCTTGCAGTACAAGCCTGGGTTGGTTGACGGTGCGACCCGTGACCACAGACGACGCGCGGCGTTAAGTCAGCGGCAAGCAGAGCATGCAATAAACAATCGCGCGTACGTGCGAGAAGATCCGCACGAGGGTGCTCGTCGTCTCCTCGAACATGTGGGGCATGACGAAGCGCAAGAGCGACATCAGCTCCAGCAGGTTGTTCTGCAGGGGTGTGCCGGTGAGCAGCAGTCGCCGTTCGGCCTGGTATCGACAAAAACAAGCGGTTACAGACAGGAAAGCGGTCGTTTTTACAATCATACGGGTGTCGCGGTAAGCCGTCGACGACCACCGCGGTCTTAACGAGTTGCGCTTTCTGCAAAGGCCGATAAAGTAGCGTTGAATTTTGACACTCAGGACCAGGTTTACGGCCAAAGACTATGGGAGCTAGCTTATTAAATCCAAATCCAGTTGGGACGGAACCTTAGGACGGAAAAAACGCCGATTTCTAAATCCAGTATTCATTCTGTTTCCTAATTTTTGACAGCGAAGCTGCTAGAAATTAAGCACCACTGGACTTGACCAAATGGGATTCAAAGGTATAGCCTTTTTTATTAAAAAAATTGTATTAGATTTTCACCTCGGAGAAACATTTCCACCAAAGCAAATAAAATGTTCCAATTTTTTCGTCCTGTACATGAGTGTTAACAAATGTGCTGTACTGTATTTTCTGTTTATTTATCTACAGTTCTGTTTATTTTACTGTAAATGCATCGCCGGTTACAAAATCCAAAAACGCTTAGTACGGAGGTGGATTTAATAAGCTTTTAGCGGGGGTCTACTATTAAGCGGAGTCTACTGCACAAAACTAACCACAAACATACGATTTATTCACCAAAATTAGCCAAAAAAATAAACGTAGAGGAGATCGTGCTTTGTGAGACGAAAGACGAAAAAATAGCGCAGTGAAACGAGTTTTATCACCTTAATCTTCAAAAGTTGCTGAAAGCGTTGCGACGACATGTTCTTCAGCATATGTCCTTCATCAAACACGGCGTAATGAACTCCGAGCTTTCGAAAAAGAGATCGATCCTCGGGCGTGCTAATGGCAAGATTATACCTGCGACAATCGGAAAAGCGTCGCTGACCGGATCAAGCGGGCGCGCGCCTAACCGGGAATTGCTTGCTTACGTGGTAAGTATGACGTCACACGGCGAATAGCCTCGAAGCAGCGTTTGTCTGATGTCCCTCCTCTCCGCCTGGCTTCCACTGTACTGGAGAACGGATAGGGAGGGGCACCACGTGTGGAATTCTCGCACCCAATTGGCTGAACGTCCAATAACAGAGTTCGAGCGCAATCACCTAACCACCGCTACAAGCACTGAGGCGCAGACATCAGTTACACTTTTTTGCTAAAGTATAGTCGCAAAAAATTCGGGCGAAAATGAGAGGCGTGACTGACGCCTTTCGAACGGCGCAACTTTCTTGGTTACTACATTCGTTAATTACATCGTTAATTATTCAAAGTCTAGTCATTAGTTGTCGAAATCTTCTGGACACGCAACGCGATTCTGGACACGCAACTGTTTTTGTTCTAAGCAACTCATACGAATAGAGAGAAAACTCGCCAACGACGCTTGGCCGTGTGACCACACAGCACGAAAAAAGATTGCTAAGGCAAAATCTACTGACTGCCCCAACGGAAAAGATCCCGCGTTCGAGCAAGAACCAGGAGGCATGATCACTTCGTATCCACATGATTGCTGTGATTACTAAATTCCTCGTAAGCAGCAAGAATCGCTTACCTAAGGTTGAGGTGGGAACTACAATCAAGTGAGGTCGTGTAGCAGCGTTGCGGTATTGAAGGTAAGCGAAGAAAGAAATAGTCTGTACAGTTTTGCCTAGGCCCATTTCGTCCGCCAGTATTCCATTCACTTTGTTTTTATCCAACAACGCTATCCAGTTGAGTCCAATCAGTTGGTAGGGCTTCAAAACCAGGCTGGACACAAATCCACAAAAGCACAATTGTTACAACATAAAAAGACGGCCGACGTCGTACAGTTTACGTAACGAGCGGGTTCAAGATACGACATGACGATAAACCTCTCTGCAGCCGCTTGAAATTGGCGACGTTGTTCAAATGATACTCAGCAGACATTATCTCGCTGCTCATGGGGAAGCGCAAAGAGCCATTATCAGTATCAAAACATACTTTTCTTCGCGCAGATCAAGCGTTCAGTACAACTGTCCGAACGACGGCTGTGAAATTTTTTTTGTGTTTGTCGGACAAGACTTTACTGGGAAGCGTTTCGATGTCAACTACTTGATAATGGAAATGGGCAAAATCGCGTATAAGATCGAAGCGGTAACGCGAGCTGTCGTGGTTGGCTTGAAGCGCCGGTCACGTGACTCGAAGATGCAAGTGACACAAAACAACACATTTGTTGATTGATGAAGTGTCCCAGAATGCTAAAACGTGATGACAAAACTTCCGATAGTGGATTTCCAAACGTGCAACACCACAGAACTACATGTCGCGTTTTTGCGGCAGCGATGCCAGGAAATCCTGATGGTAAAAACGTCTGCTGGGCGTATCCTGGCAACCACAAAACGAGGCTTCTAAGCTGAACTGCAGTTGTGCTGACAGGTTGACCCCAACAAAAACTTTGAACTCTGACCCCCCGCTATTAGCTCATTGTTGCAATGAACGTTTACTGAGGGAGGCGAATGCGCAGGTTGGATTGATAGAAAAATGACCAACTCACATTTGAAAAAGGCTTGCTGCCGCTGAGCGCTGCACCTTTCAATACCAACCGGAAACACGCAATTATATTTCACCACCAAACACTGGCTTAGCCTGAGCACAAGCGATTTTGTTTTGCTGCCAGTTCAGTAATAAAACCCAAGACCGTACTCACGTCTGTAAAACTATCGCAACGGTATTTCGCTTTGCCATCCAACATAGGAATACATCAACAATCGAAACATAAACAAGTATTGCCTAGCGAAGCCATCAATTCCAGGAAGAAATCGCCAGAACAGCGCGTTGAAACGGGGTGTCCAACTCAAATGGGTGTGTGTGCTCAACCTAGTCCCGTGCCATACCATGTTCAAAAATTGCCAACACTGCAAACCAACTTCCCAACTACAGAATCCAGACTAGTAAGAAAACGTAGTTAAATCGGACAGCAACACGGCCGTACGCTACGTTACTTTGTTGCTATTTTCTGACAGTCGTTAGCTGCAAGAGAATAAACTTGCACGTTCTTGTCTCAAGCCGCAGTTCGCGTGTTGTTTTCTACTCTTGTTCAGTGTCAACATTTCGTTAGTAAGGTGTTCCTGCTGCTTTTGCAGGACTGAAGATGTGTTTAAATGCACTGAACAACTAGTTTCCTGTGAATAAATTGCAGCTGGATTCACTTGCGTCATTCCTGTGGCTTACAATTGAAAAATAGACGCGTGCATGTTCGAATCAAACAAGTATGAAAGTAGAACCATGCAGGCAGATACCTCACAAGCTTGCCACGAGGCTAGAGCTTGTTTTACTATTGTAATTTAATACAAATACCACAATTTACTTAAACCTGATCGCTCGCGTGCCATTTTCAAACCTACAGCGTGTCACTTTGGCACGCGTGCACTGTGTTGCGCACACTTGCTTTAGGATCACTTTTCGTAGATCTTTTTGAAATTTAAATGTCAGCAAATTGACGTATGAAAGTTACGCTACCAAATTCTTAACGTTCCTTTCACAGCCAAATTTAAAAAACACAAGTTGACCTTGGTACTCATTAAGCAGAAGTTCGTCAACAAGCAAATAACTTTTACACGACGCTTCCACTCAAGTGTTACAAAGAAGATACATGATGCACGATCTTACTGCGCACATGTGATGGTCGGAAGCAACGCAGTTATAAAACCGTTTTAAGGTTCTCAAACAGGCCGCCGCGACATCGTGTTAAAGAAGGCGACTGTGACAGACCCTTTGTCAGAAATCATGGGCGTCGGAAGGATTTTTTCCAGGGGGGGGCATTAGCTTAGCGTATTTTTCCAGAATTAGTCCATAAAGATTTTTCCAGGGGGAGGCAAAAGTGGTGAAATTGCATTTTTCCTTCTCAAAACTAAAAAAACAACCTTTTTTTGCTAGAAATGTAAGAGACATGTCAAATTTCAAAATCCAGGCGAGGCAAGGCCCCCTTCCTTCCGACGCCCATAACACAAATAATATCCCGGCCTCAAAGTACGTCCGATGAACAGAATCAAGAAAGCTACCTTTGCTGCATATCGCGCTCCACACTCGCGAAACTTACAACTTCAATCCCTGAGGCCTCAATGCACGAAGATCAAAATAACGCAACGCTTTCAACACAAGTGGAAATTTGATCAAATTAATAAAGGATGACTTTACTCACTCGCTTGGTATGTTCTTCGGCTGGTCCGTAACAGTCATGGAAGCGGAATTTTTCGGTGACTGGGTGTCCAGGTCGCGGACTTCGTTGAACTGCCGCTCCAGCTTCTTCGATATTTGAGCGCATTTCTTCATCAGCGCGCATAGCGTGCGACGTTCGTGCAGAATATCCATGCAAGACCAAATCAGTCTCTGGGTCAAGTGCTTGGTCTCGGTGAATTTCTGCCACTGTAAAATGTCTATATTAGTCTATGCACGTCATAGATTAGTCTATGAATGTATTATATTAGTCTATGAATGTATTATATCCGGCTATGAATGTCTTTTATTAGTCTATATGTCTAAGTAGGATGTCTATATTAGTCTATAGCCCTGTCTGTATCAGCGCTATAGGATAACAGTGCTTCAACCTAATCAGTAAACCATAAAATGAAAGTCATGGTCGTACAGGCAAACACGACCCGATTCTAAATAATTCGATGAAACAAATGCAATATGCTTGGTTGAAACTGACACTGCAACTTTTGGCTCAAAAGGCCAACGGTAAAACGATTTTGCTTTAAAGAGAAACGACATCAGTAGTAAATGACTTGGAGAGCTATTCCAACTAAGTACGGCGTGCGTCTAGTAGAAGAGTTGTTTGTGTGAGAAAGTGAACATTTCGCACAGTTAGTTAGTGCGTAACCTTATTAAATGAATACACATACACAATATTTAAGTCTGTTATGATACAAAAAATAAAATCAGAACAGCGAAACAGCCGTTTCTCGTCCGAGCCGCTTTTACACCATACATTGACGCACGTACCAGGTCGTCCCAGGAAGTGAACGGTCTTAGGCTCATAATGATTCCCGCTTTTTTGACGCTGCATTCAGCCACAGTCGTGAGTTCCTCGGCGGAGCTTTCCTGGATGCGAACCACAACTAAAGTTTTGCAGCTGCAAGACGGTTTACTTTGAAGCAAAACAAAAGAAACGACTTGAGGTGTCAGCGTGGGCCACAGTCAGGTTGGTCGTTTGCTTTCTTAACAGTCTTTTCACATAAAACGTGCACTGCGCTCAAGACGCCGCAGTGCTACAATATAAACGACACCACACGCATCGTCTGGAAACGCATGCAACTTACTCTCAAAAGTATATGATCCTACAATATTTGACCGTGAACGACGATTTGTTAAAACAAAGCGCCTCTGCAACCATTTTCTCTTGTTGCGTTAGCGCGTGTCTACACGTCAGTTCAAAATTTGCGATACCTGAAAAAATTCCCTAATTTTCGTTTGCTTTTCCACGCTGATTCTGCCTTCCTCGTCAGAAGACCAATCTTCGCCAGAATCGAAGCGATCAACGTCAAAGCCGTCGTCAATTTTATTGCGCGTCGAACCCGTAGCTTGAGAACTGGGCAGCTTTTTGGGTTTGACCTGACTTGAATGAGGACGTTTGAGCACGTCAGCTGCACAAAAGAAAGTAACAAGTGATAAAAACGGTTTAACGGACAGTTCCTCGCTCCTATAAACTTTATACACAAGTGAAAAAGCGTTTTATCACCTGAACTGCGTGGTCCAGCGATGGCTCGTTTGGAAATCGCGATAACAAAATTACTTTTTGACTTTGACAAGGTCGACTTGTCAACGTCTGGCACAGCGGAACTGCTGTTTGGATCTTCATCACTGGAGCTGAGTTGTGCCAGCTGACTAGCGGCGATTGCCGTGACGTTCGAATTGTTCTCCACTGCCGGATCCTCAACGGCAGCATCTTTAATATTGTTGTTGCCGGAGTGGAGCTTTTCACTTTCAGCCTCAATCGAAGTTCCAATTTCAGACGCAGCGCTTGCCTTACCATCGTCATCACTGGAGCTTAGCTGCGCCAACTGGTTGGTTGCTGCAGCAGCAGCAGGAGTTTTCTGCACTGAATTTTTGCTTTCTGTGTCCTTAGTCAGCAATGAGTTGTCCGCGTCATCGCTATCAGAGCTGCTGCCCTCGCTGACGAAACGACAACGTTTCTGAACAAAAAAAAAAGCGATGTCATGAAGGCCTGAAAACGTACACATCCCCGTTCTCATCTGCCTGTGCTAGCACGTTTATTATTTCCACTTCATTTCTTTTAGTTTGTGATCTACGAAAAACAACTTTGAGTGTCGAAATTCCGAGCAGATAACAAATCCTAAGCCATATTTAAATTGAACAACAATTTATGTCCTATAACGGAACACTGTTTTGGCAGAGAAAAGAGCCAAGAAAATTAACGTGTTTATCGTAAGGATTTTCAAGCTTTGGGTTTTTCGAATATGTATTTTAACAGCATGCGGGAAAAAAGCCGGCCAGTCACAGCATTAGTCATACCAAGCATCCCGCATTAGCACAGTACCTGGAATAAGCCAGCATTTGCGGCCTTTTATCAGTTGAATTTTGCTGTGGTAAACTTCATGGTTGCAAATTCTTACAAGGTATTGCATCAAAATGATGCAAATGTGCAGCCTAAGGGAGAATAATGTTATTCGGTTTTCCGAAAGTCTTTTTCTAATGTAAGTATTCGGAACATTTGATTAAATACAAAGAAAAATCTACTCTGAAGCATATCAGCAATCAGGAGGATGACAAATTTACTATTAGGTATAACGCACCGACTTTTATGATAGTTCACAATAGTTTGGCAATCATGAACGTTAATGATGTAAATGAAATGAATCCGATCATGCTGCAGGTCACGTAAATGCACTCCACTGTTTAAAAGTTCTGACCAGGGGCGTCGACAAGGGGACACATGAGCCATGACATGACACCCCCAATTGACATGAACAGTTTTCTAAACTGTTGCGGTGCTGTGTGGCAAACCGTGAACTTCGCGCAGGATTAAGTTCCCACAGCATGTCTGGCGTAGAAATTGACGCGACGGCGCAGATTATCTTCACGGAGGTCCGTGTGGCGGCGTGCAGACCAAGTTTCAATTTAAAACAATCCTTGCGAAATGCAAGCTT
>JGI24022J15233_10002669_pt1 | contig 16953 bp, 4 predicted proteins | sample Ectturendosymbi2_FD_15233 | JGI IMG/M metagenome (IMG submission 15233)
AAATTTGTGATTGATTCCTTGCTTCGTTCACTTGTGGAGTGAAGTTACTTGAATACAAATATGCGCAAGTTTCAATCATCGCAAAGAGATGAAAGCAGAGCCCAGTCGGCTGATTCCTCTAAAGCCTATAGAAAACGTAGAGCTTTTTATTGACTGTGTCTACAGATAATAATCCAGTGATAATGTTTATTTTTCTCATTTATTCCCTGGCTTTATGCTGGGGAAACATTTCCAAAAGAAATGTAAACATGAAATTTGTACAACTACATTATTTTCTATCATAAAATATTGGAGGGTACAAAAGATATTATGTCCTCCCCTGTCGAAAAGTTGAGAGGGAAATCACCCCCCCGTTCCCCCTTAAACTCGGTCCCTGCATTAACACAAAAAATATCAAGGTTGTTGGACCAAAAAACGACAAGGTTACACACGCAAACAAAAAAATATCCGTCAAGTGAAAATGAGTAATCGCCACTCTCTCTGATCCACTGATCTAGTTTTACACATCATTAACAGGATGCCAATTCATTTATCAACCTGCCTTGCAAAGAAGGTCGCTTTCAACCAGTGGCGTATCTATATAGGATATGAGAGGCATGCTCATGCCAGGGCGCTGTTTTGACGGGAGCGCAAAAGTTCCTTGGCAAAAATTAATTTTTGTGACTTACAGTTTCTTCAACCCATATTTTGCGCCCCATACAACAACTAATTGCCAAGTTGCACCAACACATCGCCCTTATCTAATGCATTAATTCATGGCGCGGTGCTCCAGTACCACGCATTACATAACAAAACTGAGGTTATTGTGACGCAACACGACGGTCAGACACTGATAGCAAAAACGCTCGTTTTCCATATCTACAACACCTCTTCGTCACGCTATAAGAAAGGCTGTTAAATCAGTCAGTGCTCAAGTGCTGCTGTGTTTCAGGCATGATATTAGTCAGAATCTGGTTGAGACGAGCCTAAGACCGTGGCTGTTAGAATCTGACCGTTACGCAAATTACTGCTGTTAACTCCCACAGATTTGCAAATTGCTTAAATGCTGCGGTCCACTCCGACATTGCGAAACTTTTTCGATGACCACTAGTGTCCGATGGTTGAACACAATGCCCCAGTTCAGAGGCTAAGGAGGAGAACCTTAGTTAGTCCTCGAAACATCAGCAATTAGTACCGCACCGGTTCAGCAAAAATGTTAACTCATGGAAGAAGACGCATTGGCTAGTCTTGATTGGAGCTAGCGTTTTCTGTCCAGTGCTTCGGCTGTAGCACGTTTAAACGTGGTTTTGCTCTTGTACAAAACAACTCATGGCTTGTATACATAATAGCGTTTGTTGCATGCTTTTATTTAAAAAAGCACAATTATACTGTACCGTATTTAATTTGAAAAGAAATATTTCATTTTGAAAGAAATTGTCTTTTGTCCATGTATTTCATTTTGAAAGAAATTGTCTTTTGCAGGTGNAATATGTTGTGTTACTTTTTCGTAAGATTAAAATTTGATCAGCCAAAAGTATGCATACATTTTCTGGTGTATGTAAATGAGATTTCAAGAAATATAAAATCTTTTATATCTCTCTTTGTTGCCGACACGGTTCTATCGTACTCCTCGCAATGGCCCTACGACCTTCATAGTGTTTTGTCAAGTAATTTGAATACTCTACAATCCTGTGTCGACTTATGGAGTAGCCTATCAGTTTCAATGCATCTTAAACGAAAGTCCTTACCATCAGGGTTGTGGAGTCGTAAGGAGTTGGAGGTTGTGGGTGGAGTCGGAGTCAGAGTCGGATTCCTATCAACACTGGTAGTCGGAGTCGGATTTTTTTCTCCGACTCCGACTCCGGATTCCAATTGGATCATTTTTTACACCACAAGTGAAAGTGTTTCCGAAAGGAAAATATTAATACATTTTTTGAAACGAAAATGTTTTTATTTAGAAAACAATTGCGAAACGAAAGTGTTTTCGAAACGATAGCAAACTTGTTTTTGTTTTTGAAACGAAAACATTTTAATCTGCAAACAAAAGTGAAAGTGTTTCCGAAACAAAAATAAAAATTTTTTGAAACGAAAATGTTTTTATTTCGAAAACATTTGCGAAACGAAAGTGTTTTCGAAACGAAGGTAAAATTGTTTAACTTTTTTAAACGTTCTTTTTGTTTAAAAAAAATGCAAAAAACAGAAACGTTTTAGAATGGCACTCACGGGCCACCATAGTTATGTCAAATTCTATTCGAATTATTTTATACACTAAAACGCTCTTCCTTTTTGGAGTTGTTTGATGCGGCTGGGAACTTTCTTACAATTGCGTTGGCGTAGCCGCATCGATTCGTATTTCTTGTGCTGTGGACCCAACTTCCTTTTGCGTCTTTAATTGTTAACGTTCTGTTATCAAACTTGCTTTTGCATCTTTATTTACTAACATTCTGTCATTATATTGTCGTGTTGCTGCTGGTACCGCCAGATGGCATGCAGCCTCTGGCCTTTCGACATTTGCCGTAAAATAAAATAAAAAAAATATAAATGCATAAATTATGGTTATATTATTTAGTGAATGTTTTGATATTCTCCATAATAAAGGTAAATTAGTATAGAATTATGTTATGGTCCTTATGGATTTTTGTAGGTTTTTGCTGAATGTTTAAAACAAAAATAAACGCATGTTTTCTGCATCGAAACCTATTTTTTCATGATTTATCTTTCGTAAAAATTGTGCCTATGTCCAATGTTTGAATTATTAAAAGGGCGCACACTTAGACTTTGCCATGGGCTCCTTCTACCATAGATACGCCACTGCTTTTAACATAATCCACAACCCCGACGTAATTCATACAAACTTGTTTATCAGTGAGACAAATACGGGTGGTGTACATAGCACTATGGGAAAGTGCAGCGAAAAAATAGCTAAGCAAAGCATTTGAAATCCTTGGAACAACTTATAAAACAGGGATGGGGAATCTATTTACTATTACGGGGCGCATGACTTGTGCAATATCGCTGGTGGTAGCAAATTAATTAATTTTATCTTGAAATTCTTCCTTTATCGTTGATCTTGACTTACTGTCTACGTATCTGCTTGTCACGGAGTTTCGTTTTGACACGGTGTTGTACTGTAACTCGGGTAATGAAAATTCTGATGCGGGCCATATTGAATTTTCACTCGGGCCGCAGGTACCCCACCCCTCTTATAGGACAACACTCGATGAAGGTTAAAAACCTGAGAAGACTCGAATGAAAGTTTAAGCAAAGCATTGAATAAGAAAATAATCCTCGTCCTACAGCTGTTCTTGATTGCACCAAAAATCTAAGAGCAATGAACACCAATGTGTGCATTAGCTGTTGCTAGCGTTGCTATGGGTGACAATTTTATGGGGTAGAAGCATTGCCAACAACACGACTAATATTAATTGGGAAGGTAAAATGACGATTCTGCGTCTTCCTATAAAAAAAACTCAGTTTTCGCAAATGCAAGCTTATAAATAAGCTGTCCTGAAATCAGTAATGTATAACAGTTTGTTGTTGAATACGGAAAGTACCAAGCTGAAACAAAATGGGAGCCAAATTAAAAGGTTTTAGGAATGAATCAAACGTTTTACACTTAATAATTGGTTCCACATGAAACTTTGCAGATGTCACACTGCAGCCAGTTTTTATAATGGCTCTGCTATAAACCTTACCTCATGATATTTAAATCCATAAAATTTAATGAATACGCGCTGACTTTCTCGACATGTTCCTTTCGCTGCAGCTTAAAAATTCGGTGCTTTAAAATTTTCAGGCATCCGTGCATTTAATTTTAGCCGTCGTGTTCATCCGCATGACACTTGGATTTATTTGGAACCAGCGTTGAATTCACTTTAGTGTTTAGAGGATATATTTATCGTTTCAATAATGTAGCGTAAGCGTTAAGAATTTATTTAAAGCGCAGGTGACTGGTTTGTGCGAGGTTGAGATTGGTTTTTGTGCGAGGTTGAGATTGGTTTTTGTGCGAGGTTGACATTCTTTAGAGACCTAACTCCAGTTCCATAAAGAACTGTACAACAAAAGCTTTTTGATTGGATTTTTCAAAAAATTATGGATTTCATTTTATAGGTTTCGGCTTTGTACGTAACGAAGTCCAACGGATTTTTGCTGAACTTGCACATTTTGCTTGAAGTTCACACTAAAATTACCTGTGAATTTTCCTTGATCCTTTCAGTTTTTACACTTTTCGGAATAACAACTACTTCACGCTGCACTTGGAATCTGAGCACGACTTGTGCAACGCTTTTTCCAAGCCTTTTTGCCAAAGCATTCAAAGTAGGATCTTTCAGTAGAATCGGCTCATCTGGTTTTCCCCTGGTAAAAAATTACTGAATTTGATATATTGCTCATGAAAGTATGAGTTAATTATCAATTAATACAACTCTACTGTGAAACGCTGCAAAGTCTAATTAAGTAGCTATAATTCGTCACAAACTTAAAACAACCTTGCAGTGAAGCATAGGTTTGCTCATCGCTAGAATCTATTCCTATCCGATTAAGTAAAACAGTCATGTAACAGCAACCGCAGTAAAATTATTTTGAAATTCTAAACCAAATGTTTCTTAAGAGCACTTCACAATTTTATAAGCTACTTTTTGAAATGTTTAAGGTGTTCTATGCATGATATTCCCTGACTAAAATACCTTTTTTTATTTCTTTCTTTTAACTTAAACCTGTGGAAGTCGTGAGAATGTAAGTCTTTTCAAAGGCCTAACACATTTATCTACCTCATCATACGTTTGGTCATGAAAACCCAGTTAAAATTCCGTAGAAAGAGCAAGACTTTTGTCTTTTCGCCACGGAAAAGAGCAGGTATCGGTTTCAATCTTTATATTTTTCTAGTTGTGTATCTTAAGGCGAAAGCATTCCACGAAAAACATAACGAAAAATAGCAAAGCCTTTAAAACTCACTTACAGCACAGGAAAGTTGCAAAGGCGCTAAAAGACGGCCAGGGAGCAAAACAGGCACTAAGTTTATGTCTAGTGGAAGATTTTCTTAGCACAGCTATGTTCAACCGAAATGCCAAGCTGGGTCAAAAATTATGTCACTCTCTTCGTGAGGGCCGCACATTAAATGACTTATTTTGATTATATTAAACCAAAGTTTAGTTTCATGCGATTGAGAGCATTTGAGTACTAACTGCAGTGGTAACGGCTGTATGGCACTTTTAGTCACTCCCAAACTGTGATGATATAGGCCAGTGGTGTAGGAGGTGGGGGTGCAGGGGGTGCAAGTGCACCCCAAAAAGTTTTGATTTGTTAAAAATTTGGGCAAAATCTCTGAGAATTTGGGCTAATTTCCTGAAAATCTGGGCAAAATTCCTGAAAATCTTAACAAAATCCCCAAACATCTAAGCCAAAGCTCTGAAAATCTTGGCAAAAATGGCGCCCAACGTTGTTTGGCTTCAAATATGGCGCCCAACGTTTGCAGAAAAACAAGTAAAGACCATTTTTTGGAGGCCACACCAAAAATTGTTCGGCAAAATTTGCATGACAACCTTTTGGGTAAGTTTGGGAAAATTTGGGCAAAAATCCTTTGCACCCCCCAAAATTCGCTTGCTCCTATACACCTATGGCATAGACAGATTTAGTGCGAATGGAACAACAAGGGTTTAGTTCAGTGGTGGGCACACTTTTCAGACAAGGGACCACAATTTTTTTGCCAAATCGAACGAGTTTTAAAAGAAACTTATGCAAGTCTTTACAGAACACTACTGGGCAGCACGATGTAGAAAATCCTATCTGTGATTGGTCTACTGTAGCGGTGAACCGCTACACTGGATAAACAAAAGGAAAACCCGCCAGGCCATGCTCCTTACTTATTTCTGAAAAGATTTGACGGGCCAGATGAAATGGTTTGGCGGGCCGGATTTGACCCACGGACCGTAGTTTGCCCACCACTGGTTTAGTCAGAAATCAATTTGTGCAGAGGAACACATGAGTAGAAATCAGAAAACTAGAAATCAGTATTTACACCGAGGTGTCAGTGGACACGTGGAAATCTACCAGTGCGTAGTACATGATAAAGAGACCATAAGACCATCGTCGAAAATGTCGAATTTGAGATTATAAGAATAAAGACAGGTTGTCATTTTATTGTACATACACAAACACAATAATGAAAAGCTTACTGCGCCGCACAATACCTTCGACTGTGCCGCGTGCGGCCTGCGGGTTCGACAAACCTGACTTAGCACCTAATCATTTTCTTGGCAATACTCGTTTGTCAAACTTTAAAAGAGAAGCAATAAAAAATATACATACAAAATCAAGATCAGAACTATACTATTTAGATTTCCTCACCATGGGCGTTGTGGAGACCCCAGGGGACTATATGCTGTTATCTCGATTCCCTTCGCTTTGCAAAATGCAATTAATTTGCTTTCATTGAGATATGGATGGCATTCAATTTGATTAATTGTTGGCACAACGGTTCCTTCTTTCAAGATGCGGTTGATTTGATACTCGTTGAAATTCGAGAGTCCGATATTCTTGACCAAGCCTTCTCTATACAGCTCTTCCATTGCCTGCGTCGCAAGAAATAAATTTCCTACAATAAATTTGCTATTTTTTCCCAGAACAGAGTAGTGTTTCGATTAGAACCGCATTGAGTCATAGTGTTGTCAGCCGTTTATGTCTTAGTCACATAGATCTTTGCACTGTAATTGCAATGCTAATTTTGACAGCAATTATATCAAAGTTTGTATTTTCAAAATCAATATTTATTTTTCGGGTAGGTGAGTGCTGAAACTTTACATTAACTTGATTCGATTATTATCAGCTGAGTCAGTTGAAACAATAAATCAGTAAATCAATGAATAAACCAAATCATTATGAGAAGCATGTTTGGAACAAGATGTGCGTGAACTGTGATGTATACTGGAGTTGCGTTGCACGGAATTGAAAGGTGTAACATGGATAAGTTAAGAAGAAGGAACCAAGTTGCAAATACCTCAATTCTGTTTTTAACAACCTGTGCTTTTTCAGGACGTATTCAAAGACAAATGGATTTCTTTGGAGCAGAGTAAGTCTTGGAAGATTTGCGAAATCACATTAACAACAAGGAAGAACAAAGGAGTAGATTGAAACCATGTTACCGGACATTTCAAAACGCAATATTTACATTGTCAGAAACATTCAGTGAGAAACTTGCGAAGAATTTAGCCACAAAAGAAAGTAGCTAAACTTTGTCGCACACGGACATATAAACCTATAAAATTTATAAATCTGTTACTAATATTCATATCTAACGATTTAACCGAATGTCGATGAAAGCAGGGGGATCCAGGGGGGATATTGGGGCGATTGCTCGCCCCACTTAAAACCTACAAAAATAACTTTATTCACCATGTTTTTTTAGAATTCGTAAAACAGCATTCGCGATATAAGGCCATTTTGTTGTCCATTCTTTTGTCACAGCAGTTTTGTGAAGTATACTTCATCTCTCTTACAGTAGTGAAGCCGTTATGAGCCTTACTACCAAATATTCGTGAAATCGTCCCCTCCCTAACATTACTGGCTGGATCCGCCCCTGGGTGAAAGAGTGTCAGCAGGCATGTCAAGAATGGAACACAAACCCGCGAAGGACATAACACTCAAAAAGCTTATTAAAATATGTTGAAATTGCAACATTGAACTACGCAATTATACTATAATATCACTCTGGTAACAAAGTAGATTATTATTCATGACGCCAAGTCGACTTAGAAGATTAACACTTATTCTTTACAGTTTTGCAGACGTAAAACAGTTCTTTTGCTTCATATAGTTCACGCAGAAACTAATCAATACAACTGCACTTCCTAAATTAATACATCTTCCAAGTCTGCACAATCAGCCAAACATGTGCGAAACGGCCACAGGTGTGGTTCAACTGAATTGACAAGTGGTTGAAGGTCCGCGTCATGTTTAAAATAAGCCGAAATGGTGTCATTTCTCCGATCAGTTTTAACCTGACGTAAAGCTGCAAAATACCTTCCATGTGTCGACGTAGTCGATGTCAGCGTACACAAATTTTCCATTTTCGTCTTTTGGCAAAATTTGCTTGTTTATATTCTGAAAAGCATTGTAACCGCAAATTAGCAACTTTTACCGAGGATTGGTCAAAGAACACATCTTCTGACAATGATAAAAAAGTTTTAGAGCGATTTTTTATTTTTTATTGACCCATGCTTTTAAATGTTTGCGTTAGATTTAAGCAGTGAACTAAAATTATTAAATCAAAGGCTTTGAAGGTCGCATACATAAATTGTGGATAATCAAATGAAACGAGTTTCTTGGAATTCGTCCATGACAAGTTTCACATAATGCTTCAAACGTGAAAAGGTTTTTAATATTTCTAACAGCTGACAAACTGCAAAAAAGTTTTCACTTCAGATAAAAGGTTCCTTGTCGTCAACTGCTTATGCCAAAAAAGCTGCACATTGCGTAACTTCTACCAATTGACGTACATCGAAAGATTTAAAAATTCAAGCATCACTGTTCAGCAATCCACAAGCAAGTTTTTTTCGTCGTATTCGCAATAAAGTTGTTTCAGTTCCGTTGCGGAATGTAGTTCACTGCTAATTATATTTTCCAAACACAAGGTTTCGTTACCCATCATGCACAGTTTCTTAGCAGATCAAGCAGCAGCATTATACACTACTGTGCTGCGCATCAACAGCTTCCCTCAGATTTCACGTTTTATACATTTTCCGCGAAGTTATGAAGAAATGCAGCAACAGAATCAGCATTTTGTGTAAATGTTATGAAGTAGCTTATGGTTTTAGTTTATTTTAAAATTAAATTTTTTTAAAACGAAAAGTTCCAGGTAATGTCATGCTTATCAATTTTGTAGGCGGCATGACACAACCCCATAAATTTTTGCATGGGAATTCCGAAAACAACAGCACAAAATGTCACAATATAGATTGGTCCAGTGCCTATTCATGCATTAAAGTACACCTTATAGCTAATAGGCCCTAATGAACACTGTATGGACAAGAGCACTCATCAAAAGCAAGCCGAAATCACTGTTTTGGAACCAAACAAACGGATCGATCTCAAGCGGTTGTTCATGGCCTGAACGGGATCATTTGCCACCCCTAAAAGTTCCGCAAGGGCGTTCTTCCATGTTTGGTTATTCCTCTGCTGACAACCTACTGGACGAAAGCAATCCTAAAATCAAAACTTACTTTTACGGCCCAGGGCCAATGCATTAAGTAAAGATCGATGTAATCCGTCTTCAGTAGCTTCAGGCTTTCCAAGCAGCTCTCTTTCACTTCGGCAGGATCGTGAAAGCTGCTCCAAAGCTAGTAAAGCACATAAAGGTTGTGTAATGTAGTGAAAAATTTCAGATCAATAGTAAGAAATAAGTTGTTGTGTTTAGCATAATTCTTTTATCGATAATCCCAAGAATAAGAAACAATACGTCGTCTTTCATAGACGTTTGCTCCACGACAGACAAGAGAATGATTCAAATTGAACACGCAGATAGGATAAACCAAAAACCAGCCACCTTCAGAATTTAAGCTTTAATTGTGCCAAGCTTTTACTGCTAAAATACTTTTAAAATGTGCACACAGAAATGAAAAGAAACGACGTTTGCGTTTCCGTTTGATTTGGAAGTTTAATAATAGACTAAAATTTTTTTCACATCTATAAAGCTGATTCATTTTTGCACAGAATTTTTCATATTCCATACAGTGGAATGACAAAAGTTAGACGTTCTTTTTTGTAAAAGTAGAAAAAGGAAAATCTGTTGAAGCAATACTGAGAGTCAGAAAATTTAACATTAATTGCTATCAGTTGAACTCTTACTGCATCACGTGCTGTGTTCAGTGTGCCGACGATGATGTTAAGTCATGCTGTACGTTGCTCATCATGAGCAGATTGGTTAAATTCTTCATAAACCTTTGCCATGACTTCTCCACAGAACTGGGTACATTTTCGTAAATAGTGTCTCACCGATCACAAAAAAACAATTACTTCAAATGTCCACCGAGTTATACAAAAATCACGGATGAAATAGAAATGTATAATCAGGCCCGTAGCTACCGGGGGGCATTCGGGGCAATGCCTCCACAAATTTTGTTTGCACCTCCAAATTTTGTTGTGCCCAGAAAAATTTATTTTAAGCATAAAATAAAAACAAATATTTTGCCACCTTAAACGTGTATTTTCCCCACAAATCTTAAAACCTGACTACGGCCCTGTGTATAATAACAACTTTTATTTAGAGTTCCTCTAAATCAGCGGTTCTTAACCTTTTTTCTAACATGCCTCTCTTAAATAATTGTCCTTCGTTTCAAGCCTTCCTGACATTAAATAAGTTGTAAAAACAAACAACCTTATTAGTAAAAAATGTATTGATCAAATTTTCCATGTTGTAGAGCGCTTAAGGCCTAGCACCCTCTGGAAATTTACTGACGCCCCCATGGTGAGGCGTTTCCCCCAGTAAAGAACCACTGCTCTAAAATAGAGAGACAATTCGTTTTCGTTTTCATCATATATTGTATACTAAAAAAAACGTTTCAGATAGAAAACTTATTTAATTTGGGAGAATACAGATGAGTATACGCTCTATCAGCAATCTGATAATGAAACGTTACGCTTTTAACAAAATATTGTAAAATGAGCATCGTGGGATGATTTCTGTTGGATTCAAACTTCCAGTGCGTCAGAAGCATGACACATGAAACCACATCTCATTAGGGTTTTCAACAATACAGGACAGGTCGAATGGCTAAATACTGTATTGCTGCTGAATTGTGATTTTGTGTGGGTGTTTCGCAGCGATTTTGCGAACTTCTAATTTTGTTCAATTTCATGACACTGCCTGATTTCTTGTTTTGAGATGCTGGAATGTTGGAATGTTTTCTACTCAGGATTGGACAGGAGTCCTCATAATGGTGTCAGCGCCGGTGGGCCCGCAAACGTCATAATTATCCTGCCAAGTTCCCAAAGCAATGACCACTATTGAAGGCTACTGAATGAAATCGAAAAACAGTTTGCTAGTCGAAATCTACAACATGAAAACATCCTTATTTAAAACAACAGATTTCGCATGAAGTCGAAGTCATGATTCATTGGTCCCCAGTACAAAACGGTTGAGAAATTCATATAGGCACGACTTTTAGCAGATAGGTTTTGGTTATGGTGCTTGCCAATAAAGAACATTTCGTGCAGGCTGCATATTTGTCACTTCGTAAAATGCTTCAAAACATCCCGCGAGTTATCTATCTACTGCTTAAACTATTGAAAGTACAGACACGCAACTGAAGATATGAGTTTCCAAGCATCAGCAATAAGTTGTATTACATCTTATTGCGAATACACAGCTGAAAGAAAAACATTCAAGCAAGCAAAGGCCTAACATCAGAAAAAAGTTGTGTTACTCATGTTGCTGTAGTGCGTCTATTTACAAACCGTTGTGGAAATACGATGTTTGATCGAATCCAGAACCGTCGCCAGAAAAGCGGCAGTAGGAAGGCTTTCCGTTTGTGCGGGGTCTTTACGTTCGTGCAGGGGGGAGGGGCTTGACATTCAAATTTGACAAAAATTTCACTAACTTATATTGTTTCATATTTCAATTTGGGGTGGTTTTGGAGCTTTGTTTGCGAGGCTAAGCCCACCAAAGCCCCCCCGTGGCGACGGGACTGCGAGTCACCAATTGGTAAATGGGATCGCTTCAGGGAAATCCCTGAATCTATTGCGCACAGTTGTAACGTTTCTTTACGTGACTGGCATGCTGGCTACCCTTGATAATGTTTCATTACTGTATTTTGGAGAAATACAGTCATTTACGTGTAAAATATGACTCAATGGCAATGGCCGGTATATGCACATGTAAATTTATCATTAACGGTAAATCAACACGTATATACCTTGCTTGTAATAAAAATGTCTTCTCGTTTGATTTTCCCTTCTTTGATTTTACTTTCAACTGCTTCACCAGTTCCTTCTTCGTTTTGGTAGACCCAAGCTCCATCTATATGTCGGTAACCCATTTCAATAGCTGTCTCTACGCATCGTTTGATCTCATCCTTTGGTGTCTGCATAAAATGGAAATGTTAAAGTGAAATTCAAAAGGTCAAGTTTCAGCTCTAATGGGTAAATAGAAGGGCCAAAAAGATCAAACTTATCACTTAATGCTAAGTGGATAGCTCAGAAACGAGAAACGAAACTGACCTTATCAAATTTTTTTCTTGGAGAAGAAAAAAACAAGCAGAAACATTAGAATTTGTGTTGAAAAAACGAAAGTATTTTCAGTTACGCTAAAACACTTTTTACGCCTGGTGCAACGCCACAAAAAGATTTTTCGAATACAGTTCCACAACGACGACAGACATACAGTATATGGTTATTGAAATGAACTCACAAACTGTTTGTGCTAACGAGGTTTAGAAATTGGGATCTCCAGTTGTTAGATATTGGCTTAGTGTGTTAGCAACCGTAGAACACGGGCGAAGTTTTCGCGCAGGCGTCGCAAGTGACAGGTGCAGAACATGCACTTGCAACCCTGAATTACTATCGTTCGATTTTTGTCACGTTAATAATAACGTCGGGTGTGTCAGATCCGGTTTTCAAAAATAAAAAATGTACTTTCCTTCAACTAAAGTTTATCACAAAAAGTACACTGAAAATATAAGTCTCACTGAGTAGTTTGAGCACTAACAAAGTTACTTTTTGCTCTAATATCATACGATTTTTGATGAAAAGGTAAGTAGACCAATATAGCGAAGGTGTCATATATGCCTGAACTGAATTACTCACAAACAAAAAATTGTGGGCGTGAAGAACTTCTGTTGTATACTGCTAACAGGACCGTAGAAGCATGCGCTGAGTGAGTTTCAGCTCTTTACAGCCACTTGGCGCTTAGCCCCCTTCTAAGCATAACGTCGGTCCAGCGTGCGTAAGTCACCTCACACACTAACCATAACCTAGGGTCTGCTAGACCCGAACTCACTGTCTTTGCAAAATCGAAAAGAACGAGGACAACAGCACGCGCACCTATTTATAGGGTGCACAAAAAAATAAACTACTGAGACGTGGAACACGCTGCGACGCGTGCTTACGTAGGTTTCACGTGGCCACCGCATTTGACTCGGGTCTGCCAGACCCACGATAGTAATCCAGGGTTGTCACTGAGGAAACCGGATGAAAGTTAACGTCTTTATTCTTCTACTACACTTTATTACACAACCCTGGAAGTTTTCTGGCAACAATTAAGTACAAGTACAAGTAGGAGATGTTGGTTTTAAGTTTTAGATGGAGCTACTAATTAGTCAATCTGGTTCTTTTGGTGTTGATGCGCTGAGTTTAACTGGCAGTTGGAGATCCATTTGAGTCCTGCGTCACTCCCTTAAAGCGCTGAAGCCCATTCAACAAAACGGCTGTACCAATGCGATCAACTATCTGGCATTCTGCTTTCTGAAACACAGTTCAGGCCTATGCATGCTTATGATATTTTATGTACAGCATAAAAAGCAATTAAGTTTGTAAAACTCTCTGTAGCCTTATACATCTCGAGGTCATCTAAAATAAGCACAAACGATTTTTATCTGATCGAATAAAGGTGGAAAGCTTGCGATGAACTTGGCAGATTAAGTCTTTTACAGTAAATCAACAAACACCCTCCTGAGCGTCATTTCAGATTAACGCATTTATCTTACCTTTGCCAAAAATTTATTTGCTCGACCAACAATAGAAGACACGATGTTAGAAAGAAGATACAGAAGATGTTTTTTTAGAAAATCTGAACTACATTACACTTTACATCTCGTCCAACTCAAGCATCATATAGCTTGCAATAAAACAGTTATTTGTTAAAATAAATTAGCGAAAAAGTAAGGTCAAGTGAATCTCTTTTCAAAGCAACTTCCTGCATCTTCACAACAGCGTTTTTTTAAATCCCTTAAAAGCACCATATTGAGTTCTTGCAGATGGCAATTAGAAATGACAATACAAGAAGCATCGCGAGATCTTTCTGCTGTTTTCTGTCATTTCCAAACCTCACACGTTTAAAAAGTTTCTTTCAGAAAGGAAATACCACCGTTGTCTTTCTACCAGGTCTGTAACCAGAGGGGGCGCAGGGGGGGCGAATCCGCCCCTAGAAAAATTTTCGCCTCCCCCTGGAAAAATGTGTTGGATATATTTTAAACTATTAAACATACTTTTAAAAATGTCCCCCTCACAGAAAACTCTTCGCCTCCCTGGTATCCCAAGCTGGTTACGGGCCTACTTTCTGCAGATGAAAAAGCAACTCAACAGCCTGGAAAATTAAAATATTAATTTGTGGCGGCCCCACAGCCCACCTCGTGCATTAAAAGTGTCATAAAAAATAAATTCAAAAATCAAGACCACTTTAAATGTAAATGTGCATTTTTGATTTGTTTACTTTGCATGTTTCAATAAGCGTTAATATGTTTATTTGGCAAATTTCAACATGCAATCCATTCTTTTTAACTTATTGTGAAAATCATTGACGAAACCGAAAGTTCTAAACCAAATATCAAGGAGATAATACCAGCAATGGAGCAAGATTAGTGTTGTTGATTTACCCGACATGCCCTGCAAAATTAGTTATTATTTATAGATATATAAATAGCGATGTTTCATCATGATTGAGTTTTTACTAGTAATATACCACTGGTTTGCATCTGGCTCATGTTTGGAAACATTAGTGAAAGCAGTCGTTTGATTTCAATGTATTCGGAACTGCAAACTTGAAAAACAATTATATAATAGTGTAAATAATTTTATTATCACTAGCACTGCAACGTAAACGTAGCTTTTGCATTCGAATCGCATAAATTTAAATGCTGCCAAACTTTACCGCCTTCAAAATTCCGAATGTATCTATCAAGGTCAAAAACGCTGTCCAAAAGCTAACCATCAGCTCGAAAATTCTGGTAATAAGCATAAAATCCATGTAGGCAATGTGAAAATGCACATTCTTGCGAACAAGCACCACAACAATTGATCTAAGTAACCATTAGATCATGTATTGCAACAACGCTTTTGCTTATTCTAAATTAATATAGGGCTTAAATTACAATCGACATTTTATGCCGGTCTAAACAATCACCGCATCTTGCACTGAGCTTACCTGCCATGTTCCAAATCCAAGCAGGGGCATTTTACTTCCCGTGTTTAAAGTTATGCTTTCGGCCAAAGCCATTGCAGAGGTTGCGTCGTAATCAATACAGCTTCACAAGTTATGAAGTCGGACAGGAATAAATTATAGTGCCTAACGTTGTTCGGCAGCTAAAAAACGGTCTCTTCCAGCGTGTAATAATGACGTGCAGAAGTCTTACGATCAAACCTTCAATGAAAGCCCATTAGCAAACGCTGGGCAGATTTCATGTGCGCCAATATTTCAAACACTAATCGCGCGAAAATATATCTAAAAGCAACGCACTGATTGTCTGGTTACAGCTTAACCAGTTGTTTGCAGAACGTTTATCCACACAAGACGCTGTGTGTTAACAACAAACATTTTCTGCAAAAACTAACCCTTCTCGCAATCTGCAATGCCGCATTAAGCTGCAGGTCAAAAACTCTTGGTGTCCTTAGATCTAGTATAGTGTAACTACAAAAAACGCAGCATACACTATGCTTCTTTAGCCTGAATAGGTGTATAATACGAAAAAAATGAACAAGATCAAGATAAGACGGGGCCAAGATATTTATTCTGAGATAATGTGTGAAAACGGTGGAATTTTCATGAAGGTACAGTATATTGCAAATTTCACAACAGAGTCATTCACTGTTCACACGCGTTTTTTCCTCTCGTGAGGGTCGTGGGGACAGCAGCCCTATTTTGCAAAGCCGACAATGACTACGAAGTTGATCATCGATGTTTGCGATGTTGCTCTACCCTGTTTGCCATGCTATACTACGTTTGCCATGATACACTTGCATGCGCAGGTGATCTCCTGATCCTAAAGTGTGTTTCGCATAACCTGGTTGTGTAGACAAGACATTGAACATTTCGGTATAGGTAAAACACTTGCACTGGCTAAACGAAACACTATAAAACATTCATAAAACAACCTGCATAATAAAGCACTAACATTGCTTTAGTGCGTGTGTGCTTTTTCAGTGTTGTTTCAATGCAGCTGTAGGTATCTCTGGCTACGAACGTGGTTAAAATTTCACTGCAGAATGTGGTCAAAATTCTGAAAAATTTCGAGTACAAAACGTTTCAGAATCATGAGATTGCAACTCAGAAAACCGAATTCTTGCAACTTCTCCCGAAAATTCTTCGAATTCCTGGAACTTCTCCCGAAATTACTAAATAACTCGTTAAAGATTAGTTCTCGAAAACATCTTTCAAAAAGGTAAATTGTTATTGTATCTGGCTATAGGCATTTTAGTTCATGAGTTAAAATGCTTTCGGGTATTAACATCGATTTAGAATCAATAAAAGAACTGATTGACAGTTTTTTTCACAATTATGGTGTAATTTCAGAAAGTCATGCATGCAGAGATTGCGTGTGGCATATAATTTCATGCAGAGCTCTATACAATCTGCCCTGGAGAGCGAGTGTTAGTAGCCACCAGGTTCAATGTAGCATTTCTACCTTTGAGGCTCTGCAACGAAAAAAACACGTACCTGTTTCTCGAAAGATGCAGAAAATCTAATAGCATATGGTACGCTCTTTGATGCAGTCGGATTGTTTGTATTCGTCACTATTCTTTGAACACTATAATCGCATTTTACTCTGTGAATGAGTGATCGAACTTTGCTGTATCCGTTTGATTGATGCCATGCCATGCCACAATGCTTTCGCATTTTACCTTGACTCGACCAATTTAGGAATTGGCGCCCTACTCCGCAGTAGTTTTGTACAAGTGTTACGTGTTAGCTAACTTTAGTGATAAGAATGTGTCTGTAACCTATGGTTCTGTCTTCAATGCAGTTGCAAAAAGTGTCTGTAACCCTGTGAT
>JGI24022J15233_10002670_pt1 | contig 16951 bp, 10 predicted proteins | sample Ectturendosymbi2_FD_15233 | JGI IMG/M metagenome (IMG submission 15233)
AAGGTCATCTCTATCTGTTGATTATCTCAACGTCAATCCAAAGTAACAGTGAATCTTTCACAGAATGGAACAGTTTTTTCAGTTAATTTTTCCAACATACTTGCAACACCTCAGCAACGCCGCGCTCACCAAAGTTATGCATGTCCAGAGATTAATAACGAACAAAACCTGATAAGCGTTTTTGCTCCATTGAGCGTGTTGTATCTGTGTCGAGCAGAGCGTTTGGTACAAGTCTGCATATCGTATGTGACTGTTAAAAGCTCACTAATTTTTACCTATCGTAAGATCTTAATACTTGCGACGAGAGTATTTGGTCTTAATATTTGTCAGCCCATTTAAACAGCCATCCATCACAGAACGTGAAGCTGATGTTTTCACAATCGAGAAAGTACATTGATCTTAAAATTCGACCTTTACCTTCCAAAGGAGTATAAGCAGAGCAAGCTATGTCAAGGAGCAAAAGAGACTTCTCTCGATTTACTGTCTACGTGTCTGCTTGTCATGGAGTTTCTTTTTGACGCGATGCTCATGTGCTCTAATTTGGGCAACGAAAACTCTGATGGGAGCCATACTAAATGTCCACGCGGACCGCGGGTGCCCCATCCCTGGATTGAACTGGCGAGAGCTAGCTTAACAAATCGTGGCAGAGCGGTGTTGCTGTTCCAGTTTCAATCAAGTAAATCTCAAATAAAACTAACGACAATGTCTATCGAAAAGAATCCTTCCACAGCCAAGGATCAGAAACTACGATCTTATCAGAGTATGTATTTCAGCTACTAAGTGGATATTATCAGCTCTTATTCAAATAGGCAAATAACAGAAAATATTACACTGATGTCATTACTGTAGTTGTTTTATTGGCACTTTCGTCTGTAGGGTTTTGTAAGTGCCACGACTTATTTGTGTTGTTCTTTCTTATAGTTGTCGTTCCAAAAGACAAATGTAGAAGGCATTGCTTTAGTTGTGCCTTCCAGCAGTTTTCGCAAAAAAAACAGAAAATAGCGCTTCCGGACTCCCAGTTTCGAGTCGTCGTATAAACGCAAGCATTGAACATGGGCGTAATAATGTATGTAATTGAACGGGCGGCACAGAACGCACAAAGTACCGCAGAATCATTGCGAGAGACGGAGATCTGTCTCAACTTGTGTGTTTTAGAATCAGATTACCTCCAACAGACAAAACTGTTGCATAAGTTCGCAGTTTCCTCATTGAAGTTGCGGTTGAACTCAGCAAAAGCGGCATGTCGAATTAACGTTTGGATAGTGTTGTTTTTCGTCGTTTATTTCGGCCAAGATTAACATTTGGACCAATTTTAGAATTTAACAAAATAATAATTTGTTCCTGTTTGTTTTCTCCCCTTTTGTTATCACGTAAATAAGACGAATCATATTTTGTGCTGATTTGTTTGCAGGTTATTTTTTAACCCAGACGGAAGTGAATGAATGCGTCGAGCAGCACACTGGGATCTTTGCGTTGTTCAACGCTAGCGTCGGGCATTGCTTACGTGAGTGCTTTTCTGTTTTGATCAAAATGTAATGGATTCCAACTTCCAAGGTATGCCAGACAAAAAAAAGAGAAAAATGATGTTACTTCTTGCGTTTATTTTTCAGCAACTTTATTAAGTCTTTATGTATAGCACAGCCATGTTTTTGCCTAAACAGAAAAACGTCTTATTACTTGCTCTTACGCGCCTGCCAAAAGGTTTCGTGCCAGGTCGACTTTTCTCTTCAGCGCTTAACCGCTATGCATGGTTAGTCTTACTAGATTATTAGCTCTACGTCTACTGATTATTATTTGCTGATTTAAACCCAAGGTTCATGTCACATGGTAGGTTAGAACCCAAGAAATACGAAACACAAAAGCAGAAAATTGAGTGCGGGTTCTCAAATAAACAATTAACAAAAATAAAATCAAGGCATGAGTGTGAGCAATTCCTACATTAGCAATACTGTGAAAAAATGACACGTCAATGACAGCACCATCTGCGACGTTACTTTCAAGTAAGCGTACAAAACTAATGGATGAGGTTGCCCATGGCTAATTCTCAAATGCACACACCTTGCTGGATTGAATCCCGTACACGGTCTTTTTCGCCTGTGGCAGAAAACCGAAACCTGTCTTGGAGACGAATTTAAATGTTTCTTGCTGGAGTCGTATTGCCATGGCAGTACATGGCAATTGGCAATAGTGATGCTCTTCGAATATCGCGTTTACTGTGGGCTGAAGAAACGCCAANCTATTGTCAGTAAGCCGAAATACTTGCTCGTGTATATAAGCTAAGCACCTTTCTGTCTTGACAGCACTTCTGGAAGACGCACCACTTTGAAAAATACCCTCGCAAAGACCTAAATTGAAATGTTAATGTTTATATTACTGCATTTACATCACAAGCTAAAAGCACTGACTATGTTATAATGATAGGCTTTTATTTGATGACTGTATTTCAACTTTGTCAAATCTTTGCAAAATTTCTAGACTGCCTCACTGCCAGACACAGCAGACAAAGAGACGATTTTCCTGGCACATTATAAAAATGTCGTTTGTTAAAAGTTTTGCTGTAATGGTTCTGAAAGCTGTATTTACACTTCCGAAACGAGATGCTTACAAAAATATGCATACGTTCAACCAAATCAGTTTGAAAACGCTATGCAAGTCTTGTATACTGTCTGAATGTCAAGGTTTTGTAGTCCTAAGAAAATATTGTTGTGGCGACTTGAACTACTGTCATAACATTAATCGCTTCGCAAAGATCAACGTTGTAATAGGATAGGCTAAAGAAAAAGCTTTAATTAACCAGTTTTCTTCAAAGTTTAAAGATGTAAATAAGTCTTCTGAAATGTAGTTTTCTGTTACATGAGACAAGTCGTTAAAAACTTGTCATGGTGGCACACAAATCGGAATCCCCTAAAACATGATTTGTCCAAATCGCCCTGCTGTCCCCGCAGTCTTATCTTTGCAAATGATTTACATGACGAACGCCCATTCAGGGTAGCAAGAAGTCGTGCATGCTTACAAGTTTATGTGACGTTGCGGCGACGTATCAATTTCTGTCATAGTCGGAGGTTGATATTACGATATCCCGCAGTTCATCTTCGTGTATTATTATGTTTTAAGTCTAGGGCGTTTGCTACTCAACACGTGTGTATTCCTTTAGTGTTAAAAACTGAAGCAAAAAACAATTCGTGAATTCTCAAGTAAGAAACTGCTATTTAATATTTTTTTTGGTTAGTAAAACAATTAACAGAAACAGGGCAACAGGGAATTACTTAAACGATCGAAAAAGTTTCTACTGAAGAGTTTTCTTTATTGCCACATTGTAACCTTAATTTGCAGCGGTGAAATAAGTAAACTTTGGTGGGAAGCGTCTAAACAGCCCTATCGGTTTTTCAACATGACTTACTGTGTCCAGAGTCTCTGCTACTACTACGATTTTTTTGCAAAAATTGCATAAATCTGCAAGTTTTGATGAAAGTTTCAGAATTCGAAAAAATGTGCCTAAAAGATTAACGCGGATGTTAGTGCAATTGATAAAAAAGTCTTTGTTCATCAGCAGAGATTTCAGCATTAATAACATTCAGTACACATGAGATTTCTTCCAGTTCTGACTATCAATGTAGGGTTGCATGTCTAAGATAGCGGAGAAAGCATAACACAACGTTACGAACTGCAACATCAAAACTGTAGTTGAAGCATCTTAAGGGGGGCATTATAAAATCTAGCTGCTTGGTATTCAAATGTGTTTTTTGGTTGGCATATACAAATATAAATCAGTGTTGTCTGCTTACTTGAATACGTTTCAGACCTGGCACTCAGATCTGACGTCAAACTTACGCAGTAAAGTTTCAGAGCGCTGGGAAGAATAAAAACTACTCTCACAGACAAAAGAACAAAGCCCAACACGGAGCGTCCTATGCTGAATAGCAGCCAGTTTTTTGGAGTTTCAAAAATCACACCTTGTTGAGTATTTCTAAAGTTACCAACGTTTCTCTCGTTATCAAAGACGCACTTAATCAAACCTTCAGTAACTATTTTGCTTTTTGTTTCAACAGCTCGTCCCCCACCGTTGAACACCGGCAGCAACGGACCTTTCATTATCCGGAGCATGTTTAATATAACGCATTGGGATGTCGACGAACGGCACCGTCTAGTGGACGTGTCAACTCCACGTAAAACAAACTTCCACGTCGAAAAACCTGGCCTCAATGGAAACCCCGATTCAGTTTCGTTTCGTTCCACCACGTTCCCAGACCGTTACGTTGTTATGCAAGGAAAGAAAGTGCTTTTGATTGACAAGAATTCCACTTCGCAGTGGCTCGGTGCGTTCGAAGATAATTGCAGTTTCCTATTTCGTCAGGATAAATTTTTCCAGGTGAGTGTTGTTTGGGTCTGACATTGACTTATTTAACGCTTTCCTCTATTTGCTACGAACATTCGCTCATTCTTGGCTGTCACACATTGCTGGCATGGTTTCTTGGCCCATAGTTAACTGATTTCATTAAATAAACCTTTGTGTATGCAGTGTACATGTAATAGAAACATTGTTAAACCGCTCTTGGCTGTATTTTTGCAACATATATTCGCATGAAGGTAACACGCTGCTATATTGACTTCAACAACAAAACCTGTCGATACAAATCAACTTTTGGACTAATTTATGAAAATTTTGAACCAAAACCTGTAAAACCTTGCAAAAGGTTTTTCATAAGATTTTTTGCAACTCTTCGGTAGACAAGCTTGCGAGTGCATGAATTTTAAGTAGTACTTTACAGATTAAAAAATTGAAAGAGAGATTTCCTGCAATATGAAGAGAGATTTGTGGGATATACACGTTGCCTTATTTATGAGATCTTGAATGGATTCCATAACGATTGTTAACATTTTGATGAAGAAACATTACAAGCAAAACAATGAAATGTTGCTTACAAAAAATAGCTTTACTCAGCAAAATGTTGGCAAAATATTACTTTTCAAAGGGTTTGCGAGTGTAATCTGCAGCAAATCTTTTGATTCGTTTGCACATCCTTTTATTTTCATAAAAAATAACCACTAACAAATCAAGGTGTGAATATGCAAGACAAAGCATGCATTCAGCACCGAACCGATCATAACTTACTTCCAAACGCGTGCGTTCCCAAAACATGCAATATACCAAATATTGAAAAAAGCTCAACGGCAGTTTCGGTGACAGGAAGAAATATTTTACTTACATAATTAAGACCTCCATCTAATCAGGGCCTGAATTATAGACTGTGAAAGCGTTTTCGCCGCAGCCTGTGCTACCCCTCAACAGAGCCACACCCGACTGCAACAAAGCGACTTCCCGCAGATGAATGCACGAAATCGTTCAAACACGAATAAAAAGTTTAGAAAAAAAAAGTTTTAACAAATGCCAAATCTGGATTCTGGATTTCCTTTCATGAACTACGAAGGTTTGTTGAAAACAGAAGAAAGATCAAAGTGAATTAAAGCAAGCCAGCCTGAGCTTTTGTCGACAATTCAATTTAACAATGCTCCAAGCAACGTAACTGCGTTGGCGAAATGAATATTCTCCTACAAGGACTTGTGACCAGCAAGACTACCGTCTTATTTCTCACCTCACCAAACCTTTTGGTCTCCAGGCATATATCCAAATCGTCTCGCGACCCATTGACGTAATTGACGTAATTGTAATTGACGGGCATCATAATTTAATGCCGGCCTAAAAAATGCCCTGCCACTTTCCCAGGGTTGCCCTTAGCAAGTGCGTGGCCCGACTGGAAGCACTTTTGCAGGGCCCCATTCTGTGGCGTGAGTAGACATTTTAAGGAGGGGCATGAAGTCATAATCTTAGAAATCATGAGTGATTTAAAAGAGCGAGGCCTAAAAAGGGTAATGCCAACTTAGTAGTGTCTGGGGCCATGCCCTTCAGTGTCACCTCTTCAGCAGAGACTTTCCATGTCCGTTCGACGTACATCTCCGTAACACCCAATAAATCCATGAATTGCTACACTCAATCCTCCTTTCTGGCCAGTTACCTACCGCGGGGTACGTCAGGCCAATTGGCAATGTGTCAAATAAAATTAGCAACACTGCTTGATATAATCAGCCAGCAAAGATAAGATATAACAGCTTAGAAACAAACAAAACATCAGCAAACGTGAAAAAATAACAATGAGACACAACACAAAAAATGCAATCTTGTATTACAATGCTGCAAAAACTGGCAAAGCCGAATTTAACAGACAGATGGGCTGCAGAGTCAGAGCCCGAGCCCAAGCACCTTCAGACGATTGCAGCTGGAGCCGAAGCCAAAAACTTTTACACGGTGGAGCCGAAACCGGAGCCTGAAATTTGGGTTCCGCTCAGGGGGTGTAGTGCTAAAAAAAGAGGTGTGGGAACGCCGTTCCCAAATAAAAAAGCTGAATGAAATAAAAAAAAGCTGAACCAAATAGTTCGAATAAAGTCAACATTCGCCTACACGAATTTCCACACCGGAACTTTTTGTTTCATTGTGTAAACTATTGACTAGCAGTGCAAATCTGCGTGTCGCTAGCCCATCTGTGAGATCGCAGCCATGTTTTAATGTAATCTTTTGGATCCCACATCTTGAAGTAACGTTGCTAGTGCAAAAAGGTGTGGGAACGCCGTTCCCACCCCACTACACCCCTGGTTCCGCTTACACAACCCAAGTCTGGGGCAAGCGAGATAACGTATGACGGGACGAGCGTGGTTTTCCGTATGTGTACATAAATTATCCTCGTTTGCATTGGCATCGAAGGGGGGTCCAGGGAGGCCTTGGACCGCCTGGATTTTGAAATTTTAAAATTGTTTTTCTTAGTTTCGAGTTGGTAAAATAAAATTTAACCACTGCTGACCTCTCGGAAAAATGCATTTGGCCACCACCTAGAAAAATCCACTATTTCCCCCCCTGGAAAAAATCCTACCGATTCCCAAGCTCGTTTGTGTGTAGATCAAGGTTTCTCAAACTTGTTGCACATGTCCCACTATCCATCAAATTTCGCGACACCTCATATGTGCTGGTGAAATATTGCAATTGTACAAATAAGACAATGGCATTCAGTTTTCAGTGCACCAAATCATTTTGGAGCCAGAGCCGGAGCTCGCGCCAAAAACTTTNTCTGCCTGGGGCCAGAGCCGGAGCCTGAAATTTCAGTTCCATCTCTACAGACCTCCTTTAGGTAATTGTAGCTTACGTTAAAAAAATGCATTTGATAAGAGAAACTTATTTTTCGTGATTCAGCATTGACAATATCCTTCAGAATTTTGTCCAAATTCAAGTCTCTGCTAACTTCGCATTCAATGGACATAATCGCCAAAATATTTAGGCCCTCTTGCTGGATTGATAATCTCAAATAGGTTATAATTAAATTGTGGCTAGGAAACTCTTTACTCCGGATGCCACCGTCACTGGGATGGTCAATTGTAAATCCTGATGACAATAAAAAATTAGGGAAAATCTGCCTCATCAGATCCTTACGATAACGCTATTGAAAGACCGACTAAGCAGCACATAGTTGCGATTGCAAACCAAACGTAACTTTCAGAAGACAAGTGGCCGTAACTGTTGAAACAGCAATAACCTGCTAAGCATGGGTGCCGGAAGGAGGGTAAGGGAAACCTTGGTCCCCCCTGGATTTTGAAATTTGACATTTTTCTGTAAAGGTTTTAGGAAAGAAAGTTGTTTTTTAGTTTCGAGTGGGAAAAATGAACTTTCACCACTTCCGGCTCCCTTTTGGAAAAATCTTTTTGCTACCGCAGGAAAAATCCGCTACTTGCCTCCCCTGGAAAAAGTCCTTCCGACACCCATGCTGCTAAGTACAAAACGCTTACAATTGAAACAGAAAACAGCTTCAAAACCTAAACCCTCTCTCCCTTGACTAAGAGTTGCTATTGAAAAGACCAGACTACACATCGAAAAGCAATGATCACTGTTACGATTCCAGAACGAATTATGATCAATGAGGATGTTGAAAAACCGCGCAGTTTACTTTGATTTTCGTTGCCAGCGGGCCCCACGCTTACAAAAACTGCGGGACCCGCGGACCGCACTGAACACGCAGTTTCAATGGTAAGTGTAGGTGTGCATACTTTAATAGACGTATAGCGCTGCGCTCCCTACGGCCCTGGGCCTGATTGGAAGCAATTGGTCTAATTGGCTAAAGGCCGGTCCTGCACTTTATGCTGTCGGATTCAAGCGAGCAAATTGTCAATGTGAGATGCTTTTTCGGGGTGAAGGGTTGAACGGTTTTACTGGTATTGCGAAAAAATTGTAGCAAAAAAATTATGAAATAGGGCTAGCCATAAGAGAGTTAATCAAACCCACGATAACGTTTGCGTTCTTCATTTGATTTAGGGGTATGCCTCCTTTGAATCGTACGCCGGAAACGGATTTTTCATTTCGGTGGTGTTTGGCAAAGTGGAAATGGTAAAACCGGATACACGAGTCAGCAAGATGTCTTCCAGCTTTACATGTAAGTATTGAAAATATTTGCCACGAACCCATGCGCAAAAAATGTATATGTGCGCTTTATTATCAATCTGTACTTTCCGAGAGCGTTTCAACCTCAGAATTTGCAGAAGTGAGCAAAACATACAATCACTTTTCTGCTTCACAGGGATACCGATTTGATGAAGAAAGAAAGAAAAACGTCGTCTGAAGCAACTGCAATGAAAAGAATTCAACACAAAATGACACACTCGCAATGCTGAAGCAAAACATGTGTTTGAATGACCAGCACGTTAAGCCCATCCCAACCACTGTTTCAGTAGAAAGAGATTTGTTATTGTTAGTTTGAAAAACGCAACGATGTACAGTTGCAGTTCATTCAATGAACGAATCATTTTTCACGTTGTTTTTTTACCACTCAGCCGTGAGGTTTTTACATATTTCGTTTTTTGTCTTCCAGTAAAGTGCTCCAGAAATCGTGTACTTATTAAATTCGTACAGAATCGTTTGTCTCTCAAGTTGAAAACGTACTTGTTAATTTTTTGGCCTGACGTACTAAACCATTTTGTTAGAAACGTATCCTTTGAAATTCATCAAATGGTAATGACTCTGACTCGGCTAACCGCAAATGAAATGCTATTAAAAATCGCAAACGCCCAAAACCAAAATATTTCTTTTTGCAGTAATAGGTCGTTTATAGGATCCAACCCCTAATAAAACTCTCCAATCTTCCATGGTTTAATATCCACCTGTGTGGTGCTAATTTGCTTTCGGAATACTGGTTCAATACCATCAGGCAATACTGTATACTTCCTGGGAAAAAAAACATTGCTTTGCCGTCAGCGCGTGGTTTATCAAAACACACCAAAGTGGTTCCCATCACGGCCTGGTCTAATGTGAATTTTATTAAGTTCATTCCACGTCGCAGTCAATTATCTCCCCTTGTTTTGTTCCGCTTCGGCCCTGAAGGGGTAAAAACTTCCGATTAATACCAACGCAACTGGATCAGTGCTTCCAAACATTTTTCAACTTGCGACCCATTATCACTGATAGTAATTCTTTGTTGGGCCCACTATGAGATATTGCGTTAAAACAATAAAAAAATGAGATACGGAAAGACACAAAATGTTAGCAACACGTACAATTTACTGCTAGTTGGAAACTTGCTTATTAGACATGATAAGACAAGTCGAGGCTTGACAGGAGACAAGCTCACATGCAACGCTGCATTCAGAGTGTCAGTTTTAAAGTAATATTCACAGTGATCAATCACAAAATTGTATAGACCGCAACCGCAGTTTGCATGACCGCATCTCCACTGTTAACGCAAACACAACGCACAATTGCTAACGCAGNAATTGGCGGATTCTGGTTCCCATTTCTCGATTTAATCAATAGAATATTGGATATTTTCAAGAAACCTTTTAGCTAAATACCGGAAAATTGCAAAATTTTTAAGTGTTCGCGGCCCTACTGGAAGAACCTTACGTCTCATTGGTTGGGAAGAGCTGTCCTGGTCTGGTGTAAGGATTGATGGGCGAAAAAGTGATTTGGAAACACTATACTTCTTCAACAGGCTCGTTCGACTGTTGGCAATTTGTTTTCTTGTTGGCATTTTTAATCCGTTTCCATCAGCTTGTTTCTGCTTGAGTGACGCATTGTGTCTACCCACTTCCCAGCCTATACCATGACGCGCTGTGGCTTAGGCCTGCTATGAAATGTTTGTCAGCTCGAAAACATTGAACGGGTTAGATCAGAGGCGAGAAAACATTTTTCAGTGAGGGCTACGTTGCTCTGTTATTACCGGCGAAAGGCCAGCTTCTACAAATTATGCTTTTTGATATAAAAAAGATAGAATTATTAGACCTAGCGGTTGGGGCCGTTAGGTCTACAACCGTTAGGTCAGGATTCTAGATCTATTTCTGCCTGCTAAAATCACTATGCACTCGACTATCATAATACATGTTTTTCGAGTAGAAGCGACGTGTGATAAGTCAGTGATACTCGATCAGCACAAAAAATGCTAAAAGTGTGCACTGTGTATACGGGGGCCGTAAAAATGATCAACGGGGCGCATTCGATCCACGCACTGTAGTTTATTCACCCCTGAGTTAGATCTTAAAAGCTTAAGCTGGAAAGTAATTTTTCACCATAAAAGAGCCAGTGTTTTGAATATGAAAACAGCCCGTTTATTGCAGACTTATTATTTACAGTGTTCTTGGTGATTTGGCAAACTTATTAAACTTACGTGTTTAGAAAGAAACAGATTAGAATTACGCCAACTGTCGAAAGGCGAAACGTATTAGTAGACTTACGCATAGCGAACATGCCTTGATATTTATCCTTCAACACAAGCCATTTAAGAAGTAAAACAATGATACAGCATTAGCGAAGGATGAAATATGCTCTAAATTTACGTTCAACTTTGATTTTCAGTGAATAGCACTGAACAATTTATGAAAAAGCGGCTGGTATGAAAGAGGTTGTTAAATTTCAACAAAGACCTTGCCCGGGTTTTCCGCTGCTATTTTCTTGATTAGAGTTCTCGCCCACTCACACAGCGCGTAACGTCAACAAATACTGAAATTAAATTGTAATCGAAATGGACACTGAATCCTCTCAGGCCTATCAAAGAAAACTTTCGGCAAACTGCGAAAATAGACACGCCCGACAGGCGGCTCTGCCCGTTTGAAGTAACTCATGCGCGACCACAAGCGGAAGCACTTACGCACTCGAAATTTCTGTGGCCGCGGGGGCCCTTGATAATGTTATGGCTTTTGCGTTCAGTGTATCCTTCAGCGAGGTCGATACAAACATCGCCACAAAATTTTATTCGTTTCATTGCACAAGGATGGCGATGGTCAGCTTTCATCGGACTTGTGATGACACTTGTTCCACGTTAACCACGCACAAAAAACAAGTAAACTGCAAAGCTTTAAACGCTTTTCAAAGTCGCATTTCGCTGCAAGAAATAAAACATTAGGCACAAAATCTGACGACGATAAACATCTTTGACCGACCAAAAAGTGTCGCCCTCCGTCAGGAACCGTAGAAGCCGGTCTTCGCTTTTTTTCATCAACGTTTACTTTCATTTTTTCTGTGAGCGGTGTGTCAGTTAGTTTCTAATATCTCGAGTTGTTTTGGTAAATGACATGCTTTATTTCCGTAGATGTTTGAATATGTTTTCGTACACAGGTGGGATTTTAAAATAACTGCTAAATGATTCTCTGGTGTCTGCCACAGTGTTGGCGTTATTCTTGTTACAGTTGCAAACAGTGTGACCAGAAATCATTTCATCAAGCCAGTCCTCCTCCTAAAGCACATCAACCAGTTGTTCGCATATATCAGTGATTCCCAACGTGGGGCGCACGCCCCACAGGGGGCAATTTGAATTTTGAGGGGAGCATTGAGGCCAATTAATGAGGTGTGATTTTTGAATTAAATATTTTATTTCATTCGTTTTTATGGATGCTATGTCCTTTGCAAGCTTGTTTAAACCAAGGTATTGGCGTTTTAAGCTTCTTACTTGGAACGGAGTTGACCTCCGTTTCAAGTATCATAAGACTTATATCATAAGACTTATATATCACCACATAGGGGGTAATCAACGTTTCATAGGTGATTAGGCGAAGCATTGGCAGAAAACGTTTGGGAACCACTGCCATATATCTATAAATTACTAGTCCCTGGGCATTTATTGATCTTGAAACTCTCATCGTCAAATCCAAGGGTATATCAGAACGTTCGCCGACGCCTGTTCCAAACTTGGCGATACATTTTTCAAAAGGTGCGCTTGCATTGTTTCCGTCGGCTATTGAAAATGTCGCAAATTTAATTTTGTCCTCTTAATTGATTACATGGCTTTACCAAGCGTTTAACTGCTTCCGCAATTAAACCCGGCACCTGGCAGCGATGAGATCTGACACTGCGTTTTTCTAATTTCGACCTGACTGAAACCAGCAGTTTGTATACCCAATGAACAGAAGATGCCCTTTTCACTTTCATGCGGGTATACAGCAGAGGCAAAAGTTAAGGTTGAAAACGTAATATCGTTCTTTTGCTACGCTTCATTAGTGCCGAAATGTAAACGACCAGAAAAAGCGGCAACAGTGTTTAAATAAGGACGAACGTGACACAGTCGGCACTCTAAAAAATCGCCGTGCTTGTGCTGTTTTCCTTTCGACCACGTTAACGTTTGATCCCGGCCGCTAATGTCCACGGCCTCGCCCTGTCCTCGCAACTACTATCCATTGTCAACTTGTCGCAGCTTCCGTCACTTCAGCTCTTAAAAATGAGCACCTGCCCGGTTTCAGAATTTCGTGTTTTTCCGGTGAATTTCTCGTTAAACATTTTCGGGAACCAGTTAGTTCAACCGTTTCAACAAAGTCATTGAGCACAAAGGCAATCGGGACTGCTGATGGTTGGTGATTTCTCAATCAAAGACGTCACAGGTCATTTTCGGGTAGGACGCCCCAAATTGTCATTTGGCAAATCCAGGAAACACCATCAAAATTGTTGGTGACCAGGGAGTCTAAAACACGGCTCATGGGGGTATCCACCCTGATTTTCACAAAGAGTGTAATTGGAACTTAAGTCCTTCATCAATATCGATTGCAGTGGAAATTATTGCAACGCTTCGCTCATCTAAAACATTGGAGATGGTTAATGGTTGTGTTTATAACTTTTCAGCTCAATAATTAGAAAACAAGGTAAAAGCAGTGACCATCCCTGCATGCTGTATGTGCATTTCTGCATTAAGCACTTAAGTGGAGAAAAGGTTTGAGCTCAAAATTTACATGTAACAAGGCGTACAGAACATGATAATGCTCATGATGACTAAGAAAACCTCAAAATTCAAAATGACCGATTAACGTTTGATGTTGAGTGTCTGGAATATGTAAGAGTTTTTGCTGTCTATCTAAGCACTTTTATTTTACACTTCTTTGACAGGATTCTACTCAGAGGCAATGTCGTGAATTGCGTACACAATCAGTTTAGGTTTCGTGTTTGCCGTAATGTGCAATCAGCGTGGATTACACTTTTGTCGCCATTGCATTGCACCGTCTCCGAACTGCTGGTGATTTTGTGCCGCGGTCACACGGGTTCTGACCGTTGTCAGAACGTGCATCGTATGAACTGCTGAGCTTCTTTGTAATGTTTTACGTAACTTTTTGCGTTGCTTGGTGGATTATGGTGGCGTTATAAATTTTTTAAAGCCAAATGAAATTGGCCGATACTTGTAGCATAATAAGGCACAATACAGGTTAGATTTTACCTCCATTGTTTGGAAGTCATTAAAGTGTGCACACTCGTGTCTGGCACAGAAAAATGCCACTGAGCGTTTTTGTGCTACTAGCCTGGTTCAACCAGGCATTTAAGAAGGTCTGCTAGGAAGCGCCAACCACTATGACGCTGCAGACTTCTATGAACCAATCCATAGCAAAATCATAGCTAACAAGGGTCGAAGCTTACAGTCCGACACGGTGACTGCGGATCTTGTACTACCTTTGAATGACTTCCTTCGGATTAGGTGACCCTGCTACTGAGGTCTTGTGGTTGGACAGCCGTGGTATGTACCCGCACTTGTCATAAATCAATCGAAAGGGCGGTTCTCCAAGATATCGCCGGTAGCGATTTGGTGCAATTTGTCTGCTTTCAAACACAGAGCATTTACAAATGCAACTAAGAAGTGTAGTGATAGGAGAAAAGGGAGATTGGTGGAAGAAAAATGTTTTGATAGGTTAAAACCTTTGAAAAAAGGGGGTGCAGACTTCCTCCGTCTGCTCTGTTAGGTTTCTATCTTTTTCGTTGTTCAATTGTTATAGGCCCACGGTCTCATTTTTACAGATAGCTCCGATGGTAGCTTACCACCGAGCTTAACCGCGTGTTGAATTTAATGATACAATCAAACAGGGGTGTAATGAGGGACCAAGGGAGGCACAATGCCCGCGCGCTAAATCACTGGGGGCGCCAAAAAGTCTCAAAAATGTCGCAAGGACTTTCTTCAATGCAGCAAATTTGCTTGCGAAAGACCTTAGGTTCTAACATGGGGGGGCCAAACTTGCTTCTTGCCCCGGGGGCATTTAAACTTGGTACGCCACCGCTGGAATCAAATGGATGATTTGTCAGAATAACCAGAATTTTAAGGAACCTCTGAAAAGGCTAAACGAGACAAAAGGAAAACTTCCAGACAAATGGTGGATCACCTGCCTCGAAGCGCACAATATAGACTTAGTTCAACCGGTTTTTATACAGAGTGTGACGGAGAACAAAACTTGCATCCTACAGACCAGTTGCAATTGGCAGATGTTTTTAGAAAACGCATCTGAGTGTATATACCTTGAACTCCTGAGGAAAATGGAAATCCTGTAAAACTAAAAAACAACGCTTCATGTGAAAGGTCTGTTGGCCTGGGCCTTATTGAGCGATGGTTTAAATGTTTACGAGTATATGCCAATGCTATCCTCGGTTCTCCAGTCTGCCGCTGTAAAAAGAGTTATTTATAGTGTTCCGGAGGATCTTTATACCGAAGAAATAAAAGTTCTCTCAAATTCTCAACGTTGCTTTTGTCAATAGATTTCAAAGTAAAGATTATGAAGGCACTATGAGGCCTTTCACTGCTATCATGCAGCTAAGCAGTACATCCTCAAATCGTTAGGATGGTTAAGTGCAATTGATTAGATCATGCCATGAAAAACTGTAGGAATGAAGAACCATTCTCCAATTGTTGTGGAGAATGTAGTTGGAAATTCTGTGATTTCTTTGAAACAATATGTCCTAACTGCAAAGGAAACCACTCTATACAAAAAGTTTGTCCGCAATACAAAAAAGAATCTGAAATTAGAATAAAAACTTGCTTATGCAAAGGCTTGTAAAAAAGTTTGGGTTCAACAAATCCTGTGACGCCCCCTTTTTTCGCGTACAGAATTTCCTTCTCTGCCGAGTCCAAGTGGTGAGAGCCTTTTTAGTCGGAGGTTTATACCAGAATTAAGCAAACTCGAGAGGCTTCTAGTGAACTTTTTGATTGGATTGATTAAAACCTGTATCGAAAGCGCTCCAGATTTCACAATAAGTAACCCCTTGTTATTTCTGGCGTTTCCCCCTAACGTAATCAACTAGGCACTACTAGACAAAGACTAATAGGTCAGTTGATATTTTTCAACTAATTACGAACGTTGCGGAAAGTAAAATGGGATTTACGGTTGTTGCAGGTGATTTGAAAATCTTTTCTGCATACTAACCGTTTTGAAAACTTGAGTTTACCCACGTTTGAGGTCTGTTGCGCTTTATCAATAGAATTTCACAGTAACACACGGTGACGAAGCATTAAGGCAAAACCAATTAGTATTCAGTCACAGTGCTACAAAACCTTGTCGTTGTCAGCGGCAATTATACCCCAGTAATAAGAAACCTTGATAGCAAACGTCGTAGCTATTCCAAACCGTGAAACTAAAGTTTTTTCCACTATGTTCGTGGATGTCGCAAAACATTCTGATCATTTAAGATGTTCTGCCAAGGCGTTTTCAAAAAGTTTCCTTTTGTTTTGAATTCAAATAAAGTCAAGAACAGAATATCAGGAATGTTAAAAAACATTAATCTATGAATCCCTGACAGGCTTTGTTTAAAAGTAACGTTTGATTAAATGGCTCGATTTTAATTGTAAGGTTTAATGCAAATTGATGCAGCTCATTTAAGTGCCTGGCAGTGCAGGGCAATTTTTTCTCTAGACATCTCAAACAAACGAACAGGAGCTTTTGCAAGAAATTCTGAAAGTGGTGGGCAGAATTTGCTACAGCAGGCCACACACACTGTTTAAATTTAGCATCCACGTGGCGTAAATGCTTGCGTAGATAAGTGAAATCTGTTTCAACTCTTTTGTCCATTGTGGAAAGCCAAAGCGAAACGGCACGGCCATACTGTCGCGCCTCTGCTTGTGAAAGGTGGCGTGGCATAATTGTAGAGTTCAAGAGAGTGTTAAAAGCACGCTAAAATGAAAACCGTAAACGTCTTTTATAGCCTGGCGTCGGAATAAGTTTTTACTTTAATCACGCCAGTGTTTGCTGGTATCTTTTCAAAAGTTTCAAACATCCTTTCTGCAATGTTGTTAAATTGGTAAGTTCAGCAAGCCAGTGGCACGAAAGAGTTTGTTCTGACAACCGCAGTTAATCTAAAAATTCATTAACCAGGATCCCAAAAAAGTTTTCCGAGCAAAAAATCAGCGGATGTTCGGACATACATGACAGAAAGTAAATCTAATCGGATGGTATTTCGCGAAGGATCAAAGGTGTGTTTAACGCGAGGTGAAGAACTTAATCATATTATGCAATTCCAGCGGAACGCTCGACGTTGGTGAACGCGGTTTAGCGCGTAAATCTGTACATTTTCGAGATACATGAGCTCCATAATTTAAGGAGTGCTCGTGGCGACGTAGTCACGCTGTATGACGAGCTGACCGGTACCTGTCCCGCGTGTCCACACCCGAAAATAATGCAATAGCTTTTAAGT
>JGI24022J15233_10002672_pt1 | contig 16950 bp, 13 predicted proteins | sample Ectturendosymbi2_FD_15233 | JGI IMG/M metagenome (IMG submission 15233)
ACTAAACGATGAACTTGGTGGTTTGCCGGTGGAATCGGGCCAGTTGGCTGGACCTTCAAAGGCCAAAGCTGGGCCGACTGCCGTGGCTGCAGAAGGCGGCGTGGCAGATAGTGCAGATGCAGATCTTGAAGCGCGACTGAACAATCTCAGAAGAGACTAATTTATGTTTCTCTCTTCTGACCTACTAGTTTGCCTGCTGTCATCCACTTCTTCGGAATGGCTGGTGAAAACTTGGTCTGACCATTTTCAAAGTCTCTTCAGCGTTTTTTACAAACCCCGTTTACATACATATACTTGCTGAAGATCGCCCAACTACACATTGCGTCGGTAAAGGCTCACTACAGACGCTTTGTTTGAAGAAAAACTCAAAAAGCACTTGTACCAGGTTTCACGCGCGAACGGGCACAGGTTGCGTTTCTGTCGTATAACTGGTGACCGGTGTTGCGACGATTCACCTTAGTCTGTTTGATGGCCGAGGAATATAGTGAAAAAGTTGTGTAAGGCCTGCTCCAGGCAGCAGTTCGCATGCTGCTTCGATAACTCTTCACTTATTTTTTAATTAGAAAAGATTCGTTGTTGGCGTTGCGTTTCATCAACGTGGCGCCTGCACAGAAATCGGAAAGATTTTTATTTGTAAAGGTTCAGTGAGTACTGTTGTGTGTTTGACGCAATTAAAGCTTTTCGTTTCTTTTATTTACCCACTGCTCTCACGGCTTGAGCAGAAGCCTTTCTCTCCTAGTCGTTTCGCAACCTGCGCAAAGATGTTATAGTGTGATGTTGCTGTTCGTTTATTAGTGGCTGTAGTGTGATTCGAGCATCGTGTACACTTCAGCACAAAGGTTTTACATCCGCTTTGTTTCGCAAATGAAAGGTTGTTAACCATATTTGACTTGCCTAGGTAAGTGAAGAAGATTAATGGATTTTCAACTTTTTGTTATGACTGCCTTCGCTTGCGCCACACTTTGGTGGATGATGTACTCATTGTATGTTTCCTTTTGACCCTTTTATGTTCAGTTGTAGATCTGTTTCCTCCGACGGTACTTGATAAGCAGTACAAATGTGCGTTGTGATACGCAGCTGGATGAAATTCCAATAGTATTCCACATTGTCGATCAGTGGTAAAACTAACTCGTATACGAAATCATGTCTGTAATAATAAATTGTGTACAAACTACAAGCTCTAAGTTTGCTGCAAGCTTTCGAGTGATCGCCGACTGGGCTTTGCATTCGTGACTTTGCGATGATTTAGATTTGCACATATCTGTTTTCCTAGTCTCCACGAAGGTGAAGAAGTTTAAATTGTGCATTTTTTGTGTGTACAAATAAATTTTAATCTTGGTCGTGTTTTAGTTTGCGGCAGAAAATGGCATTATTTTAGATCTTCAACAGACTTGCTATAACTTGGAGTCAAAAGAGTTCATTTGCATAAGATTCAAGACCGTGCATGCGGAGAGTCACGTGAAATCGATTTCCTGTTACAAAGCTTATTGGTTAAATTTCGCAATAAACTATTATCACAAAAATTTATAAAAACATAACTGTTGCTGTCGCGTTCCAATTCAGAATATAAATGACTTCTAATTGTACCAGTCTGTTCATGATTACAGGCGTTACACTTCGGCAACTGTACGGACAGTTGATGAAGTAGTGTCAAAATGGTTTTTGGGAGGAACTCTTAAAAGATTTACGCTTCTGCATTGATGAGATGATTTTGGCAATTCAGGAACGATTGCCCGGTTTCCCTGATTGCGGGTCTGAAAGGCTATACCTTGCAAATGGTATATTGGTAACACTCTTTGCTAACTGATTCTGGGTTACGTAAGGGCCGTTGCAACTTTTCCAACTATAAACTCCCACTATGGTCTAAAATCGAGTCCCTTCCGCCTTGCCAGTTCCTGCGTGCCTGAAGTGGTAACTTACTCATTCCAGCAACCTGTTTTTTTCGCTGAGGCATTTCGTCATTTGTCACACAATATTATTAAAACTCGCCGTAATAGTATTAACTAGCCTACCTTTTCAGACATCGTGACCGAATTGACTTAATTTTTTTCAGTCATTTAAAAAAGATACTGTCTACGACCAAAAGAACAGCCAGCAACTATAACTAAGCGGTTATTGAGGACGAAAATCATGAGATGTTAATAAGTAACGTGTTGCTTACGCCTTGTTCCTATGATGTTAACCATTCGTGTTCACACGTACGTCACGGTAACTAAAATTCACAATCTGCATTACATTAAATAAGTTTGGTTGTCCACACAACTTCGTACTGTCAAATCCAACCAGGATATACCACCCACTTTTAAGGTCGCCATTGAACTGATGTTTAATTAATATTATATGTACAACCTTACTACACATACATACAGATTCGTGGCACCATCCGCCAAAAAATTCATGAATCTGTCGCTTAGCGGTTTTAAGGACACAGCAGCCATAGGCGTAACTAACCTGAAGTTTATAAAGGGGAAAAACAATCTGTATGATTTCAATCATCAATGTGATTTCTTTTAACATGCAAGATCTTTCCCAGACAACTAAAATTTTATATAGGTAAAATATTGTTTGACATCGTTTACCCAACATGAACATATTTGCCCAACATTTTTACCTCATTATTAATCCTGACAATTAGCATAATTTCCAAAGTTTAAACAACCTCAATCACATTTTTTATTCTCTTAAAACATTTATTTAGAGCTTTGTAATTTTTACATAACCAATTTCATTTCTAAACAAGGCTTGCCAAATACTCTAAAAAGCGTTTAACCCTCCATCCACACCACAATGAAGTTTTCATTAAAATTATTCATTTATTCAAAAGAAATTTTTGCACTCCGCAAAAAGATTTTCAAAATTACAACGGATCTATGAATTTGTCAAAGTGTGGCATATTGCAAAAATAAATTTGATTGCCCACGAAGTTACGTTTAACTGTTTTAGGCCTGTATGGTGGGCAAACAGACAAGGTATGTTTTTAGGTAAAGCAAGAAGTTCAGAATTCCATAAAAAGGAAAACATAAAATGCCAAATAAAAAAGAGTGGTTACACACAGACAGTGGCGTAGCGTGGCTAAGTGCCGCCCTTTCAACCCCTCAAATTTGCTTACAAAAATTTAAAATGAAAGAAGATCATGTTGGTCCTTTAAAACATCTTGGACATCAGCATCAAGCACTCACAGTCTGGAATAGGTCTCGTTTTTCATTCTCAATAATGGGTCTTGCTTTTGCTGCTTGTTGGCCACCTTTCTCATTATTTACTCTTCCTATTTTTTTCCTCCATTGCATATGCATCTATGAACCCAGAATATTTCGTTAAATTTTCTTACGTATTGGTTTTCAGTCTGAGGTAAGCCGCACCACTTACCATTAATTGTTTATCATTTTAGTATTAGGGCATCAAAAAGACACAAAAAATGTGTTTTTGCGGTGCCCAATTAGAAGTGATGGCGGATACCTGCTTTACAGATGTAAACGTTTAGGCCTACTATATGGATGTCTGTATATCATGTAAAAAGTATATACTGCGTATAGTAGGCCGTATTGATGAAGTTAATCGTCTATCTAAACCCAGTCATGCACGGAATGATTCACTGTGAACTTCACGTAAGTAGCCGTTTAATTTCGCTTAGAATTTATGAAAGGCTTCAAACGTTAACTCTGTCGCCACTGGCCCGGGGCCTCATAAGATGCGAACCCATTTAGATAAAATTTGTCAAATAGGCTTACTTAAAAAACAGGCTCTATTTGAGAAGTGTTAGTTTGCAGCCTCCATCTTGACTTACAAACCTATGGTCTAATCGTTGGGTTGAGCTTCTCCCTATGGCGCGTGCGTATGTTATTCCTTACCGTCGTAAGGAACCAATAAACCTCCATTTCAAAAGTGTATTACCAAACTCTAGCAAATGGGACATCCGTCTTTTTATTGCTCAGCAGTAATTACAACGCTACTACGTTCAATGGTAATCGCACTGAACAGCTTAAATCGGTACAGCAATTGCTAAGTTGTACAACTGTTTAGGAAAAAGTCTCTTCTTATAAAAGCTGTCGTCACAAACAGGGCCACAACTAAGGGGAGCAACCAAACAATTGCCCCTCTCTAAAAATTTTTAAAAACATGTGTAGTCGTCAGGTACAACATCACGTTACGATCATTTCGCCCCCCGAAAACATGAGCTGGTTGCCGCCCAGATCACAATCACAACTAAACATACGGTTCGCCTTTGCGTCAGGTTTTCCGACTGTGGTTCGCTCTAATTTACCAAATTGAGAACAACACTTTTTCTAGGCTTTTCTTGTTGAAATTACTTTTTCTATGACTGCAAATGTTACGTGTACCCAGGGACGGATTTAACTGATGCGAGGCCCTAGGCTAATCCACTTGTGAAACCCCCTCTCTCATTGTTGCGAGGAAAAAAGTGGAAAGCAAAAATCGGATCAATTTGCGAAAATCGGAAAATTACGCTCTGAAAGTACGGTCAGTAAAAAATTCTAAATGATGACTGGAGTGCCCACGATCACTGCGTTTGTTGCTGCCTTCGACGCAAAAGCGTTCAATTGCACGGAATTGTTGAAATCCTAATTGGCTGGCGAGAACAGGATTATTAACTGCCACAGGCAAACCAACCGAAATCGCCATAATTGAAATATTTGATAAAACACATGGCCTGCGTGTTTTATAAGAATCACATCTGTGTTTTCTTATCTGTGTTAAAAAAAAACAACAAACACACTGCACCTATACAGTATGTGTGGCGGCATAAAGACAACGCGAGGACCACGTTGCAACTCGCTTACCACAGCTGTAAAAATTTCACACACACGAGCAAATTCGTCACGTAAAACGCACCCTAATGGTTGTAAGTGTTAGGTTTACGATTCGCATGTTTCTTACTTTTTAGACTGGTAAGAATCGAACGCAACTAAACTGTCGCTTGAAAAGATGTGAAGTTTAAAAACTACAACCGTCGCCAGATGTCTTGAATAGGGGTTTAAATTTGCGCAAGGGAATTTGACGTTGTGAAAATGTGAATTCTTTTTACTGATTTATAGTGTTTCACAGGGCCGCAACCAGCTACGAGCAAACCGGGCAATTGCCCCCCAAAAGTTTTGCAAACACGATGGCGTTCACGTACTCCACACGAAAAGTTACTTCTCGAGACTGCGTTATCTCTACGTCAGGGGTTCTCAACTTTTTTCCCCCGCTTACCCCTTGCCAGCTTCCTAACATAAAATTTACCTCCTGTTTTTTGTTTACTCACTAGCGCTGTAGAAAAAAGCAAAGTATTGTAACTTCAGCGTCATTAAATTTACCCCCTGGATAGGTAAAAGTTACCCCCGGTTGAGAATCCCTGCTCTGCGTGAACTTCTTCTCAAGACAACTTTTTCGTATGCGTTTGTGCGGCGTGATATAGGATAAAAAAATTAACCAACCAATGTACCATGCTTCCGAAAACTCCCAACACAGAACCGGAGACAAGCTTTGACCCGCTTCTTGTGAAATGAAACCATCCCTTTCAAAAAGTGACGCTGTGGTTCTAAATGTGACCTCACAGAGCAGGAATCCATAGAACAATGCTTCTCAACCGGGTGAATGCTTCACCCCAGGGTGAATGAAAGTTTTGCAAGCTTGAATGAAATAAGAGGGTTGAATGAACGGTGAATGAAATTTCTATTTCTAATCTTTTGTATCCTCCAATAACATTCATTTGTCTTGTTTTTTTAACCAAGACATATCAGCAATCGTGAATAAAATGGCTTATTTCAAGGTTTCTGACTTCGCGTCTTCAGCAGTCAGCAACTTATCACTTCAGAAAAACCGTACCGTAGTGCATTTAACTGCGTCTGTTATGTAATATGGGGATACATTTTACCGAAAGACGCCATGTTTTATTTAATCGAGTAATGGAATCTCCGCTGCGTTCCCTGCATGAGCGTCCTGTAGGCTACTCCTGTGCTTAAGGTCTCATACTAGAATCGCAGTACTTTCGAAAGTTTAAGGCACCTGAACACTCAGAGTAGCTTTATCAGTCGAAGTGCAGCCTAACCCAACGAAGTGCAGGAGTAGCCTATTTGTGATATTTGTTTGTTACCAGTTTGGTGTTGCTTCCAACATCTAATATACGTTTATATCTGAGGTAAGATTTGTTTGTCAGGTACCTGCAGATTGTCTACGAAATACGTGCAAAAGCATTATGTTTTGATGAAAGTAAATGCAAATCTGTAAATGAAATGGATCAGGACACGCCAGCTTCATCAGTTTCGCAATTTTACGAACCTGGTTTTAAAAAGGAACTTTAGCGTTGAGAATAAGTTCGCTTCAAAAATTAAAAGGCGGAAGTGGGATGATGATTATATGCAGCATGGATTTTTCATCCCAGAAGTAAAAAATGGAGCCATAAGCCGTCTGCTCCGTGCAAGTTTTGCTATTTTAAATATAGCAACCAGTTTTTCGCTCATTCAAAACTACGGAGTCATTTACAAAAGAAACACTACATCAGAACAAGTCTTCGCAATTTTTCAAGCAACAGCACGAACACTTATGCAAACACTAAAATTCCCTACAGTGAACAGTCGTAAATGAATCTGCTAGTGAAAAGCCTCTTCTCCTTTCCTCTTTTCAAATAGCACATGTGCTGATGAAACGAAAAAAACATTTTGCGAAGCTGAGTCTGTACTCAAACCATATTTGAATGTCGCAGCCAATTTGCTGCATAGAGAAAGCATGTTGTAGATAAAGTAAAGCAAATACCATGGTTTAACCATGAACACTCGATGTACTATGAGTATTGCCCCACCAGCCATACAATCACAATAGGATGAATGGGGATGCAGCAATAGATGGCAGGGGTGAACGAAACCGAAAAAAAGGTTGAGAAGCACTGCCATAGGCTACCAATCGAGGCTACTGCTTCACAGTTTTGCCATTTTACCTGATTTGCTGCTAAATCGAGCAGGATTTTCTCACTGTTAGCTGTAAAATTTTCAATCTAGCAGTTAGCTGATTTTTTGCAGGCACATCCAGCAGCTACCTTTAATCATGTGCAAGTTTTTGGTCTGTATGAATATTGTTCTCTGTGTTATTTGCATAAAGTGTCACCTATTCTTCTTTGTTTTTTTTATATTAACTGATGTCTAAGATTGATTGATTTATTGGTTTTACATCTGAAAACTTCAAACAAACTACTGCTAAAATGTTAACAAAAAGCTTTCAAGCTTTTAGTGTAACAGTATGATAGATTAGTAATAATCGTGAAGGAGCTTACGCTCTTCTGAATTTATCATCATTTCCCCTCTTTTAATTGGTAATCAGGGGCGGCGCAACCGAGGAGCCGTAGGGGACTAGGCCCCCACTGTTACATTTCTAATCAAATATGTCATTATTGGGTTCATTGTTAAAGCAAATAGCTCAATGAAAAATTCCATAGTTTTTTTGATGTGCACTTGTGCCCCCACTTTGAAAAAGGTTCACCAGTGTTGGTAAGCTGATCATAGCAAAAAGGTCGCATTACAGTTGACTGCACATCGATGGCGGCATAATCATTGCCAAAAGTAACTTCTGCCACCCCCGAAATTTTTCGCTGGTTACGACCCTGGTGTTTCATATTTAAATTTGGAAGGGCTGAGCTCACCAGTGCCCACCATGGCGACTGGACTAGTTCCAATTTCACTTATGCTTTCATTATTGAAATACGTATTAAGAAATAAAAAGCTACAATCATCGAATCAAGTAAGGCTGGACATAACACAGTAAACAGTTAAAAAGGTTTTGTCCTGCCTTCATAACAAAATTATCTAAGAATTTATTACAATTTGTTTGCCTAAGTTTGTCGCTTTTAGTGTACCAAATGCTTAGTGTGGACAATCTCTCCTGGAACATTGCGACCCTTTAGAATCTTGAAAACGACCATTCGCCTGAGCAGTTAGTGACCATAGTTGGTTAGTGACCACAGTTAGTGACCATGCGTAGTTGGATAAACTAAGAACCACTAATCTAGGGCATCGGAACCAAACGCGCTTTCGTCATTTTTTTGCTGTTTCCTGTCTCGTTGGAGAAGAATTCTGGGGTTGCTAGTTGGCAAAGTGGCTTTTGCTTGCTATTCAAGCTCATCAAGATCTTCTCTGATTCGCTTAGCATGGGAGCAGTACAAACCTGCCCAAGTACTCAATAGCAATCTGATTCTGAATGACTTTACTGAAGAAAGTTCAATTGGAAAAAAACACATCAAAAAATACCAATCGAGCTTTACGCGATACATACGCTGACAAACCTACTGTATTGCTCAGTCGCCTAAGAAACAACCATGCTTTTATTGTTGGATACTGCTGCTAGCCCTACACATAGCTCTTATCTGTAGTACAACCTTGCTTTGATCAGGTGCGGTGACGTAACTAGAGATTTGAGCCAGGGGCAAACTTAGCTGAAGGAAGCCCACTGGCTAGCACTCAGAAAATAGTTGAGAAACAATAGCAAATCCGGTATTGAACGGCTATACAAATACCCAAAATCACCAGAAAACACTCCGAAAAACGCAAAAAACAACAATCTACTGAAATCAAAAGTTGGCATGCGGCTTGACCAACCGACATATTGAGATTCATGGAAACTCATTGGAAGACTCTGGCGTTCTCACCACGAAAGTTGAATAAAACTAAATTTCGTGGCATAAATTTTTGACGATGTTTAATATAAATGATCATATACCGGCCATTGACTCTACGCGTACCACAGTTTTTTGGAGGCCCCCTTGGATCTTGAGGCCCTAGGCTTAAGCCTATATAGCCTACAAGCATAGGTGTAGGAGCAAGCAAATTTTGGGGGTGCAAAATATTTTTGCCCAAATTTTCCCAACCTGACCAAAAAGTTGTTGTGCAACTTTTGCCGACCGTTTTTGTGGTGTGACCTCCAAAAAACGGTCTTCACTTGTTTTTCTGCAAACCTTGGGCGCCAATTTTTCAAAGTCAAACAAACGTTGGGCGCCATTTTTGCCCAGATTTTCAGGGATTTTACCTAGTTGTTCGGATTTTCAGGGATTTTGCCCAACTTTGCAGGGATTTTTCCCGGATTTTCAACAAATCAAAACGTTTGGGGGTGCTCTTTGGCCCCCTGCACCCCCGCCTCCTACACCACTGCCTATAGGTAAATCTGGCCCTGCGAAACCCACATTGCTTATCGGCTGGCACCGATTCACTCTATTTGCAGTTAAAGCCTAGAATCCGAGTTTTTAATTACCTGCGCAAACACACCAGCTGCACATTCCCGTTTCAAGGACACCATTTACTTATGCCTGTACGTAATACAGAAAAACATTGGTATCAGAGTGATGTAAATCATGGGCGTCCGCAGAAATTTTTCCAGGGGGACAAAGTTGACATTTTACTTACCGTTTTCACGTTGTTGACAACACAATGCCAAAATGGACTTTCACAAAACGCTTCAAACTTGCTGGAGAACAAGCAAAATGCCCCATGTTACGCTAACAGCAACAAAAACTGTGCTTCGTTTGCAGCAATAGCCGGGTACATCACGATAACATCATAATTTACACAATAGGCCAGAGGTGGCCAAACTACGGCTCTTCGAACTTTTGCGCGCGGCTCTTTGAGCTTTCCGAAAATTTAAGTATTTGTTTTTTATTTCTATTGCAAAGTGTAGAAATATTGTAAAATGGTACTGTCGTAGCTAACGTGTCGTACAGTATTATTTTTGCAAGTCGTTCCAAAAAGGAATTATGATCTGACAGAAGCGTAGATTACAAATAAATTCGTGTTTTTAGATTTTTATGTTGCGGCTTATTGTAACTTGGGTTTTACGATATGCGGCCAATACGTAGAGCAGGTTTGGCCACCACTGCAAGAGACTATCTGCATTGTTAGGGAACTTATTGTCAAAGGAACATTGCCATGGGACTTAACAAAACTACAAATCATGACTTTACAGTATTTTACTTAGCAACTAATGTCAGCGTCACGAAGAAACAAGAGCTGCAAACGTCTGGGATTCTTGTCCTTAGCGATCAACCACCCTTACCATAAAAAGTTGCTCGTCCTTGTTGATTTTTTCGCGATGAATGTTCATCATTTTTAACCGGACAAGCGTTCACCCGACATTGCTGATCGAAGCCACGTTTTCCCAATTCGCCAAGTACTAAGCCTAACGATCTCTCTCAGCGGTGAAAGAACAAGAAAGTTAGACACCCTCACCAAAACTGTTTCAAGCAATGAGAAGTACACCTCTATGTTGACACAACTATCGGACAACTTTCCAAGGTTAGAACGCCACGCAGGCGTAAAAATAGTGTAGACGCGTTATGAAAACACGTTACAGCAAACATTGCTTTGCACTCAGTATAACGGCGCACAGCGACTTATGTCCCCAGCTTTGTTTAATGGCTTCATCCGTTTGTGACGGTTTGCGCAATCCCGCGCCGGGTTTACCTGCTTCCGTACCCTGGTATATCGTCCCTCGTGGTTGCCATGTAGGTCGGCAACGGCCTTTGACGGTTTGCGTAATCTCGCGCCAAAATGAACTGTTTTTGCATTTCGCCTCGCATAACTTACAGCAAAAACCACAGCCCAGTCTAATTTCGAATTAGTAACTTTTCGTCTCGCGTGTATAAACCAAATTCTGCTGACTCGAGAGTATTTCTGATCACCGAAAAGACCAAAGATCTGAGCAGAACCGTCGCCAGGAAGTCGTCAATAGGGGGTTTACATTTGCGCGGGGGGGTTCCAATCGGGCCCCGCACTTACTAAGGCCGGCCCTGTAAGAATGACTTCATATGACTTTGTAACTGCTGATAAATTCGGAAAAAATGGGTGGCCCGAGTTTTGGTCCCTTTTCTTGGAATTTTGTTCTTTTTTGGTTATTTTCTGGAGTAGGTTTGGCCCTTTGGCAAAAAGTAGATCTGGCAACCCTGCGGCAAAACACCTACTACCGTAAATTGAAGTGAACTTTTGTAGAATTAAGATTTGTTGTCATGTTATTGTTGCACCATAAAAACCAACAGTAGAACAATCCGCTCGAATGTTTCGCAACCTCCCTCTGCAGGTACAGGGAACTGCATGCTCATCTTTGCATGACACCAGAGAACAGTGAATCTCGCACTTGTGCAATGTGAATGTCATACGGGCAAATAAACTGTCATTGCAAGAATTAAACCAATTAATCGAAATTAAACTGTTGGCTCCAGGTTTTCTAGATGTTTTTGGTTCTTAGTCCCATTTTCAGATTGGAAGCAAATGCTCGTTTTGCCGCCCCTGCGGACACGCATGTAAAGGTGCGGGGACTGGGGCAATTTTCCCCAAATAAGTATGTGAAAATCCCTGATTTCAAGGCAAGCACAGGGGCAGTTTAGCATCCTGGATTTGATAAATGCTTTTGAGTATTGATTTTCTCACTCCATAACCACGTTTCCAAGTTTTTAAGTTAGTGATTTTAAGCACAAAAACTGAAAAGAGTTAAAACTACTGTTGAAAACTAAATTGTCATCAACAATTTGCCGCCCCCCCAGAAGGTCCCACACATTTGAAAAATATTGACACACAGCACAATGCTCTGAAGTGCTAAGGGCCTTCAGAAGAACTGTACTGGAATAGAACTGCAGTGAACAATACAATGTTAAGACCACCTGGAAAAAAGCAAAACAACTTTGTAAGAAACAGGATGCTTCTTTATTTGCACAAGATCTTGCATGTGACAAGCCAAACCTTTTGGAACAATTCTCAAAACTTCGAAGCAGTTTGGACATGACAAATTGTCAAACCAGGTTGTTACATGAACATTGTCCAATGTAAAATAATACAACTTGTCAGTACACTTATTTTTTCGGTATGTTGATCGTGGGTCCTGCAGAAGAATGTCTTCAATTGCTTTGACTAAATCATCTGGACCAATCTGATTTAAAGTCCAATTTTTAGCAATGTCGTCATCCTCGACATCGCAACAATTCATTTTAAAATGCTGAATATTCTGCAAAGCTCGATCAGTAAAGCTTACCCGAAAATCAACATAATTTGATTTCACCCACTCAGGTACTTTTATTAGATGGTTTTCTGATGTTGATGCGTGAAGAGCTCTAGCCAAGTCCTCATTTCCAAAGTTTTCATTCAATGTTTCAGTTTTTGGCACAGTGTTCTGTGCTGCCTGAACTTCAGCACAGTTCATTCCTGCTGACGTCAAACATATACCAGCATGTGCAGAATCAACATCATCACATGAGATACTGTTTTTCCTATCTTCTCTAGTTTGAGGACTATCATAGTCAGGAATATATGGTTTCAAATCTAGCACTGGCGTGCCGTCTACTATGTCCAGACCAGAAAAATGTAAAGTATCATCAACAACTTCATCTAGTTTGGCTAAAGTCATACCAATAGCATTAGGTCTGTGAGGGCTCCTTGAAGCAAAAACACCAGTTTTCAATCCATTTAAGCGAGGTGGTTTCACTTTTGCCTTAGTTCCTTTGTTTTGATTTAAATGAAAATAAAACAAAATCCATACATAAGAAAATTGTTGAAGATCAATTAAACTGTGCTCTGGATTGTTGAAAACTGCTTTTGATATTGTTAATCTGCCTTTTGAGCTGCAGGAAACAGTTGCTTGTCTGGGAGTCCCATTTTTGTAAGTGAAACAAGTGTTTATGTGTCCAATAGGTTGCATTGATATCTCTCCACTTGCTTGTTCTGCAGAACCAGTTCCAGCATTCTTGCATGACATTTCACTAAAACGTAATTATACTGGAAAATACAAATCTGAATGCTGTAAAAATAACCAACCCTAGACTCTACAAACTCATCTAGGAAAACAAGCTAAATAGGCATGTGAAAAAATCAACATAATGGTTTGTCAGCAACAAATTTCTATCAACAAGAAATTGAAACTAGTGTCATCAATTTTCTCAAAGTTAGGCAGGTATTCTTCACTAGACCCATTTTTCTGTATAATGTAGTGTGTAAATTTATTTGCCCACAACAGGATAGGTATGTACCTTTTCAGGGGATAATTTGCAGAGTTTATTAATGTTCACTGTCTACGGAAAATAATCTTACAACAGCCAAGAATCAAGACACCATTATAATAATCTTACCAGAGTATATATTTTGCCTAGTGGATAGTCATCACCACGTGTTATTCAAAGTTCTGCCTGACCAACACTTGCCATTTACACTTTATGGTTACGAACATTTGCTTGGGTGGCTTACGTTCAAAATTACATAGCAAATTAGGCACCAACATTTCTATTTCTCCTGACTCCTCTCATTAATGACTACTTTACTGGTAAAATGTTTTTTAGCCTCAATGTTATTTTACTGTTAAAATGGAATGTCAATTTTGTTTACATTTGTATGACCTCGTAACCTTTCTTTCAGTGTTAATTGCGTGCTAACACCTACTCTGTAATGTGCCATGACTAACCATTTTTGTGATCTTGTGGCATTCAATTGTGCTTGTGATATGGATGTCTGCAGAAAATACACAATAACGTTAATATTATTATAAAGCTAAGCAGTCCATGAAGTTTAACTACTTTTTGCATTAATCAGGGTTCCCACACATTCAAAAAATCATTTTCCATACTTTTTCAATACCTTTTCAATACTAAATTAAAAAAGTTCAATAACATTACTTCTCTTCATTTTTTGAAATTCTTAATCATGTAACTCAAATTTGCACATTCCATAAATAACGAAGTGTTTAGCCTTCAGAAAAATTCTGCTCAGATACTTGTAATTTCTTTTCCATTTAGGATTTCCATACTTTTTCAATACTAAATGCATATTTTGGCAAATTTCAATACTTTTTCAAGGTCTTGAAAACCGATTTTGAAATTCAGTACTTATTACTTTCAATACTGCGTGGGAAACCTGATTTAATGAAAAATGAAAATTCAGACATTGAATTCACTTAACCTTTGTGTTAATGTTATTTGCAAGACTGTGATTATGGCCCTCTTTGCAAGGTTAGGTTATTAGTCTACCATCTGAGGATCAGGGTTGCCAACCTGTCTTCACCAAAAATAACCACATCTTGTCCCAAAAAAGCCAGATAGTAGTCTTAAGAAATATACACATAAAACATTAAAACTGGACAGAAACATTGCTTTAAGGCAATTTCATTGTTTAGAAGCATATTCTTTCCCTGTAATTAGCCTACTGTCATACATTTGTTTCTTACTAAAGTAAATGCATCGAATATTTTTAAGGCTAGAGTAAAATCTTTGCAATATTCTTTAAACCCTGCATGGTCATAGACCCTCATCAAAAGAGATTTGTAATGAATATGTAGCTCAGACAATGTTTTGCCAGAGCCAAGCCTTTTTTGACTGAAAAAAAAGTCAAACTGATTTTCAAAGCCAGAATTTCAAAACGTGGCTTCGAAAAAGCCAAATTGGCCAACCTGCTAAGGATCACCTTCAATGGCTTCCCCCCTTGGTATGATACAACAGCACTTTGTTCCATATGCTACTTCAGACACTGGCTGCATTGTTTGCAGAGCTTAGCATGCTTTTTGGGAAATTTGTTTCACGACACTGACATCGCACTCAAATTTTAAACCACATAAAGGAAGTGAATAACACTGAATACGGATACGCCTGTCAGTTTGTCATTCAAACGGCGTGGGTCTCGTGGTGTAGCGGTTAGACGTTACGGCTGCTATGCTATTGCTAATGGTTTTAGGTTCGACTCTCACCTTGACGACTTTACTTTTTTAAAACTTTTTTTCAGGATTACGTGTTACTTTTACGGGTTACTGTAGTTAGATTAGGGATAGCTTAGTGTTAGGTTACAGTTAGCCTTAGCTTAGGCTTAGGTTAGGATTAGGTTAGGGCTACGGTCATAGGATTAACAACTTAAACAAGGTTAGGTTCAGGGTTTATCTTTTACGTTTACTTCGTTTCTACCAAGCCTACTGCACTCTCGTCGTGCGTTACTGTTACGTCACAAGTAGTGCATGAATAAGTTTTCAAATTTCAAGATCCACAGGCGTATCTATAGCCATTGCCTAAATTAAAACATGAGGTATGGTCAAAAAATCACCTACACCCCACAGGGCCCACAACACTAATTGGAGGGCCGGGAGGGCTGTGTTTCTAAATGAAAAACGTGAATTTTCGACAGGCTGTACAGCAGAGATGATCACTATCCGGTTTGCCGGTTGGATATCCGGCAGGATAGTGAGTTTGCAACAGGATAAGGATTTCCAAAAACTGCTTTCAAATGGAAACCGGATACGGAACCGGATATCCGAAACGATTTTATCGATATTTCGAGGATTCGGACTTTAGGAAAAAATTACATATTGCACAATCATTCATTTATCATCTTCAGAAGCATCTTTTCAGCCTTCTGTGCCATGACTCCGAGTCTGTCTGTGTAATCTCTCTGCCGTAGTGTAATCCCATTCCTCCTCTTAATCTGCTAATTAGACGGGATAAGTTTGTGAGTATGAGTCTGATGCTGGTGTGGCAAGATAGGGCTCCTTCAGTATACATTGAGAACGTTGTTTGCTGCGTACCTGGACTAACGCTAACCAGGGTTGCCAGATTGGCCATGTCACGGCCAATTTCGAAAAATTTGGCCATTTTTAAACCACGCTGGCCATAAAAAACGCATTTTGCCATTTTGTAAGACTTGGCCATTTTATGGTTTGTTACTGTAAAAAGTTTTCATTAAATATTTTATCTTTTTTGTATTTTTGGACGATATTCATGTCTCTCATTGTTACAGTAACACCATGGCAATTCGACCTTTTTTGCATTGCAAAGTGTACTAATGATTTAGCCCTTGCAGTCAGTAGATTTCGTGCAGATGTTTCAGTCAGTGAATCTTTTGTTTACCATTGGTATCTGCTGCACTCGAACTGTTGCAACCTTTCCGTTTGCGTTGCGTTGATTGTGTCATTCACCACGAACGGGGTGTGCGCGAAGAACACCACATATATGTGGCGCGAACAAGCAATAGTAGGGTGATCTCGTCGGGTGATCTCTATTGTTGCTTGCTGCCACAGTGCGAAGCTTTGCGCACATGCCGCTCGGGCTTTCCGATCGCAACAGAACTGTATCTGAAGACTGTTGCACTCGGTTGTGTGACTGATAATGTTATTGCAGAAGTTTTTTGCATTTTTGGTAAGATTTTACTTTTAGAAGTTTCTCATCACTTTTACGATAACACACTGCAGTAACTTCAACCTTGTAATGTTCAAAGTGTGTAGTAAATAGCCCTTGCAATCTGTTGATTTTGTGTGCACTAAGTGTTTCAGTAGGACCTGTCATGAGTCAATGTTTGTTCTCAAGTGTTCCTGCTCTTTCGTTAATATGTGAACTTAATGATGGTTTTGAGCATGTGGATAACTCATTATGATCATCAACTTAATGCAGTTCATGACTTTAATCTTTTGTTCATATATTTGGAGCACAAGATCAAGAGAATTCTAGCCTTGTCGTTGAAGTGGAAAGTTAATTTGAAGTTGTTTAGTCCAGAAATGGGTAACAATGGAAGCATGTATCTACAATAGGGTTTAATATATGGTTATAAGTTTTATCAAAATAAATAAAGACAAGTTGTAACAGGTAATTTTAAGTTTACAGCAGAAATTGCTGTTTGGTAAAAACTTGCTTCTTTGAAAAAAACACATTTTTTGGCAAAAAATATACTGTCTTCCAAACAATTTGATACACCTATGAATATGGAAATTACATAGTTAAAACATTTTGTGATTTTGGCCAAAACTCTTTCAAAAAACAGCCATTTTGGCCATTTTTCATCAGGATTTTGGCCATAAGCTACGAAAAAAATCTGGCAGCCCTGACGCTAGCTGGTGTAGACTGTAGGACTACTGTGATCTGTAGTCTGGACTAGCTAGAGCACTCTAGCTCTTTTAATGTGGTCTGTAGTCTACACCAGGCCTTGCAGTCTTCACGCCTATTCTATGTGAGCCTGCATTGACTGG
>JGI24022J15233_10002673_pt1 | contig 16947 bp, 10 predicted proteins | sample Ectturendosymbi2_FD_15233 | JGI IMG/M metagenome (IMG submission 15233)
ATTTTATCTGAAGTTTTTATCGTTTTGTACAAACGTGGTATTTTGCTTGTCACGTTTTTCGTGCTAGACTGGTTGCAGTCTTTTTGTTGCCTTTGACCAGGCTTATGTTTGTCGTTAAGTGTTTAAGTTCTTGTTTTCTTTTTATGAAAATAGCATTTAATATGTACAGACCAAAATGTGTCTGCTACACAAACGTGCTCAATTCTCGTGTTAGTGCTGCACTGTGCTTCTGCGTTCTACCACGATCGTAACACGTTTGACTGAACACGATGATGTCATAAAATCACTGCTCAGAGGGGCCCCGCGCCTAGGTCTTGCATTGGGCCCCGCATCTGCCAGGGCCGGCCCTGGATGGAACTCATATGAAAACAAACGTAAGTTTGAGGAAAACGCTTAAGAGGCAACCGGTGTAATATACGAGATGTAAACTGTTGTATGTTTCCAAACAAAGGATTTGTGAATAACAGAACAGCTCTATTGAACCGAAACTATCATTACGATGGCCTATACTGTCTATCGAAAAAATTCCTCTTTCCAGCCAAGAATTAACCACTAATAGAGCATATGTTTTGCCTACTAGGTAGCAGAGATAAGCGCACCCCGCATGGTCATATTTTGCAGTCCAGATCCAGTCTTGAATTTTTTAAAACTCAGTCCAAGTCCAATCATAGGCCATAAAGTTTAAGAAATGTAAAATCACAGGTCAAATAAAGTCCAAAAAATTAGCAAAACAAAGTTTTTTATGACAAAAATTACGCAATTCGTTTCCATTAACTCAGTTCAAATCCGATCCTGATTCTAAATTTGTGAAGCAGTTTACAGTTCGGATCCAACCCAAATTCAAGAAAATTCGTCATAGTCCTGATCCAGTCCAATCCAAGTCCAGTCCAATGCTCATCTCTGTTACGTAGGCACCATCAGCTCTCATTCAAATAGAACTGAGTTAGCGCAAGCAAGAAACATAAAAAAGAGGTTTTGAGAGTAAGACCAGCGTGGAGTGTAAGTCCGGAAAACCCACTCGGTATCACTGCGATAGTTTCAAAAACAAAAGATACCCGAACTTTCCAAAAATATATGTTCTTTTGTGAAACGTTTAAAACTACACTCGTACTTTTGAAATAGCGTTGTTTCATTGGTTGGCAGTATATGGAAACGGAGAACTAGTTTCAAGGTGACCAAGTCAGATGGTTAGAATGCCTAGTAAAAATGTTTCAGTCTGATGTGTCGCAATATAGTGATTACAAACGTTTGTTTTTAATAGATTGTCTGATGTTTCTGACATTTCGGGTCAAAGCCGCTTCTATGAACTACAAGTGCAAACGATTACTTATAAAAAAGAAACTTGCTTTTTACAACCTGCGGCGATTTTGATCAACGATTTTAAGTCCAAAGCTCAATGGCAGTGGAACGCAATGGCATTACTTGTCCGACAAATTTTGTGACATCGATCAATAGCACATCCACCCTTAGGTTAATTATGTCAGAATGTGAAATTACAAGCACTTATCACGGTTGTAACGGAGACGTTCGTTGATTGGCGGATAATTTTACTTTTTATTCAATACTGTCATTTACAGCCCACACTTCTTGTGACGAATAGTTCTTGCTCCTATGCTTTGACATGCGTGAACATTTTCTTTCTACTTACGTCCGATTCGTTGCATATATGCTCTGTCTAGCAAGAGCTTTTTTGCTCAGTAGCAGTTGAAACATTTTCAGATGTATCAAACACATTTGTCCAAGATGGATGACACAAGAATTAAAAAAGCTTCTCTGCACCTGATCGCCTGGCAGCCTGGGTTAGGTCGTAGCTTGCTAGATAAGCTAGCATGGTAGCCAGGGACGATGTTGCTGCAGTAGTGACCCACACTGCATTGAAGCAGCAACTTTCAACCACACACCATCTGAAGAGTTGTTGGTCACTTCCTGTGAAATGCAGTCAAATGCAGTGAAAAGTAGGACCCGACTTCAGTAAACACATTTAAACAAACGTCATTTTCATCTTGGTATGTGCAATAAGTCTTTCAAAAGCTAAGCTTGAAAGGGCCTCACCTTGCACTGGATTGAAATGTTTTAAATGCTCTTTCGATTTGGTTTTCTCCAACTGCTTGCACGCGTGGAACAGCATCATCCAGTGTGATGCTGCAGCAACTGCTACCGAGGTAAATGCAAACGGGGTGTTCTCTTGTGAGTACGTGAACACCCAAAAGATAGTGTTTAACATGCTAAATACTCCTCCAATATAGAATACCTGGGAGCATGATATATATTCAAAAATACAATTGTACAAAACACATACAGAATAGACATTTTGATCATTTTATCAGCCAACAGGTCTTTCAAAGCTTAATATTACGCCATAAGCTATTTTTTGCCATGCCATCAATTTATAAAAAGTTTGAGAATTGCTTCACAGTCCAGCATAATTTTAATCAAAAGTCCAGCTATAATACTGATGTTTCCTATAATCTGAGGTATTTACACTTGAGGTGTTTTGAACATGAGCTGGATGATATTTTTAAATAACTAGTGTCTGCCAACGTATTGGCGAAGATTTTTATTGGTAATTACCTCATACGCTGTATCCATCACTGAACTCAATTTGTAAGTCGCCAACAACACGACAACTCGTGAAGGAAACAAAACCAACCAAGCCACGAAAACCTGAAATGAATGCAAAAGTTTCCGATCACGTTGACTTTATGAGGATTTGTGGACAAACAGTGCCAATTAAAATGTCATTGTCATCCATGGGCAAAATACTGAATGCTAAAAAAGTGAAGTTATAGGCCTGTACTCAATGTTGAAAATTGGAACACAAACTTCTTAATATCCATATATTTACATTTTCTTTTTCTGGAAGTGCGTGATGAAAACGTGGATGAGCAAAATCTTGCTTGCACACTTAAATCAAAATCCTGGTTAAACCACACTTAAATAAAAAATCCAGTGATTGTTTGTTTTGTTGAAAAGAACGATACAAAGGTTTATGCCCAAGTAAACCTAAGGATTGTACTCGTATGCAGGATCTGGTGCATTAATAAGCTTTGCGCGTTGAAATTTTCTGCGATAAAACAATTGTTTTGGAAACGCCCAGTACAATCTCTTTTAGTACTTTAACTGTAATGTTGATGAGTTTTATTTATTTTTCAACTTTTATGTACTTCATAGAGATGAGGAAACCTACTCATTCATTCATTCTTTTATTCGGGAAACAAACATACACAAAAAAACCTCACAAACAAACAAGATAAATAAATGCTCTTATTTAACCAACGCAACTGAGTCTTTGGCAAAAAAGGTCTCTTTCAATGGATACTACGACTGCACAGAAATCATTGGTTGTTGCCTCCTATACGACTTCGTAAGCATTCAAGATTTAACCATAATTTAAAGATTCCTTGAAAAGGGAAATCAAAGTATTGTCCGAAATTTTGACTTAGGTTTTCAATTCAAATCAACGATCTAAAGTTAAGTTTTAATCAAATGTTTAAGATCGGGAACATGTGTCTATATCATTTTGATGGTGTTTTACTCCCTAGAAAATTTGACTTCCACTTCTTCATTGATTTTGAGTCCATCTTACCAGAGTGCAACCAGAAACAACATTTCTTAACTACTTACTGGTTTCAGTGATCACATCGCACACGTTATAAAGTATCACGTTTTGAACTTCACATCTTTGGCATGGCGCCTGTACGGCATCGCGATGAAATGAATTAGGGAAATCCCCACTAATCCCCTAGAGAATTCCTGAAATATTTGGAATTTTTTGCCGTAACTTCTGAACCTGAAACGCTATAAAGTCGATCAAGGGTTCAAAAGACTCGTATTACAGCCTAGAATCCAAAAAATTTTGAGCCACAAATTCAGTTCATTGGATTAGCCGATGACGTCATTTAAAGAACCGCAAAACTGACTCCAATCATGACGTCATAGAACAAATACCGCAAACCCAAAACGTAAAAAAATTTTTAAATTTTTATCTACAAGACATTACGAGTCTTTTGAGTGTTTGAACAGCTCTCTACCTTAATCCGCTGTCCAGTTATGGCTGGCCAAAGTTTGCCCTGAGAGGGCAAATTATACCTTTCGTGAAACCTTTTGATTTCTGTCACAAACTGGGTTTTTGAGCCATAATTTTGGTTCCAGATATGCTAGAAAGTCAATCAAGGGCTCTAAGGACTCGAATGAAAGCCTAGTTTCCAAAAAAAGCTTGAGCCAAAACAATGGCTCATTGGATTGGTTCCCAGGGCCAGGTAAACTTAGCCAAAAAAGCGAAAACATCCCCCCAATATGACGCTACCCCCAGAAAACCCCAAACCCAAAACGACAAAAATCTTTTTAGGTGAACTAGAAGACTTGCTGAATCCGTAGAGTGTTTGAACAGCTCTTTAGCTCAATCGGCTGGCGAGGTATGGTGCTGCAAAACTTCACAAAAAAATTGGTGCAAGCGGTAGGACTGGAAAAGACGATATATCGTCTAGGACTATAGGGAGTCCATTTCATCACGTTCATTATATTTTTTTTTGCTGTTTATAGCACTTGCATCCAGTAAATGAGCGCGAAGAAAAATTGATGATGATGCCAAATCAAAATTAATTTTTCTGATAAACACCACTAGTGCTTAACTTTTGTATTAACAACTTCCCTGTGACAACTGCGCAACAGTCGATCTATAGTTGCATTCCCATCATAGAAACATAAAGTTACACCAGAGAGATGAACATGGATGCCAAACTCAGTAAAAGCCTGTTTAACACTGGCGGAAATAGATGTACCTATTTTGGTGATAGTTTTCATCTTTAGAAACCAATGACAGTCTGTTCGAATGTGATTTAATCCAACAATTTTTTTCAAAGGTTTGCGGTGGTTAAAACTTCCACACACATCGCCGAGGTCCAAGTTGTCAGGCAAATTAGGAACAACCGAAAACACAATTCGAGCTTGGAACTAATTTTTTAGAATAAAACAATTATTCTAAGCAGTTTAACAAACCATCGGAGGCCATAGAGAAATCTGCGTTGGATACTTGGGAGTAATTTGCTTCACAGAGTGGAGCTTGAGATCTGCAAAAGAAATTGCAGAAAAAAAATGTGGTTCACCGATAAAGCTATAATGCAGTGTTTTCAGTTTTTATTGTGTATTGTACTGAAAGTTCAATTTTTGAAAATCAACAAATCAAGATATGGTTGTGCACAATTGCTCACAAGTTTATTTGGACATTTCACGTAAGCGTTAAGGATTTTGAAAGCTGTTCATATAACATGGTCATTTACTGTAAAAGTATGATTTCATCCACATTTTGAAATGGTTATGGGAGTAGATAGCTCTTCACTGTTAAGGCGTTCTTGAAACCAATTAAGTTGAAAAAACAGCATCTCTCACTGTCGACTTAAGTAGAAAATAAGAAAAAACCGGCATTATAGGTTTTTCAGTGTGGACGCTTATAAAATATAGACCCCAGCGCCAACTCTATTTAGTTTTGTCGTTTATGAAAGTGTAAAACACATTTTCTGTGCTTTTTGTGTGTATTTTTTTGTGTAACAAGAACGTCTTTCTACAGCTTTAAAAATTTTAATTCATTTTTACTATAATGTTATCGCAATGTTACCTGTGAAAACGATAGCTAGTTGAAACCGATTGCCAAAAAATATTTGATTACTGTGGCCAGTTGTCGAGGTGGTTTTTAAAAGAAATAAGTTTCATATCATGTATGCATTTTTAAGGAAAACAAAAAACACACATAACGAGACAATTACCGCAAACAAACCTTTGATCAATGCCACTCTGAGCAAGTAAGCAATTATTGTTTGTAAGCTGGTTACATTTACCACTCGCCAATCAATATTATATTTTTCTTTCCTAGGTATTTATGTCAAAGAGAGAGTTACTTCGTATCCGCCGAGATTGAAAGCTTTTNATTTTTTCGGTGGTAAAGCGATGCACCAAACTGCATGGNCATTGCACATCTGTTCGAAACATACCCTTATAAGAACAGCACAAGACAAAATGTGGTNTCCGCTGGAAGTCGGTATTCTAGCTGCAGATAATCACAGTGCACAATCATAACTTTGTATTTGAACTTTCCTGCAGTGAATTTGCATGACACATTAAAGCAACGTAAAAAATTAGATCTTCTGCTCTATTTCGAATTTTTCTGCACTTAGACAATTTGTCGTTTTGTAAGTATAACACCAGTAATGAAAGAAGACAAGCTACAGACTTACTTGGAAATAACTCAGGAAGTTTGCCTGATGCCAGTGCAACTATGAAGCAAATTCCTAACAAAGCGATTAAAAGCGACACTACCACCCATCTTTTCTGATGTTGAACTTTGGCAGATGTTTTTTGCTCTTGCATCTTTGGGCTTCACTGCTGATCTGCAAGGTCCTGTTGAAAAAGTGCAACGTATGAGCTCAGGCTGGTAGTCTGACACACGTTCAGCAGTGATAAGAGGCAGAGCGTTTCTTTGAAACCAGATGTTCATCTATCTGGACGCACGGAGTCGAGGCAGAACAAATACAGCAATTATGAGTAGTTTTATTTTTGTTTTGCATGCAGTAGCAATCCTATAAACCCAAAGCACTTCTTAGAGAGACCAATGAGGTAGAAAGGACCAAAATATCTTCCTTTTTACCCGGTTAATACAGGAAACTGATAGCTCTATGCATGGCCACTCCATTTCAGTGGCGTAGCCAGCCCAAGATCTTGGGAAAGGGGCAACAAATTTAGGGGGACCAAAATTTTTAATTTTAGGCGAGGAACAGTAGTTTGTTTGGGATACCGCCTCTAAAAGCACAAAATGACTAGATATGCAAAAAACTGGGGGACATGGGCATGGCCCCTCTGGCTTCGCCTATACTCTATTTCAGGCGTAGGCATTACCTCATACCTGCTCATGCAGTTGACACAAAGCAAGACTTCTGCACAAACGCGCCCGAAGCAAAGCCTTCCTGTCGTGCAACCTGTCCTGGAAATTGTTGCTGCACGAATGGCGGGATCATTTTGTCCAACGGTGTAGGTCGGGCAGTTGTTGATGTGAAATGCGCAAAATAATAAATCAATACCAATGTGGATCGGTCATCGACCACGTGACCAAGCAGGGACGTCGGAAAGTGGGTGCATGACGGGGCATTGCCCCCCTGACCTTTCAAAAGGGGGGAACGGGGTCGGAGGTGTCGTTTCACAACAATATCATAGGTAATTTCATGGTTTATCAAGATCAACTTGAAACAAATTTATTGCAGCTATTCGCGCACACACAAAATTTGGAATGGTTTTCTATAATTTCTGATATTAATTTTGAGGTCAGTATTGTTGTTGAACAGTAACAAGCATATTGGTGACGATTTGTATATAAGTTTCAGTTGTCCTCAACTCTTTTTCTGCTCCCCTGCCCTATCGATGTTCCGGTGTCCCTGTGACCAAGGGTGATCATCCCATACACAAGAAGGGAGGCAGAGGGAATGCAAAAAATACAATTTTCCTCACTCCACGGAAATGTGTCTGCCAGCTGCTAAGTGCCGTGAAAAGATGCTGCGAGATAGTTGAACCTGGATTACAGCATATTCGTTGTAACTTTCGTCTCGGCCGCAGCCGCACAGATCAACATCTCGCTCTCCTACAAACTCTCTAGGAATCTCGGAAGTATTCCAAAGATGTCTTCGCGGGCTTTACGAGCGTAGCACTGCTTGCAGCTACAGGAACAACCGTTTGTTGTTTGTGACGATGCGATGACGCTTGCCTTTTGCGAAAATGGCCTTCAATAAGCAATTGATTAGTTTGACGGCAGATTGCAATGGTGCGATGAAGGTGGGATGAAAGTTAGCACGAAAAACGTTGCTATATATGCCTCTCCAGAAATTCAAGCAAGTACGCGCTGCAAGTGAGCGGCAATACACTGCAGCAGGTGGAGAAGTTAAAATACATCGGGGTGGTATTTACGAGTGATGGAAGGTGGAACGAGGAGATTGATATACCAATTGGTGAAGCAAATGGAGTTCTGCGAGAGCTTTATCGCTGTTTGGTCACAAACAGGAACTTTCTAACACCGCAAAATCGGTCTTTGTTCCGATCCTCACGTACTGTATGATCAGGAATCTTAGGAAATGACTGAAAACGTGCAAACCCAGAGAAGAGCGGCAGAGGTGGAATTTTGAGGAGTCCACGGGTGCGACGCTTCACGAAAAAGTGCGCAACTATTGAATTCGTAAAGCCCTGAATGTCGAGTCACTTCACCTTCGAATGGAGAGATCACAGTTACGATTGTTCAGGCATGTGGCCAGAATGTCCCAAAAGAGTTGGGCGAGGTGAAACATGTAGGCTTCGAAATCGACCTCCTATTGGCTTTTCACCACAATTGGAAAACATCTCCCAATGTCAAGCTGTCCGTTTTTCCACTCACTGGGTTTCATTCTCCTCGATAACGTAAAATTTAGTTTCATTGGTTTTGAATTGTCCAGTGATGACCAGCATTAAATTTCGTTCAATTCCACAAAACAAACTCATGCTCATTCATACCTACAGCATCAACAGTCGCGAGCTGTCCTTGCCGAGGTTCACCAAATATTATTATTCACAGTGAGTAACGAGTTCTAAACCACCGTGGTGAGTTGCTCTGTTCTGGTGAAAAAACCCATCAGATACTTTTCAGAGCGGCTCATCTGCGTAGATTCTTGCAAAGCTCATGCTTTCAATATTTTAATGAGAGAAGTCAACCATTCAGGTAGTAATGTTAACACTGGTTGTGTAAAGCGTTTTTTCATTGGGTATTGGTGAGGCACGTTCAACATGGACTCTACAGGAAATGAAACGTAAAACGTGCTGCACATTTGGTGAAAGACTGTTTCTTCGTCCCCCGGTGACAGTTGATTAACAAAGGAATGGTTGTTTGACCTGTGTGCACTGGTTGGATGATAAACTACAAAAGTTCTCAGGTGAAATTTCACAGGCTTGGCTGATGAAGCTCACTGCAGTTGTTATGATTGCGTTTTGAAAAACGCATGCATTTACTCTAAAGAAATGATATTTGTTTTTTTGAAAGTAAAAATATCAACGATATTTAACTCTTTTACATGATTTATCATGCCTATCTCTATGAACTCAATCGGTTACAGTGAAACTGCTGGTACATCTGACCTACATTTCGTCAATCAACGTTTATACATAATTTGTACAAACAGCTCTTCCATCACTGCAATGAAATTAAGACGTTTTGCTTTCATAGAACCTCAAATGCAGTAAAATCAAGCAAACTAGTGGTTCCGTACTGACGTGGCAGGATTTACCCTCAAATACTTGCCTTCAAGTATAAAAACGTACTGATTTGTTTTGAGTCTACATCCGCACATTATCTCAAGAGTTAAGTGAAAATAAAGATGAGCTTAAAGAAAGCACGCCATGCATTGGTTCACAGTTACAGGTCTTTTTTTGAAAAAGCGGGATTCATATAAAAATAGCATTTGGCATGAGCCATGTAATTTTTGTTCTCATTTTTCATTGTCTTTTGTGGACCCGTGCTCCTCGCAGTAAGTAGCACTGCATAATTATCGATAACTATTGCCGGAAAAATATCCAAAGAAACAAGACCATGTGTTATTGCAGATAAAAACAATAAATCGAAACGCTTTGTATGAATTGCACTTTTAGATACGAGGTAAAAACAAAATCTAGAAAATCTACTGATTTTCATGTAAACATTTGCCATTTTGCTAAAACGTAAATTCTTGCCCAAAAACTTACAAGTTTGCCAGCTTGTTTGATAACTTCCACAGATAGTTTCCAGAAAATACGTTGAAGAGAAAGTTCGTACTCAAAGGGCCTTTTCTATGATGCTTAATTCATAGACGGAAGGGAAACTTTTTCATAAATTGAATAGCGATCTGGTTGTGTAAAATTCAACATTTTTCTATTTCGAAAAAAATGTTCCTTGTTTTTCTATGTTTAAAACGATCACTTGACAGATTCAATCGCTTTTCCATGAGTAGCACCTACAACTGATTGTTCTCACCTCATCACCGTAAATGCACAACAAAGTTTAGTCGAGAAAAACTAGTACGCCAATTTATTGGAAAGTATAGAGCTGAAAGTTGGCTTTCTGAAAAACCTAGAAATAACTTCACAAATGAAATTGTAGCAATTGTAAGCTACTCAACTATTTGAAGATTTTGTAAATTTGCAAGATGCGTTTTAATTATGCTGTATATCTTAAATCCTTCAAAGTTTTACTTCCTTACCTTCAGAAAGGCGAAAATGTCTTTATACGAGGCAGCAGTAACAACATACTCAACATACTGTACAAACGCATAAACGTCTTTGGACAAGACAGCAACAACAATTACTGCATCTCACGTTTTTGTGCAAAAATTGGCACTGCAGTTGACTACTTAAGCACTCTGCGACGTATTTGTTTGCGATATCATGGCATGTGGTCATTACTGAGCATTGAAGCGTTTACACTGTCGTTGCTGATCATGCCACAGCTCAACTGCATTCTGCCATTGAGGATTCGCTGTGTTGCAACCTCTCCGCTGGCGTTGCGCTGAATGCGCAGTTCACCATGAACGGAATGTGCGCGAAGAACAACACCATATATCAGGGTTGCCATATTGGCGAATTTATCGCCAGATTCCGGAAAACTGCCGAAGTTTGAAAGTGTTTGGCTACAAATATGTTGGTTTGGCGATTTGGCGAATTTTTGGCGATTTTGTTGAAATAATTCGGCTCCAAATTTTTGGTTTGGCGAAATACGCTAAGGTATCATTTTTTGTAAGGTATTCTCTCAAAATGTGCTCCAGTGTTATATATATGCACGCCCAACATATTTGCACGTATTTAGTTGCATACTCATATGTCGGGTTACTATTTTTAACTTCATTGATTGTTTGAAAATTCGTGACATCATGTGAAAGTGTGATAATTCTGAAATTACGAGCATGATTTTTAACACTTCTTATAAAATATGTTTGCAAAATGTTGAAACTGATGTTTCAGAAATATTTGCAGTGTTGAAAATCTATACGCTTTTTGGTGAAATACAAATACAAGGCAAAAGATAAAAGAGCTGTTAACGACTGATTTCCCGTGAAAAAACTTAATGCTTTGGTAAAAATGCAACCGTTTCCAGAAGTTTGGCTATTTTTTTGTTGTTTGGCAATTTTTTAAGCGAGTTTGGCTACAGATTGTTTTTTTTTCTATCTGGCAACCCTGCCATATATATGTGGCACGAACTAGCAATAAGAGTGATTGCGGTGCATGATCTCTGTTGTTGTTTGCTGCCACAGTGTGAAGCTTTGTGCACTTGCCGCTCTGGCTTTCCGATCCCAACAGTTGATAGTTGAGCAAAACGTACATGGTTTACGCCGTAAACTTTTGTCGATACATTTCAAAAAATTTCAGCCACCAAACTGAAATCGATATTTCGAAATTACAATCAAATTTAATTTGGCAAAATTTATGAAAATGGAAAAAAATCTTCAAGGTGTTCATATTACGTGTTTATGCGAAAATTCGATCTTTCATCAATTGGTTAATAATCCTTTCTCCACATACATCGGTTTTCAATAGACATGTTTGTTTTGCCTTTTGTCTTTTTCGATACACAAAGTTTAACAGCCTGTCACGATGCAATGTTTGTCGTTCTTTCGATACCACGATGTTTGGTCATGTGCAGTGTGGTTTTATCTCATTGATGTAAAATTAAATGCTGCCTAATAGCAGATTAAGACCACATTGAAACGAACAATCAAATAGTGGCAAAATGTTTTGTATGTTTTTCATTTAAATTTTTGTTTCAACGCACTGATGCAAACTTTGCAAAAAGCTTAGAAAAACAAGGGAGCAAATGATATTGCAGAAAAAACGTATTTTCAAGGTTTTGTCCATCGAGAAAAATATTACGCTATTTCCGCTCCTTGCAACTCTTGGCTCATTGCGACAACACGTCAGGATACAACCAACACTGAACTACAGTAGTTGAGATGTTGCTTTGCACAAACATTGATTACATTATTCTGATCCTGGCGGACTATTGTCACAGCACAATTCTTTTTAACCTCGTATTTGGAATGCAACTCATACAGAACGTTTCGATTTATTATTTTTATTTGTAATGAAACATAGCCTTGTTTTGCATGTTTTTTCGTTAAAGTATTTTTTCATCCAGTTTATTTATCGATAATCATGCAGTGCTTATTGCGACGAGGAGGATATGTCAACAAAAGACAAAATTAATGAAAACAAAAATTTCATTTTAAATTGAGAGATAGTGAAATTCCCACTAATTACAGAAAATTTATATACGTAAGACCGAACGATTATTTTACCAAAAAAACAACTTGCTGAGTCAGCAACAACACGCTTTTCGCAATAACTATTCCACATCCCTGGCCATTACAGACCTGTACGAAAACCTTCTCTAAAACCTCGATAAAAACTTATATCTTGTGCGGTTTTCTTAGATCTAAGAAAAACCTTTGATGCAATGAATCACTACGCATTGCTGACAAAACTTGAACACTACGGCGTACGAGGACAAGTGATTAAACTCATATAGTTGTATCTTCCAACAGAAAACAGTACGTTTAAGGGGGAACACTGCATCTTCTATAAAATCAATTCTTTGGGGTTCCCCAAGGCTAGATTTTAAGCCCATTGTTCTTTTTGTTATTTATAAATGATTTACCAAAGTGAAGTCTTATGAAAACTATACTTTTAGCTGCTGATGCAGTTTTAGTTCAGAACGACATTAATCTGGAAAAATGCCAAAACTCGGTAATTGTGAAATGACAAAGGTAATTGATTGGCTAACTGCAAACAAACTCTCACTAATATTTTGAAACAAAATATACTGTATGTTCAGAAATAAGCATGTAAGAGCTGCAATCATATCGCAAGAACTTTGAATTTACAAGTACCTTGGTTTTATTGTAGATGAAAAATTGACTTGGAAATAGAATTATAGACGGTTATGTTGGTGTAATATATAAAGTTAAACATTATGCTAACAACCAATCATTACGTTTGTTGTATCACACCTTAATAAACTCACGAGTACTATATGAGATTATTGCCTGGGAAAGAGCAGCTTCACCTCACATACAGCCAATATCGGTTGTTTTAAATCGCGCCATGAGATGTTTGAACACACATGAACTTGCGACTCGAAAAGTGAGCAACATTTATAAAACACAAAAAATTCTCCAACTGAAAGATATTTACAATCTTGAAGTGAGCAAATTCATGTGCAAATACACCAACTCTCAGCTACTGGCTACATTTAACAATTATTTTAAACTCATTACAGATGAGTTCATTCGTATAATGCAAGACAAACCAAAACTCGGCAATTTGCTTTACCAAAAGCACGTTCAAACTCAGGTGCGAAAATGTTAAAAAATTTACTAAAATAAACTGTTGGTTCCCTTTACATTACAAGTAGCTTCATCTTAGGCAGTTGTGCAACCTAAATTACCCTGGTCTTTCGCAGCCTCCACCCCCTGCATTTTATAAATCGGTCTGCTTGGAAGTCATCCTAGCAATTATAACAACCGTGATGGCACCATCCATGCGTGTGACCTTTACTACTGTCACATACATATGCTTGTGTTTCATCAAAGTGATTGTGCTAGCGCCATCAAGCGTATGCTCTCCCACTACCGCCACATATGTATCTTAGTGTTATTCCATGTAGTTGTGGTGGAAGTGAAGACGTTGTACAATGCAATTTTTCATGCCAAGGGTTATTTTTATATGATTGCCAGTTTTTCAAGAAGACCGGTAACTGTGGACCAATATATGGTGTGCTTTCTTTTGGTTCAGCTTTGTTTCACTTTAACGATAATGTGATGATGTGGCCTCAAAAGGAATTTGTAGTTTTTATTCTTGAAGGCAAATAGTTGAAGATAAATCCTGGTGGCAGTTTTTTGCGCCGTAGATGAGTTCCTCAAATCTTGCGGTAGTTTTTGACTGCATCATTGTAACATCATGCGTCATTCATGTGTGGTTCGTGCTTTCTTACTTTATTTTGCTTATTTTAGCTCGTCGTGACAAGACAAGATTGCATCCAGCAGGCTTACGCTTGTTGCAAAATTGTCGCTATATAATAAATAAACAAATTATGACATGTGTGTTTCCAACTTGTACATGATCAAATTTATTTCAAAATATTTGCTACTGTTGTGGTGGAGGTAGCTTCCAACAACGACCGACCTCTCATTCCCTCGTTATGGCGCCTAACAGACCAGAAAAGTTGGTGGTCGGAAATGCGCGCAAAGTATGAAAACTTATTAATGACTTTGAGACTCATTTGCCCCATTATTCAATTTAGTTGTATAATAGGTTTTTGATTAAACGTATTTTCTGTTATTTTAGCGTTTATTACAATAAACAACTTGAAATATATTAAAGATATAGTCAAATTTTTTAAGTGTCGTAGCAAAGTTTATGTTGTAGCAAAGTCCCGGAATCCCAGAAAGCAATATAAATCCACGAAGTTGGTGCAACAAAGAATATGCTTGCCAACATCTATACAAAAACACAACCTGCTGAAAAATCCAGACACATTAGATTCTAGCCAGTGAAGCATTCAATTTCTAGCCGGTGAAGATTTGCTTTACACTGGTTCTCAGGAACCACTATCCCTAAAGATATTGGCTTGGGGAACCCTCATCTGTAGTTATGTCGTTAGTGAAAAGGGTGGTGGTTGTTTTTTGTGCATCTGATGTACGAAAGGAGTCACTTTGGGATTCTTTCAGGGAACCCCAAGATTTTCAGTGGGGGACCCCGGGTTATAACGGTTAGAGAAATATATTCATCATCACGAAATTGCTAAAGTGTCTTCACGAAATTGCGAAGTATATGACAGGATCTGGTGGAAGACCAGAAACTGCAATTCTCAGGATCCACCATTCATTCCACAGTGACTGGGAGCACTGTGTAATTTTTCAAAGGGAAATGAACTAAATGCAATATTTGATATTATAACGGCAAAGATGGCTTTATCAGCAACTTGAGGCAAATAGCAAATATTTTTCCCCAAATATTAAGCCTATGTCTTTTTGCCAACATCTGTTAATTCCGGTAAAAGTTCCTAATTTAGCATGGATTGGCATTCACCAGTAATAAAGAAACTACATTTCCAAAAACAGGAATGCTTAGGCGATGTTAGATTTTATTTAAATGCAGTCAGTCACGTAACTTGTGCAGATCCGGCGTCTCCAACGCNCAATCTTTATACAAGTTCGTTTTCTATTTTCAGGCCCATTCAATAAGAGAGGCAATGGACGAAGAAAACGCAGCTNAGGCCTATTCTCCTTCGCTGAACAAGAAAAACATCTGCTGTAATTTCTTCAACAAATTTATATTTTGCTGCTGCTTGACTTGCTTGTTGTTTCAAGCAGGACGGCTGGCTTTTTCCCTGAACCTGTGCGCCGCTATTTTACTTGGCAGGCTGTGTTCAAATCGAAACCGAAGTTTTTATTAAATCGCTATTTCTTTCTGACAAAATGTTCGACGTATTCGGCTGATGTTGTTTAAATTAAATTGTTTTCGTTATTTCGATCTCTGTTTCAGTTTGAATTATTGCTCGGCTTACATCACCCTTACCTTTTTAAAAAACGAGTGAGCAACTTTCCGATGTTCGTCTCTTGAAAATTAAGCCAAATGTGAGTTCCTACTTTGACTTCTTCGATTGGGATATACGCAAAGACTAGCAGTGGAGATTTGTGGAAAAGTGGAAAAATGCCGCTTCTAAAAATATGAACAAATTGAAGATATTGTTTTCTTTTCTTGCTTTTTTATATAGCCTTTCACTATCTTAGAATGTAAAAGCAGGATGCGGAAAAGCTGAGTTATAATTGTGTTTTGAATATGTCTCCTTAGATCAAAACAACGCGAATGTCTCATAACAGCGATGAGGGAATCGTAGCAAGCTTGTAGCCCAGGCATTTGCTTTGTTCGGGAATGTTTTACAACAAACAAATGTGTCGGATCACAGCAGAGGCATGCAGTACTTCTGCTTTTTTGAAATCATAACGCTTTACTCCAAGTAGATTTCACAAAAGATCTTTGAAGTTCTAAATCAGATGCCTCAATTAAACGTCTGCACAGCCTACTTGTTAACATAGCGCTCCTGTCTCAAAACGATACTCAAGTTGATTACATTTCCTATTGATGCACTAAAACGTTGAGGCAGAGCCTTTTAGAATCCTTGGTTTCTACACGTCAAAGCTTGTCCGGGTTGGTTGTTGGCAGTTCGGACGCAGCGGTGTCCTTGCTGTTCCAAACCTGGCCCAACGCGGCACAAACCTGTTCCAAATCTGGTTCTTATAATACTACTGTTTCTACAAAAGGTACTGTTTTGTCTATTTGTTTTATGCGCGGTTGAGAAGTTTTAAAGTTGTTTCGCTTAAACAAACAACCGGTTTTTGTGATGCACACTGTTTGAAGAATATTTAAACAGATAGCAGCACACTAATTAAAAACTAGTAACTATGCTCAATCTATGCTAGAAGCGAATGAGTTAAGCTCTGTTGGCCTCTCTGTGGAAAATCCCACAGTTGGCCTAGGGCTAGGCCTCACGATTTTAAGACTGCTTGCACCGCTAGGCTAGTACAAAAATGTCAATTTATTTTTCAATAATTAGAAACTTTGGATGCACCAAAGATGCGTTGTCATATTGAGGGCCGGTCCGCAAACTATTGCCTGGATTAAACCGGATTGTAGCAGTGGCGTAGCCATCCCAAAATTGGGGGGGAGGGGCAAAAAAATTGGGGTGGCAAAATTTTTTATTTTAGACTAGCAACAGTGTTTTGTTTGGAATATTGCCTCACGAAGCACAAAATGACTAGATATTTCAAAAATTTTGGGGGTGGATGGCCCCCTATCCACGCCTATGGTCGGTAGTGCGAAAAAAGTTGCCGACCCCTGCGGTGGCCCCAGTTGACA
>JGI24022J15233_10002677_pt1 | contig 16945 bp, 9 predicted proteins | sample Ectturendosymbi2_FD_15233 | JGI IMG/M metagenome (IMG submission 15233)
TGCTCTTTGCGGGATTGTGCAAAATCATGGTGAATAAAGCTACTTTCGTAGGTTTTAGGGGAGGCGATCGCCCCAATTTTCTCTGAGAGGGCAAATCATACCTTTCTTGAAACTTGTTTATTTTTGTCCAAAATTGGGTTTTTGCGCCATACTTTTGACTCCAGGTATGCTAGAAAGCCAATCAAAAACTCTAAAGACCCGCATCATGGCGTAGTTTGCAAAAAAGACTTGAGCCAAAAAATGGCTCGTTGAGTTGGCGCCCAGGGCCACGTAAACTTGGCCAAAAAAACGAAAACATGCCCTCATTATGACGTCACCCACAGAAAACCCCAAATGATAAAAAATGATTTTTATCTCAACTAAAAGACTTGTCAAATCTGTACAGGGTTTGAACAGCTTTCTAGCTCAATCAGCTGGCGAGTTATGGTGTTGCAAAGCTCCGCAAAATTGTGGCTCCTGCAGGACCTGAAGGATTGTACTTCACATACTGTCTATACTTCCGGCTCGTCACAGTCACTAGAAGTCCCTTTCAACGAAATATTGCAGCCACCACAACGTCAAGTACAGAAAGAGCTATCGAAAACATTTATCATTACATTGAATGCGGTAGTCATCGGACACGCAGCAATCACGTTGGTTTGGCACCACCGAATGCAAGTAAAGCATGCGTCGATACTCACGGCGCAAATTAGAAATTTGAGTACACACAACGAAAACAAAAAGATGATGCGCATATTACAATTGTAAATGTATGCATTTAATAGTAAACGATTGGTTTAAATATTTTGCTTATCTCACATAGATTTTGCATACCTTGAACGAGTTCTTGCTTGACCAAGTAAAAGGTCTTCTCATGAATCTTTCTTCTCGTTGCCAAACATTGTTTACCAAATTGTTGCGAACCAGAACTTGTGCGTCAAACCGAGGGTTGAAGTGATAAGCGATATTGTTGAGATTGCTATTCACCAAAAAGTTTATCGATATCCTGTCAAAATTCAAGTAAATCGAATAAGCATAATTTGATGATAGATGTAGACTATACAGTTCGTCTGCAGCATCTTCTGTAGACAACTGTATATCAAAGTTGTAAATGTTATCTACGCATTGTTTAACTTTAATTAACTGTAAAAGTCATTCAGTTTGACTTCAAACACTTTTCACAAATTGATCATTAGTGAAATGTGTTTGCTGCATTCAATAGTTCGAAGATCCAAGTTTGGGTAACGATAACAGACAAACATACTTATTCTCGCATGTCTTACTGCAAATTAATTTTTGCCACGATTACAAGAACTTATGTAGATTCCACCGGCTTTATTTCTATTAAATGCTGAAAAGATTGTCATGCTAAATTTTATAAGTGGAATCAGTTGCGTGAAACAGCTTCAGGCGAATGGTTTTTAGTTTGGAACGTGTGGATAAGCAATTGATTATACAATATGATAAATTACGGGCTGTACAATTGAAATCACTTTTTCTCTGGTCTATCAGTTTTGCACGACCACTACTAACAACCTCTTGCATTCTTACTAACCAATTTCTGGTTTGCTTGTGAACATATGACATTGTTCAATTACGAGTTACAGGCAGATGTTGAATCCATGCTATCAAATCAAACAATCCAGAGCTGGGAGCAAGACCACACGGGCAGCTTTTTTTGGGTCAAAAGTTGTTACGAAATCTCGACCCTCTGTTGCTCGTACGTATTACCTGGTCATCTTCGATACATTGAAAAAAGATCCTGTATATAAAACGAGTAACTCACCTTGGAAGCAGAGGGTTCCCGATCACTGTAACGACTGTGTTTAAAAGTGGTTCAGTTCTGTAGACCAGTTCTAATGGATACAACTAAAAACAAATCAGTTGTTTTTTTTAGTGAAATAGTGCATTGCGATCAAAAGTATTATGATTTGCACCATAATGACCAGGAAGCATTTTTTAAACGCACAACGTAAACAATATCCTAATCCATACGCAAAGAAGAATGACACAAGTTCGATAATGAAAATATCAATTGAGATTTTATATTTTACGTCAGGGTTTTTTAAGGTGTTTTAGGGACACGATTGGTTCCCTAGAATTTAAAATGGGCCCCTAGAATCAGTGAAAATTATCATCGGGTCCCTACAATCAGAGAAAATCGGGTCCCTAGAATCAGAGAAAATCGGGTCCCTAGAATCAGAGAAATCGGGTCCCTACAGGTCCATACCGGGTACCTAACATTTTCCTTAAAAAAACTGTTTTACGTACAATATCTAGATACAGAAAGTTTCTGATGAAAGAGAATGATTTAGAAGTAACACCAGAATCTGCTAGTTTTTGTAGATACTTTTATCTCTCAAAAATTGAAAATTGGTTCAGACTTGCAAATACAACAATAAAAATCTTAAATATTACAAATAAATATATGCCTACGTGAGAGTTGATCTAAAGTACGTTAATGAATGCATTTATTGGAAAGACTTTAGAAGCTTACCTCTCTTCCGCTCTCTGACAACACTCTGGAAATAAAAGTTTCCACGTAAACTTAATATACAGCAAAATTAGACAGTAAGTTGCATTTGCATTGTTTTGCTGTCAGGGAATGCCTCGCATTGTAAAGTTTATACTTTGACTAAAGGAGATGTAACTTGAATAAAAAGATTGCAACCTTTGGTAATCCAATTTCGGAAAGCAAAGATTTTACAAATGTTGGGTCATCATAAACGTCTATTCTTTCCTGGGAAAAACGTATGCATTCGCTTGCATGCAACTGGTCGATTTTCTGCTGCGATGTCTTGTTTTGAAACTGCACTCAATATTTGCAAATCCTTCTGTTCGTGTTTGTATTTTATAAATTTTATCAATCGGCATGACAATATGACATGCAACGTGACTTAGCACTAAATATCTGCTGTTTAATTTGCTTTCGGCGGGTGTAGAAAATCTTCGCTTTTCATTGCCGGAAATTGCACTCTTTGTTTTTTACATAGTATGCAGCACTTTGTCAATGTAGCTATATTTTCAAGCTTGGTCACTTCATGAAGCATTTTTTAACCTCTAATAAATTTCTTTAGGTGATTGTCATAAGAAGCACTAAAGGAGATTCGAATCACTTCGCTGTTTGATAGGTTGTTCGAAGGTGTCTTTATAATGTTTGCAAATGTCCAACATCTATTTTTTGACTGAGATGATTCATTAGAATTGTTTAGTGCCACATATGGCGCAGTTTTGAAGGATTTAGCTACAAAAAACATGCATTTGTCTCCAACATTCTTGCTTACCTCGAGCCAGCAATTGTGCCATGTCGTCCTGCTCGCAACACGCTAATAATTATCAGTATCTTCAAATGCATTATTTTCTCTTCAGGGGATAATTTCGTTACAGTTGAGCAAAATATCAAGCAAATAAAGCTATAACGTGTCACCTCAACCTGCGAAAAGAAAACAAATGTAGCAAATGTACTTGTAAAAATAATTAAAATGCTTCGTCACAAGAGCAGGACCTATAACGTGTGATAAACGCCGGATTAACAATATTAGCAAATGTAGCAATTGCTAAGGGATCCCGCGCTTTTGGGGGCTCCGCGGTCTTTTGCAATAAATCTTATATTTAATATTTTTTCAGTCTAAGAAGTCAGTATTTTTGATAATTTTACATGAGTAAGCGAAGGTGTTGAGTTGAACGCTGTCTGTGCCCAGAAATTCTTGTTTGATTCGTTCTGTACAGTAACGTAACAGAAGGCATAAGACTACGGTCAGCTGTGTTGCAATTTTAGCTGATTTTCTGCTAAATCTAGCAGAATTTTCTCAGTTAGCTTTAAAATTTTCAACCTTGCAGTTAGCTGATTTTCTAGCAGGCTTCTACCAACCGTTAGCAGAGTGTAGTTGGGTGGGAACGCGTTCCCAGAACTAAAGGATAAAGGTGCTTTTTGCGTGTGAGGTCATCTGAGCGATATTTGGTGTTAGTTCGGGTTTAACCTCAATCAGGGGTGTAGTGTGGTGGGAACAGCCTTCCCATACTTATTTTTTTAGCACTACACCCCTGTTTAGCATGTAACAAATTCCTGACCAAAAATTTATTTCAACAGATTTTCAAGATGAAAAATTTTACACCTTCTTAATCAAATAATATATTTATCTTCTTTATGAGGTTTTTAATTGGGTAACAGCATGACAAATCACAACCACCTGTCTGCAATTATTAGAATTTTTGTTCTGATTGAACGAAGCTGGTTCATGCAGATAATTGTATCTTAATAACTAATAACAAGTATTTAGATGGCTTGGTGAAGCCTAAATGATTTGCTTGTGTGCTGAGTGAGCGCGTTAGGTTGAAAGACAGCATTGGTGAATTATAATATATATTTATCCCACGGCATGATATTTCGAAATGGTTCAGTAACGCTGGTAATTAGTAATGTCTGGCAAAAAAATTTCTGGTAAAGCAAAGCTGCCAAAAGTTTCGATATATGTGGTTGCACGATTCAGAACTAAGTTGGCTCAGTGCCTACTAGCATGGGCGTCCCTAGAAATTTTTCCAGGGGGGGAGTAACGTCGACATTTCGCTTATCCTTTTTCAAACTGCGAATGATGCAATGCAAATGGACCTTCACAAAATGCTTCACCCTTTCTACACCGCAGGTCCGTAGCTAGGGGGAGCAGGGCAGGCGAAGACCCCTTACAAAATTTTTCCTCCCCGTCTAGAAAAATATGTTGGACATAGTTTTAAAAATTTGGGCCCCTCTCAGAAAACTCGTCGCCCCCAGGTGTCCCAAGCTGGTTACGGGCCTGCTACCCGCAAAGAAAATTCCCCATGAAAGCACGAGCTCCATTCGCCTTTTTGAAATCGTATTCAGGTGGAGTTGTATTTGAGTTTACGAAAAGGTTGTAGACTACTTTCTGTCATCCTTTAGCAGCTTTTGCTGAATAGGGGTATCATCCAGTATCATTATTATTGTTAACTGCAGACAATTGAGTCTGAATTGGACTTGAACTATCCACAACTACGTTTGCGGTGCTCACATTAGTCTGGAATGTGAACCTCACTTCTCAAAATTTAGTCTGACTCTGAAATGTTTTTTACGCTTTGTCTATCAGAAATGCTTTTTTTTCATATACTACTTAATATCCATTTTCGAGCGCTTTCTACAATTAATTCATTATTTCAGAATAACCTACGGTAAGAATATCAGTAGCGGTTAAAAAACACGAAAGCTAGACACTCACATACTCTTGTAAGCAATGATAGGTAGACCTGTAAGGTGACAACGACTATCGAAAACTTACTACAGTTAGAACATCACGCAGGCTTAAAAAATTGCGAAGATTAATTATGAAAACTCGCTAGAGCAAATACAGGTTTGCACTTGCTCACTCAGAAGTCAGAACTAAACCTTATGTATATTTCCACTCTGCAAGCCTGCATACATAACAAGCCACGCAGTGTGCAAAAAGAAAACTGCATAAGCGTAGTTCGATTAAGCCAGTGTGGTTCGACTACAGGCCCGCTGGCCACATGTGGCCCGCGGATAGAATTTTTAAGGCCCGCGAGCTTTCTCAGTGTTTTTTCTTGAGTATATGTTACACTAGGTAATTTTAGTTAGAACAAGCACAGCATCTTTTTAATTAAAATGTACAATATTAACGGTGTTGGACTACTAGACTGTAGAGAGATTCTGGAAATTGGTCAGCAAAGATAGGCTTCCCAAACTGAAAGATTTCGCATAAAAAATCCACTCGAAGTTTGGAGCATACTTTCTGCCATAGCAAGCCAAATATGAAAATAGAAATCGAATTGCAAGCGAAACACTGTACAGCAGTCTCAGCCTTGCGACAACTGACATATTGGGTTTGATATAAGAACGATAGTGTCAGAAATCTCCACCACAGGCATCCCACTGATAGAGATTTGTAATAAATTGCTGTTTGCTGATGTGCAATAATTTCAATGTGGATCTGTTATTTTACAGATCATTTTGTAAGAAGTGGCCCTTTTGGAAAATAGCCCGTGGGTCAAAACGAGTTGGACCACGCTGGATTAAGCTATTCATCACGCGCATTGGTCACACTCAGTTTCACACTAAAAATGGGTATTTCACACTTGTGAATGCATTGCTATATATTCACTCTGGCTTCTTTTCACACAGTATGAAACTGCGTAGCTTACCGCTATCAGCAGTCACTGTGTCGCTGCATTATATCTGCCAAGATATCTGCGTTCAACAGCAAGCAGCAACATGCGGCAAAACGCCTACTATCCTAACTTGAAGTGAACCATGGTATTGTTACGCAATAAAGACCAACAGCAGAAGAATCTGCTCCCAAGTTCGGCCACGCCGTGGACCAGACATAAGTGAACTGCAAGCTCCCTCCTGCATGACACCAGTACCGTGAAACTGGCTCTTGTGCAGTGTGAGTGTCTTACTGGCAAATGAACTGTCATTGCAAGAATAAATCAATTAATCGAAATTGAGCAGCTGACTTTACGTTTTCTAGAAAATTTTGTTTCTGGGTCCAATTTCCAGGGGCGGGGCAAATGCCCGTTTTGCCTCCCTCCTGCAGACGCCCATGGCTTCGATGATTATCATCGGATCACAATCAAGAAAGGGGCCAGAGATGGTGGCAGTTTGATTGTGCAAGGAGTAGTCGGCAGCAAGTTGCATTTGCTTCAGCCCTCGAGCGTAAGATGTCTCACAAGCAGCTAAGCAAAGAAACGTTAGTACTTTTTGTTGAAAGGTAACACGAATAAATTGTAGAAGCAGTCTGGAAGGGAAAATATTGCAAGAGCAATACTAGGCATCACTCATTCCCAGTGATGCCACTGATCTCTGTCATTTCAGCATCAAACTTTTCAGGTTTCAACATCAGATTTCAGGTATAAATGTCGAAAAACGATACAAGTCCGTGCCTTGTCTTTTCAAAACTTTCTTTATATAACCTACAGAAAAAGACATGATTTTGTTTAAATCTAGAAACTAGATCATATAGATTTAACTGCAAGTTGCAATTCCACTGATGGTGCGGTAGCAGGAGTAACCGAAATATCTGCAAAAATGTCGTTCACATCATTTAGTTTGAGCGTCAATGTCATAACAACTGCAAGTTCTTTTTCCAAACTGTTTGTCGTAAAAAAATTCTTACTATCAATGAATCATTCTACTTCTTCAAACTGATACAGACACTTTGACATTACAAGTTTGGTAATGCAACAAAGAGCATTGTTTGTCTTCAGTTATTAGCTTCTATCTTGCAGAACACATGAGAATTGGAGGCATAAGCGTTAACACCTTTTTCTGCCATTCATTTTTCCTAAGGAATGAAGAGCGTTTAGCACAGTGGCGTAACTGACGAGGGGGGCAAAGGGGCGAACCGCCTGCTGGAAAGCTAAATGTAAAAACTGGGCCCCTACTTACTTTATATTTCGATATTAGTACTCTTTTAGTTTTCAGCAGGTTTTTTTGCGTCTTTCGTAGTGTTTTCCGGTGATTTCGGGTTTCAGTATAGACATCCATATCCGGATTCACTATCACTTCTCCACTTTTTTTCTTCCCCTTCGGTGGCCAGTGGGCCTCGTTCAGCTAAATTTTTGCCCCCTGGCTCAAACCTCTATTTCCGCCACTGGTTGAGGAATACGCTGAAAACGCAGTGGGTTTTCTGGCCAGTATTCCCCGGCAGTGGCCAAAAAGATAAGTGACAAAGCACACCATCCCATTGTGGGTTCTAATTTCAATCTTTTCACGAAAACAGTCTTAGAGCAACTTACAATGCTTTAATCTTACTGATCAAACATCGCAGTCACTCTTCTCAAATTAAAACGCACGCTTGTTTTATTGATAAGTCCAACGGCAAAACTGCGCTTACTTCTGCAACGTTCACTTATAATTCACTGCGTTGCAGATACATTGAAAACTGCAGAAACTATACAACTTCCATGTTCATCTAGATCAGGGATCGGCAACCTTTTGCTAACTGTGCGCCGACTCAAAGGTTTCAAATCATTCAGTGTGCCAACAGCGCACGTATTTTTATACAAGTCAAGGTCAATATACCTTCTGCGTGAGTCATAACAGTATCGATATGTAAAACTTGGACCTTCTGCGTGCCATCAGAAATTTCTTCGCGTGCCAATTGTGACACGCGTGCCGTACGTTGCCGACCCCTGATCTAGATGGTTCAAAGTTCCTGCTTGCTCTATTCACTGCTACTCTAAACACTTTAACAAATGACTAACCAAACTGAGGTGGGTCTCAATTTTGAACATGTTGGACTTATTTCGGCAGATCCTTTCTGCAAACCAACAAGACGTCTTAATTTGGAAATCAATTTCGCAGTACTTTTTCTCACTTTTTCCACAATGAAATTCGGTATTTGGGCCTTCCGCAAAAACGTCAAAGCTTTCTTCTGGGTGTGGTGTTGCGAAAGCTTTGACAAAGTTTTTCTCGACAGTCACGACTGCTCTCACTTCTAGTTTGCACATTTAGGTAGTGAACCAGCTGGTTGCCGTTACAACTGGTTGCCGGAGCATTCCGTATAGAAGTGTGCAAGGGGGCACCACAGGTATAGCATTTCAACTCCCGCAGTTCTGCTAGCTCATCGCAGAACATGGGTAGTACTATGGGCGTCCGCAGAAATTTTTCCAGGGGGAGGCAAACTCGACATTTTGCTCATCCTTTCCATGTTGCTGACGATGCAGTGCAAATGCACGTTCACACAAAGCTTTGCCCTTTCTACACCATAACGAAAATGCCCCCTGCTACGGCAGCAATCGCAAAAATCGCGCTTCGTTGGCGCAGCAATACTTTTTTATCATTCATGGTTCTTTTCACACTGCGCAGCACAAAATTACGAAGCTTACCGCTATCAGCAGTCACTGTCTCGCAGCATGCCAAACATGTCTGCGTTCAACAGTCACATGTGGCAAAACGCCTACGACCGTAACTTGAAGTGAACTTTTGAAGATTTGTTGTCATCATGTTAGTTCAGAACGTTGATCAAATTGTGTTCCTTGATTCGGGTTATTAAATTTTGGCGGTTCTGTCCAATGTAATTTGACCCTCACGTGCATGTTAGTTTCAAATTTTTAAATTCGGGCCCAAAAGAGCCAACCTGGCAACCCTGCACTAGTGTTCAAATGCAACATGCAGTAATACGCCTTCTATCGTAATCGTAACTTGGAGCGAACCTTTGAAAATTTGCTGCCATGACATTGTTACGCAATAAAGACGAACACCAGAAAAATTCGCTCCCAAGTTTGGCCACGCAAAGGAGTCGACACGAGTGAACTGCAAGCTCACAACTGCATGGCACCAGCATAGTGAACCTGGCTGCTGTGCAGTTTGAGTGTCATACCGGAAAACACAGAGGCATTGCAAAAATTTAATCAATTGATCGGAAATGAGCTGCTCACTTGATGTTTTCTAGAAAATTTTGGTGCTTAGTTTCAAATACAGATACGCTATAATGCCAATCAACAGCTCTGAAGACTTGGATGATAGCCTAGTTTCCAACAAAAGCTTGAGCCAAAAAATGACTCGTTGGGTTGGCGCCCAGGACCAGGTGACTTCAGCCACAAAGGCGCGAAAACATGCCTCCATTGTGACGTCACCCACACAGAACCCCAAACCCAAGACGAAAATTTTTTTTTTAAAGTACACTAGAAGACTTGCGGATTCCGTAGATGGATTGAACAGCTCTCTAGCTCCATCGTTTGGCGAGTTGTGGAGTTGCAAACTGAAAGAATTTAAAGGGTTTTGACAGACGAGAACACGTTTGCTATGAACAGTCTGTTGTGAACAGGCGGCCTGTTAGGAATGTGGTCTGTAATGAACGTGGTCTGTTATGAACATGATCTGTTATGAACGTGGTCTGTTAAGAACGTGGTCTGTTATGAACGTGGTCAGTCTTGAACAGGTCTGCCATGGACATGGTCTCTTTCGAAGGGTTTTTATGAGTGCTCTGTTATGAACAGATCTGTCTTGGAAGGGTATCGGCTATCACATTATCCAAGATTGTGGCGAAATTTTCAGAAATAGTTCAAAAATACCATGATGAAAATGCAACAAAAAAGATGAAAATGCGACAAAAAAGATGACCCACAAGTTTGGGCTACATCATTCCCCATCTGATAACTCTAACAAGGAAAAAAAAAAAAGTTAAATCCGAAGGCAATGATAACCTACAAACGACCTAAGACAATTGGGCAAATACTAACAAACTGCAAACACCTTGCTTTAAGCAAGATGAGAGAGCCTGTCAAGGGTGAATCAGGACCTTGCGGCCACTGTGAACTTTGTTGTTGCTATGGGAAACACAACAAATCAATGGTACCTCGTGTTTCACAAATAATGAGCAAAACCAAAACCTTTCAGCTGAACCAAAATTTGACCTGCGCAAACTATTGTATTTACGTAGCGACTTATGTGCTATGTCATGAACAGTATGTCGGAAAAACCAAGAATAAATTTTCCAAGAGATGGTCAGCGCACCGCAGTAATTTGAACAGACCTAATTGCAAAAATGACAAAAACGCGGAAATGGCCACGTTGCGGCACTATGCTTTGTTTCATGGTAACGTAAGTAAACCACCCATGCATGAAGCTTAAATCGTCACTTTTGTTGAACGACAAAACTGTCGCTTCTTGAATATCTGCGAAGATAAATGGTACAACCAGCTTGACGCACAAATTAATATTCACAGCATGATGCTCCCCCACGTGAGATAAAAGTTTTCTTGTTTCGCTTCTGCACTGACGGTTGATGTGTTTTGATTATCGCGGCCGGCGTGCTAGAGTTTGGTTCTCGTCAGTCACAGCGTTCCAAACGCGCTCGCTGAGGTTTGGTTGCCATAGTTACTAACTGCTAGCTGACCTTGCAAGGACTGATGATTGCAGATGTAAGGACTGATGATACATAGTTTCACGTGAAATCGATTTCGTATTAAATTTGTGATTGATTCCTTGTTTATTTCGCAAGTTACTTGAATACAGATATGCGCAAGTTTGAATAAACGCCAAAAGATGAAAGTAGAGCCCAATCGGCTGATTCCTCTAAAGCCTATAGAAAACCTTCTGGAGCTTTTAACTGCAAATCCGAAGATAAATGCCCTTAAGGGTAATATTTCAATACAAAGCTATATTTTGCCTTCTAGAATTTAGGGTGTCATTGCAAATATTTAGGATGACATTTGGCACCCAAAAACGGCTTAATAAAACACAGATACAGTATTATTGGCAGCGCTCTCTTTGTATATATCTGTACTGTAGTCAAGCACACGTAAAAGCTTCAAACATATTCTATCTGAAGTTTTCTGTTTCTGCTAGATCTTACCGCAAATGCGATGGATTGTCTGATTACCGCAGCACTCGCACCTACCGTACCGACCGCACGCACACTTATAACGTCGGCGTTCCAGATTTGCGACAGCAATGCAAAAGAAACTTGGTTAAGATTGTGTTTCATTGTGTTGCTTAACTGCACACTCTCACCAAATTGTACATGAGGAATTGGAAAAAATAAAAATACGTTGTTGAACAATGATTTTCTTACCGCGCTGTTGATGTTTCAATTCGAAAACGTACCTGCAATGAACAATCAACCTAAGCCCACAATCCGAAATGAGATATATGCTGTGGATCAGGCAGCTGAACCCAAAAGAGATGTACATGTGAAACTACAGTTTCTAAGTTTGACATTCCACTAACTGCGCTGGTAGTTGAAAAACATTCTCTGTAATACTAAACGCAACAACTTTAATTCATAATGCAGTGTTATTTTCATATGTATGCATGAGACGCTAATTCAAAACTTAATAATTCTACCGTGATTAAAAACTCAATAATGTTCTGATGTGTATGCTTATTCTAACATAAGGCGTTCAAACTCAAAAACAACTTTTCACTTATGGAGCGGCAAAGCCCTTGAAAATGTTCATTTTACACATTTTTGTGGTGACATGTATATTGGTCAGACTGAATGCAACCTTGTCAGTAGCCTCAATTAAGGGAGATATTCCAAAATTGCAAAGGTACACGCACACACCAACAAGTACACTGAACATGTTGTCAATTTTGATGAACCAGGAAGCTTGGCATCCTCTTACGATATCAACACACTAAGCTTCTCCGACCGCTTCTAGCAAAAGACCTCCCACACTAGTTTCACACCATACTTGATTTTAATGGTTGACTGGGACACTGTGAATTGTCTAGCTGATCCGACACTTAAAACAATAATCGACTGTAATTCTTGTCTGCTTATTTCTGCTCTTGCAAACTCTACTACGAAAAGTTTTTTTTCTCTTTAATCAACGAATTGCTGACGATGAAAACATTTGGTTTGGAAATTTCTTAATGTTTTAATACAAATGTTTAATCTTTGCATACGAGAGGGTGTCTACCCCAAAAGCTTAAAGTCTGCTCTGGACATCCCCATTAATGAAGGGGGAACGATGGCAGTAATCGGCTGCAGGTCGATGCCTAAAAGTTGCTTCTTGAAAGGTGCTCACGCTAAGAATCGACTATATCTAATATTTCAATAATCTGAAAAACGTTGTCAAAATGAATGTTACCGTAGAGGTTTTGGTTGTGAAAGTGGTCTGCAGCGACAAAATATTAGAGAAGCACTTGATTAGAGGTTAAGCTTACAAGCTTCTCGCTAGCTATTCGAAAGACAAAGAGCAAAAAATTGTTAGTGGGGTGTAGGCCTTTTCAATGTCCCATTTCTTTAACATTAGGTTTGCATGAAACTGTATAATTTTTGCGTCAATGAAACTCGACTCCAATACTGATTCAATTATATCACTGATTGTTGCGTTGTGCTTCTTATATAAGCTTTTAGTTTGACAGGTGCTAAAACTGTTGCTACACTGTGGCATGACCTTCCACACTATGAGCACTTTTCTGGCTATGAGAGCATTGCAGCTGATTTTGCGTTTTCTTGATAATTAACCAGATTCAATTTGAGCTTCAGTAGCTAAACTCTTGAATTTTGTCGCATGACATTTTCCAATAGATCACGTCTTGGAAAGGATTTTATGTGGTTTTCTTTATACTGCTATCTTTTTTTTCATTGTAAATCTTGAAAGCTTTTTGTAAAAATAAAAATACGGTTTTTAGCTCACATTAATTCTGAATGTACTCTCCATAACAGCTGGTACAACTCTAGCACGCAAACAGAACGCCAAGCGAGCTATTTGCAAGTGGGCAACTTGGTCTTTAACTTCCTGTCGTAGGCCTGCACATGCCCGAGGGTATGCAATGTTGTTGTTGTTTGTTTAGATAATTTAAGCTTGCGAGAAACAAATGTATTAATCAAACAATCCAAGATCTATTCAGATAAGTTTGAGATTCACGTCGAGAGCATATAAAACCGTGTCGATTTAACCAATGAACAGAGCTGTATCCAGGTATTTTGTTCTGTTCTGCAATTTATAGAGTAGTAGGCCTGCCGTGGTTGCCTACAATAACATCGTCTGATCATTTCTGATGCGTTTCGTAGGTAATAAACGTATTTGCGGCTTGAGCGTAAAGACTCAGTATTCTTTGCTTGGAGTGTTGAACGTGAAGTTAGCCTAGTGTTTCCCAACCTCTTTCAGGTTTGTGGGTGGTACGCTACGGACGAGAAATATAATTTGCGGCACCCAGTGACGAACCCACAGTAGTTTGCTGTAAAGTTTCGTAACATTTTCAAAATGTAATTATTTAATGATATATTGGAAAACATCTTAACTCACGGCACCCCTGAGTATTGTAAATGGCACCCCGGTTGGGAACCACTGAGTTAGCCCATATGTCTAGTTGTATACGGCCAGAAGTCAAACTTCCACTTGATCAACGTATTTTGTGTGGTGATTGTTGTGAAAAAAATGTATTTTGACTATCCTGGAATGTCTTCTCGTATTTTGTATTGAATAGAAGCAAGATACCTTTGATGCTGACGACCAAAGTTACATATTTGCGCAGCCTGCTGTTCAGACAGCAAGGGGGGTTAATAGTGTATTTAGAAGAGTTTATTTGGCATAATTAAGCTTGTCCCAACAGAGCAGTGCAGTTAGTAATTTATGGATGGTAACTAACCATGTTGGGTCCACATAGGTCTTAGTCTATATTTCGTAACAATTATAGCCTATTTGAGATAAAAAATGTTAAAATATAAGTATGTGCCATGCAGCAGGAGATTAACAAGTCTAAACATGAGAAAGGTTTACGCATGTGTATTTCGGCCGAATAAAAGTATGATGCGCGTGCTTTTTGAGCAAAATTCACTTAAGCTCATCATAACGTTATCAATTTATTCTAATGAAAGAAAACGTTCATCGCGGCGCAATGCTTTGACTGGCCTCAGGTTTGTTCCTTCGGTAACATCGTTTTCATAACTGAACGATATGCTTGATTCTGATTTCCTGCAAATTCTTCACATTTGCATTTCATTACAACATCTCTAAATAATCGTTTTTAATTAAATGACAATGATTAAGACCCAATTCCTTTAAAGCTCGTTAAAAATTTTTTAGCTGGATGAATTAACCGGAGTGTTTATAATGGTAAATGATTGAGAAGACTCTGCTCCAATCATTTTGGATGTAATAAGCGGTAGGTTGTACCGTTTATGTCCCGCGTGCACCACTTTTTTGCAAAGCTTTGCAACGCCACCTTGCCAGCCGATTGAGCTAGAAAGCTGTTCTAACCAACAACGTATTCGCCAAGTCTTCTGGTTGAGATTGAAAAAATATTTTTTTTGGTTTGGCTTTGGGATTCTCTGTGGGGGACGTTACTAGTGTGGACGTTTTTGCGTTATTTTGGCCAACTTTACCCGGCCCTGGACGCCCATTCAATGAGCCAACTTTTTGGCTCAAAGTTTTTTGGAAACTAGACAATCATCCGAGTCTTGAGAGCCCTTGGTAGGCTTTTTAGTATATCTGGAGCCAAAATTATGGCCCAAAAAACAAAAATTGGTAAAAAATTATATCCCCACAAACGCTGACCTTGGGCATATTACACCCAGATTATAAGAGCTGTTCAAGCGCACAATAAATGGCGAAAGTCTTGTAATTTAGACTGAAAACAAATTAAGCTTGGGATGTTGCTTTTTTGTTGATGTTTCTTTAATGAGAGGATGTTTATGCATATTTGTTTACATTTTGATGACGTCATCACCCCTGGGAGCCGACCAATGAAGCCGATTTCGTGGCTCAAACTTTTTTTTGATTCTTGGTCATGATACGAGGCTTTAGAGGGTTTGGTTGACTCTGCAGCGCTTTTGGTTCAAAAGTTATGGCAAAATAACCGAATATTAATTAGGTAAATCCCTAGGAATTTCCCCAGGTATTTGTAAACGCTATGGGTTTTTTGACCCTAACTTTGGAACCAGAAACGCTAGAAAGTCGATCAAGGGCTCTAAAGGCTGGTATTATAGCCTAGAATACAAAAAAATCTCTGAGCCACTATAGCGGTTTTCATTTCTAGAGACCCGAATCGGGTCCCTAAAACACCTCTGCGCTGTAGTCAGCTGCTGATGAATTACGCAGTATAACCCGCAGGAACTGACTTCAACAACGTAAATGCAATTTTCTAACAAAAAAGCTGTCAAAGCCATTTAGTCTGTTCAATGCTATGTAAGAGTTGAAAGTCGACCCTGATTTTCCAGGTTCAGTACAGTCCGAGATCCAGGCTGGGTTAGCTTTCCCGTCTCCGTGGTGATATGAAAAACAAATTCTGGTTTCATTCCGGCTTTGTAGCAATCGTTAGTTTCTATATATAATCAGCATTGATGTGCTTACGTAGGTTTGCAGCTACTCATGTTTAGATTATTTTCATTGATGATCTGAAAACACTGCATATACAAAATGATCAAGGGCATAGACAAGGGTTGCAGAAGTTGTCAGAAATATACCAAAGAGGAGAGAAGCTTAGCGAACGTGGAGGCAATTGTTGTAGATGGCAGAAATCAATTATTAGCAATTGGGCCTAAATTATTAGCAATTGGGCCTAAATTTGGCTTGAAATTAACCTGACAGTTTCAGTATTTCTGCGTTGTTTTGTGACCAACGCGTTTCCGGCGCAATTTCAACTACCTATTGTATGGCAAGCGCATAGCCAGAAATTTTGATAGAGGGGGAAAATAACAAAAGATTCTCAACGTTTGAATATTTAATGCTACTTATTGTTGAAGCATCATCCATAAAACGTGCATCTTTTCTGGCGCCTTTTTCTGAATAATTATGTTCAGATCTAAGCCGGAAAATAGAAAGTCCATTTTCTTTGAATTGACAAGTTTTAAAAAGTGTGTTTTTAGTATAAATTTCCAAGGTTCTAATTTGGATGAAAACCACCATTTGCTCGTGAAAGGTTCTTGCAAAAGCGCTTGTGAAAATCTTGGTGCTGCAAGTAAAATTTCTGCAGTATGATTTTTACAGCTAATATTGCGATTGAGCAAGAGGTAATCGTGGCCATCACTTTCGTTCCTCTTTGTCTATTTTAGACGCTTTTGATGTACACCAACACACGTTTAATCGAAGCGTCGTAGTGACTTTGCTCTAATACACCGACGTCCGTCCGAATGTAGGCCTTCTAAAAAATTTGCGCGCATTAAAGTCGTGGTTCTTGTCCGATTCTTGAGCGACTGGTTGACGTATGTAAGCTGATAAAATAAAGGATAGAGTTCCTCGACGCGTTTAAAAAATGTTTGGATTTTATGCCATGAAACGCTATGAAATACGACTATTTTAGCATTTTTTGTATGCTAGTGCACTAAGCTCGCATCCAAAAAATGATTAGGTGTTTAGCTACCTATTTAGAGCTAACAATCTAATTCGCAAATATGATAAAGACAATATTGTAAATTGGGGAAAGTTGCACATGTCCTCCAAGCTTTCTTAAACTCGTTCCACCCACGCAGCTCAGTTGACTTATTTTGACGCACTGTCGCTGCAATCAACTCTTTAATGTTACTGTCAGGCACAGCTTGCT
>JGI24022J15233_10002678_pt1 | contig 16944 bp, 9 predicted proteins | sample Ectturendosymbi2_FD_15233 | JGI IMG/M metagenome (IMG submission 15233)
CGAAAAGCCGCCACAACAGAAAGATTGAAGCCGCTGCTAAATAGGTTCTATACCACCACAATCGTGATCGCAGCCGCGGTCGGTATGATGACAGCATACGGTCGCACACGTCCACGCCACCCATCCCTTGATTGACATGTTCACAACGTGTGGCTGTTCCACTGCTCTTCTGTGTTCGTTTTTAAACCGTCTTTCTGTTTCGCCGATAGGTGTCACAGTTAAATAGTGGCTGGCAATCGTGACTGGACAGTTATCGTTCCATCTCACACAAGTAACCCTGCCATCTGAACGCAAATCATAAGATCCTCTGGGCTGTTTCTTACAGTCGTTGTTTGCAGTCACTCTGCTTACTGGGCTAAGCATGGTGGATACAGCATATGGTCCTAACGGGGTGGTTCTCCGAGTTTCTTTTCCACAGTATATATCCAAGTTTTACGGAAAACCGTCAACACCACACAGCATCCACATTATATATCCAAATTTCACGAGTTTTACTTTCATAAATTGTTTAGCGCTGTGAAGGCCTCGATACGCAACCACTGATTCATCTATACTTAGATTTTTGTGAAACACACCAAACTGTTGATAGTTGGTCTTCAGTTTTTCTAGCAACGGTGATCTTTTTGCCAATTTAGAGAAGGCTAAATTTGGATTGTCATGTTGATGCAGTAAGACTGTTTGGAGGACAAGAGACAGAAGATTCGACGACCACTACACAGCTGCATCAGTGAAACCCTCACCGGCACAGTGAACACCCCCCCACACACCAGCCGTAGTTTACACACTAAATATTTCAAATGTTCAGGCAAAACACTATTTCAGAAAAAACTCAAGTTTGAAGGACTTTTGTTTGTTTGATTTCGCTGAAATGTGCTGTGGTCTTATGTTTTGCCCGTGACTGTAGCAATCTATCATCATGCTGGCTATCCTGGGAAGCAATTGCACTGTATATCTGTAATGAAATAGATTGGTGCGTGTGACAAACTCTTTACATCTGTCCAACAAGTTATTTCAACAGCGCTGCACTGTGAAACAAGTATGAGATTGAAAGTTTGCTCAATATTGTCCTCCTGTTACTGAACGTCTGTTGTCTAACATGGATATTTCTGTACTGTAAAGGACCAACGTTCCCATTTCGGGAACATCGTTTTCAAACTCTTTGTGATGAAAGAGATGGACACAAAATTGTGAACTAACGCTTGGATCAGTTAAATAGAACTATAAACAATATTTTCATGGCATATTTGGTTGAACTTTTTTTGAGCTTACAATAAACAAACAAAGATTAGTTTGGCCACCCGAAAAACTACGTTTTGACTGAATATGAATCACCATGGAAACAAAACAACATTTTGGATTTCATGAAGTGGGTGTATTTTTAATAGCACCAATCTAGAATAAATATCTGAAGAAAAGTTGATGCACATTTTTCATCCGCGAAATAGTTACGAGCTATTAAAAACATGCTCCCATTTTGGGAACGTTGGTCTCTAAAGGGTTAAAGCCATTGTCCTGATCTTGGGTGATTTCCGTATGTATACATTTGAACTATCTCTAAAGGCTTTGTTGGAACGACTCCGAACAAAGCGTTGATGGCGCGTTTCCAAAACATTTCTGGAGAATCCCTTACAGGTACAATATTCATCCGTTACCATACTATTGCTAGGTAAACAGATCCGACACTTACGGCATTTATACTGACATCGTAAAATTAAATTGGCTTGGCAAACAAAACAAAACAAAACCAACCATAAAATGCTGAACTTCTGACGTGATCTCACGATTTTATTCGACCGGCAAGTGCACATTTCTCGAGACGGTTAACCATCGATGGATATGTTTTATGCACAAGGCAGCTTCATTATTAATTATTATCCTTCGACGGTTGTTTTCTTATGCCACCAAATGTAACTTAACGATTGACTCATGTTATCGAGATTCATTGCACTTTGTAAATTTTGATAAGTTATGCGTTTGATAAAAACTCTTCAGGTGTGTAAGAAACCAAACTAGTTAGAAGTACTAAAAAATATTAAAGAACTGGCTGTGGGAATTTCGTAAGTGTAAAGCATTGGTTTAACTATAACAAACTGCCTTTTTCAGCATAGGTTTTACAGTTGGTTGAACACACGATACTGAAGCTGCCAAGGTGGTTTCCATTCCCGGTGGGGTCATACCAAAGACTTTTTCAAGCCTTGCAAAACTGACAAATGCAACCCGTGAAGCTTCTCGCTCGGCATTTATGACTCATACCTGTACTATGCTGTACTATACTACAGTGTATCGCCACCGACGCAGCTTTCACTACCAGATTAACCGTTTGACCACGGCGCAGGTAAATGAAGATGGGCGCCGCTAATCACTGCCATGGGCGTAGCCAGGGGGCCTGGGGGACCATGATCCGCAAAATATCTTGTCATTTTGTGCTTTGAGAGGCGTTATTCCAAACAAAATACTGTTGCTAGCCTGAAATCAAAATATGTTGGCCCCCCAATTATATTGCCCCCTCCAGATTTTCGCACTGGTACTGATCACTGCAGGCACTCCAAAAGAAGTAATGAAGAGATTATAATGAAAGTGAAACTAAAATGGCTTCATACATTCCTAATATCCTATTTGAATATCGACTGTTTAACAAACTCTCGGGTTGTGGACTGTCATATGTCAGTGAATGTACAATAAGTGAAGTATTTGTGCAACAACTCAAAGTTTACATAGATATTTTAGAGTAACTTAAAAGCGTTTATCGAAAACACAAAACGAAAGAGAAAATGGTTTGACCAGGGATGGCAGCATTCTTTGTGGAACATTGCTGGCGCGCTATCAAAATTAATTAATTTGATATTAAACTTCTAACTATATCTTCCAAAGGAAAGTAAGGAGAGAACTGTTGAAGGAACGAGAGGCTTCTCTTGAATTTCTGTCACCGTGTCTGTTTGTCATAGACATTCGTTTTGACGCGATGTTCTGTTCCAACTTGGGTAACGAAGTAATGAACGTTCTGATGAGGGTTATGTTAAATGTTCACGCCGCATTTGGTTCGTGGGCCGCAGGATCCCCCTGGTTTATACCATTGAGGAATATTATGCGTTTTTTTGATGTGAAACGTCTAAATATTTAATAAATGTTTTTCATAAACCATCCGGAAATTTAAGGATTCTATGTTCAGCTTCAAAATTAATTAAGCTTTTTAGGATGTTAATGCTTGAAACACAAAAAGATATTGGATAAAAATGTGGAAGCATTTGCAATGCCAAGGTCAGACATGGTTTCAAATGAATCAGTGATATGATCTCTAGCGATTCCTGCATGGTTCGCGCAACTGCAAATTGCACTGTCTTGAGACAAAGCCTGTGGTTTCGAACGAGTTCCTTCTGGTTTCAACGCAAATGTTGTCAATAGAAGCGTTTTCTGCTGTAATTTGACATCACAAATATTTTACAGTACTTATAACGTCACTTGTTGTTGCTATGCTGCTCATAGAGTCGTTTGGAGTAAGTTCCACTAATTTTTCGAATTTCGGTGCCAACATCGGCCTTGCTGAGTAAGCAAAACTATTCAATCTTTGAAAAGAGCCTATTCTGTAACTTACGCTGATACGATCTATTTTTGTTCGGTAATTTGTTGAAATTTGTTCCACTCAGTGCTTCATGAGAAAGACCTCTCGAGCTACCCATTTTAACACGAAGGCCATTTAATGGTTTATTTCTGGACGGACGGCTTTGATGACCAACGTCAGATTTCCAGCAAGTCTGAACTGTGAAATGAAAAGCGCGTTCATACACTTTTTTGCGTTTCGTCCCAACTGAAAACGCTGGTTTTTGCCTCGACAGTGAACCGTGAAAACAATTTTTCCGACTTTGCAGTAAAACAAGCAAACATCTACCGAATGACGGAATAACACTTACTGGCTTTCAAGTTCTTGTGATGAAAACTACAGACCTTCGATCTACTTTATTTGCAGGCGCCCTTCAGTAATGTTGAAATCAAATGCAATTACCTATCACTCCCCACTCCGGGTGAGCTCTGTTGTTGTACCATCCGTCATAAGGCGGATACTCTTTCTCTTCTTCTGCACCTGCGGCATATAATTTCCATTTAGAGTTTCTATTCTTAACAGCTTGTAAACGACGTAAAACATTAACAAGGAAAACAAGAAGCCCTGTGGAAGAGGACAGACACATCTACTTAAGCCGTGCATGAACAGAAGTTGCTGTACATCACTGCCATCTCATCTCCAAGATTTCGTGATCACCGCGGCATCGACACAGTCGACCTGCATTTTCTAGGTTTTTCATTATCTAAGCAATTGGAAAATGTAAAATACTTCAAAGGAATTATTGATTAAAGATGTGATGGCAGTGATGAACATCGAATTCAGGCCTTTTTCTCTCTAAGATTGACTCATCAGCAAATTTTATCTGATACTGGAAGCCACATACTTCAAACTATTTGTCGCGATATGTAACCCTATTGTTTGAAAGTGCCTCTTGCTCGTAAACGTTTTCGCGACTTTAGACGCTCCATTACCGATGTGAATTTTTTAATGCAGGGCATGCTTTCATGTTAAGTAAAATCTGGAGCACAGCTGAGCTGCCATCGCCAGAAATAAAAATTAATCCGAGAGTAGGCTTTTCGCGTAGGCCTACATTGATAAAACACGTAAAGACGCATAGATTGCAAAATTTTCTTTTTTTGTTTTGTTTACAGCATAAGTCAACAACAGTTTCGCCATACCGAGCAACGAGAAGCCAATGCATCACCCATTTGGTTTTAAATTTAGTTTCATTTACATATTGCAACTGACCTGGGGGATTTCGACAAATACCTATTTCAGGATTTCTGTGGTAACGCTGGCAAAGTGATGACATCGCAATCACGCGCTATTGCTAAAAAAATACGCCGTGTGACGTAGACAAAGGGTCGACGTGAACAAAGCGATTACAAGAAACTATGAGAAAACGGTGCTCCTTTGTAGTTTTTTCCAAAAGAGTTATTTCAAAAGACGGAGATGAGCGCAAGAGGAATACATGACAACGATTTTTTCTCTTAATCGTTGCGAACTGCTTTGTACAGTTGGTGACAGTCATTACGGTTTAACTGATATAAGCAAATGTAAGACTAAGCTGAAAATGCAAAACTTTTGTCAGGCAAGGCATTTTTGGTACTTTTAAGTTCTTCATCAAACATAGGCGCAGCGCCCCATGCAGGAGAAAAACATTAGCAGAATTGCAAAATGTGGAAAATTCTTCCAGTCATTTCATTTATTTGCACGGAAATGAAGAAGTGTCGGAAGCAATGCAAGTTTCTTTGTTAAGCCTAAAAAGTAACTGAGATGTTCTGTTCTGTCTGCTCCAAAGGCTTATTGTTATTGTTTTATTACCAGACATACCACGTTTAAAGTTTTCAACAAACTCATTTTTGGTTTTGGGTTACGCACTGAACCCCACGCTGATCTGCTGCAAATCGTCGACCAACCACAGAAGGATTGCAGCCCGGGGTTTTTCAGTTTCGCGGCAACTGAGGTTTCTCGGCAATCCTGTATGCAAAACAAGACTGTGTCGCGGGTACTATTCCGGGAAATTTTGTTTTGCAAGATGCTCAAAAGTCCCCCTGGTACATTTTGCAGAATGCAAATTCTTTTTTTGCTTCAAAGCCACTGACGTTCTCCTTCCTAGTACCAAATAGCTCAGGTGTCGGGAACCTATGGCTCGCGAGCCAGATGTTGCTCTTTTGATGACGGCATCTGGCTCGCTTGATGTTTTCTTAACATGATTGTTACAAATGAAACTTTTTCTGTAATTTTCCATCTACCAGACAGCAAATCCATCAGCAACACCATGCAGCACCAGACGTCGCACTAACAGTAAGAAGCATGTTATTAAATAGAAACTTCAGACATTTACCATTGCTTAAAATTGTTGATTTTGCTTAAAAATGCACACGTTAATTGGTAAGTTAGTTGCATTCAGTGTTGAAAAATAATACATGGCTCTCACGGAAATACAATTAAAATATATAGGTTTCAAGGCTCCCTTAGCCAAAAAGGTTTCCGACCCCTGAAATAGCTAGAGATGAAATGCGGTTACAACAAGGCATACAATCCAAGAGTTGTAATTGCGATTCAAACGCCTGGATGTAGAGGTACAATTACAAAACTTACTCATGGATGATCCACGATGTAAGCTTTGTGACAGCTGGTTAACGTTTCTTCAATAACTTTGCCTCGCAGTGGGAACGTTTTGTCAAATTGGATAAACAGTTAAAGAAGAAGAACTTTTATAATTCTGAAAACATTCTGAAGTCTTTTCTTGTATATTCCAAAAATTGTCTCATTGGCTTGGGTAATAGCACTGCACGTCATGTGCTTTGGAACGCTTTGTCAATTTAAAATCTATATTCATAAGATGAAAATTTCATAGTGTTCGTATCAGGCTCAGAAGGTAATCAACTTGATTGTTGGGTCCAAGTATGATTAAAAGATTTATTACGCAGTTACTGAGCAATTAAATTGCAAGCCTGAGGAGAAAAGATCCGGTCAGTGTCAACGTTTAAAGTAGAGTTCGTTTGCACTCATTTGCATCTGCTGTACAGTTGCTGGCATTGGAAACATTTCAACGGTATGTCGGGAAGCTCAACCAGTAAATGAAAACTGTTTTACATTCTAGGCGTTTGTTTTGAAATGCGTTCATCCGAAAAATTTGTTTCGACAAAAAGCAAAAGAATTTGTTTGAGTGAGACGTGGTCCACGCGAAAATCAGCCCTGGTTTGTTTGAAATTGAAGCGCGATAAAATCGTAACAGGTTGAATGTTGCATTCCACGTTTTCCATAGAATAAGTTAGAAACGCTCAAGATGTGAATGAAATGTTCTGTGAAACTTCCAATTTTATTTTCTCACAAAGTGGTTTTATCGACCATTGTTTTCGTACATCCATGCTCGAAATATTAATGAAAATTCCTTCCCATCTGACAGTTTTCAAGACATTTTAGATTTTCATGATGCAAACAATTTTAATTCACGTTATGCGAAAAGTAACGACTGACGGAAACATGAAAGTTTACGATTTAAATCAAAACAACTTGATAGGCAAATTATTGCACTGTATAAAAAAATTTCAAAACATTTCTTTTAACGTCATCGTTCATGTCAGTTCTATTTTTCATAGCGGAGGTTTTTCTGGAAAATTGCATTTTCATATTTTGTCCTATTCCGGCTGCATGACTCAATCCAAAGTATTAAGTAAAGCTTCTTCCAGATATGTGAAGATGTTATAGCATTCACTTGCAAAGATCCTGTCTTACGGAATCCATGATTCTTTTCATTATCCAGGCAGGTCCGGACTCATTCTAGCAACTTGCCAAAGGTAATAATGTTCACAGCTGGCCGGATACGACCTGCATGCGTGAGCGATCAACAATAGCTCCTGTGCGAGAAAATGTATTGCTTTTGACCTTCTAACCTTGTGATAACCTCTGTATTGTCGGTGCCCCGGCATTTTTGCTGTATTAGAGAGTACATCTAGCGCAATTAATTCAGCGCCGCCAAATATATTTATCTAACTATCTAATCTAACCTCGAACAAACCCGACTGAAGTCAAACAAGGTTCCCAGGGCGTTCAAAGCATAATGAAATAAAACTGTGTAACGTGTTTGCCACAGTCATAAACTCACGTGGAGAGTTAGTTTCTAAGCAACCTTGTACAATTTACGCATCTGAGAATACATACGAGGCAGGATAGCTAAAACTGAAAGCATTTTTTATCGTAATGAGAAGCCGATTTCACGATCAATATTGCAAAAGATTGTGTAAAATAAAATTCAAGTCAAACCTAGCTGCGTGACCGTTGTTTACCCACGCCTGCCTCAGAAATACTGTTTGTATTGGCAGGCCACCTAATGTCCTAAGGGAGGGTGAACAAAACGAGATCTTTTCAGAAAAATTGTTCGAGTGCAAACATTGCTGCTCGATTACTGAGTCGTATTGTTAAGAATAAATGCTGAAAAGTGTATCTTTGTTAAAAACCAACGCTTCAGAAATGATTGACAAAAGGTGCAAATTACTGATTGTTAATGAGACAAGTAGGTTACACTATAGGTAGTCTTTTTCAAGCAAGTATATCTTTCAGAGATTTTTTGATGGAATTATATCAGGTCCAGATTATATCTGTGTGATATTTTGAGACAAAAACCCAAACGTTACCTCTCGCAGCCTCAGAAAAACACCTTCGTAGCACTCTTTGAGCAAAGACACCACGAAAGACGTAGATCCATATTTCACTCAAACGTTTCCTTATTATAATCAACATACAAGAACTATGGAAAGACTGGACGGCTCTGCAATAATTCAATTGAAATAAATACACTAATGGTACTTACCTTGGGAGGCAGCTGAGAGAAGTAGGAAGCAACCGAGAAACACTAACATCATTCACAAACCTGCAGCTACAAAATGCACAGTTAACCTGAGCACGTAACCTGCAACAGAAAGAATAATTCAAGCGTGACAAACTAATTGAGTGCGACGAGAAAAAATCTGGCAACGATCGAACTATGTTCTCCACGATGCCCTGACGCAATTTCCTTTTCAAACAAGCGGTCAACAAACCCAAACTATAACTCATCGTGTACTGTAGATGATATGCTTGCGGTAACCGTGTTGTATAATGATTTCACCGTTATGTGCAAAGACTTTCATGATTTAATGCTTAATCCCATTCGCAGCCTTATAGCTTTTTATTGTCCACATTTAATTACATTTAACCATACCAACACGCATCTTTGAAATCTCAATTATTTTGCTTAACAAGAGGTCATCTTGTTCCTATGATTTCTTGAAGTTTGCAGATGCTTACAAGCATAAAGCAAGTTTGAGTGCAGCTGAGAGGTTTTTAAAAAACGTTGTTTATTTTTTATTAGCAGTGCAATACTTTTCACCAGGTTTTGTCAGTTGCCATGATCAAAAGCATGAAAGAAACGTTTTCTCCCGAAACGTCTTCACAACCACCTCTTGCCGGATATGTCTTCTGCTTATAATCTCAGCTCGAACATCATTTCTTGATCTGTAAATCGCTGCTGAGCCGCAAATGGATTTGCTTCGTTGAACACGTCGCAATTGTCCGTGGCAGGGTTACTGACCTGCGCAGATAGCCACACTGATTTTCTTAGTGCAACCGCTTGTCAGTTAAACGGGTCTGTTATGAACATGGTCTGTTTCTGTTATCAAATGTGGTCTGTTGTATACGTCGTTTGTTAAGACCGGGTCTGTTATGAATGTGGTCATTTATGAAATGCGACCTGAACGTGTTTATTACGACGTGGTCTGTTATGAACTGGTCTACGTGGTTCGCTATGTACTGACCTGCTACGAACCTGGTCTCTTATGAGCTGGTCTGTTATGAATTGGTCTTCTACGAACTGGTCTGTTATGAACATGGCTGTTTCTACTTTTGAATGTGGTCTGTTATGAACAGATTTGTTATCAACGTGGTCTGTTATTAGCATAATCTGCTCTCAAATGTGACCTGTTATGAATGTGGTGCCAAGTGTTTTTATAACAAAAACGGATTGCGACGTGATCTCCGTTTCGTTTCAAATAGAGATTACAGGTACAGCCACAACGACGCATAATTGCAAGACCCATTCACGCGTGACTTCTGTTGGGGTACTTTTTGTTACTTCCCAAGGACACCTTACAGGTCACGCTTTTGAACTCACCAGCTTCAGCTAAAGCTCGATCGAAAATACTCGATGTAAGGTTTGCAGCTCAGGGATATTTCAAATGGCCTATCAGCGTTGTTTTCCCGTTAACCCATTAGTTTCTACAGACATAATGCCCCACGCTTAACAAAGGGTTTAACGAGTGCTAGTCCTGTTGTTTCCTGACGCATCCCTTAAAAACTGTTATCTACTGCACATGTGTTTCTAGATGAAACACAAGCAGCTTATGTTTCTGAAAATACGACTTGGTTCAATATGCAATGCAAATAGGTGTCACGTAGACGTAACATCAGTCAAAATACTAGGCTCCCCATTGACTGCATCATATTTGCGGTACTATTTACTTGAAAACAGGAATGTGCAAGTCCGAATCTTTGCAAAGTCATGATAACAAAGCCCAGTCGGGTGGTTTCTTGACAGGTTGCAGCAAAACTAAAGCTTCAAATTGTCAATGCTTAAACAACGCTTCATCTGAGCACATGCACAACGAATTGCCTGAAAATGAAAGTTCATCCATCTGCGTTGATTCAATGAATAAACAAAAACATATTGGTGAGCGTGACAGATCTTTTCGGAAGAGGACAATCGTGTTGACAATATTCCAAGCGAGCAGAAGCATGGACTGAAACCATTAAGTTTCCCAGTCAGCAGTTGACTGGACCCTGCACCTTCCAGAGGGTTACAAAGAAAAAGTTGTTAACACGTTCTTGCTAGGCTAAGCTGCATGCAGGGACGCCGGAACAGCGATAGGACAGGGTGGGCAGTAGATGAGTTGACGGCAATAAAAATTTGTAAGAAACAAACACACCGTTGCCAATTACGCTTGTTTTTGCGCAGCAACAACGTTGACCTCAAAATCAATAGCAGAAATTATAGAAAACCATTCTGAACTTCCCGGGTACACGAATAGCTGCAATAAAGTTGTTTCAAGTGGATCATTATCAACCGTAAAATTACCTACGACTCTGTAATGGAAAGGCACCGCCGCACGCGTTTCCGCCCTTTGTGAACGGCAGGTGGAACATAACCCGTCATTTCACCGCTCTTCGGGATCTCTGAAGCGACCTATGATGCTGTTATGTAAGGGCACCTGTGCCCCCGTTGCTCCCTTTTTCAAATGTCGGGGGACAGTGTCTCCGTCATGCACCTCCGTTCCGGCCTTCCTGGCTGCCTGTGCTTCCAAAGCTAAAAAGCATTTTTCATCTGGCCATGGGTTGCTATACATAGGTTGATTGTTTGCATAGTTGAAGAATTCAATCTGCCCTTGAAAGAAACTACATTTGATCCACAACTGGATCCAAGTTATTCGCCACCAATTCTGGGCAAATTGGAAAAGGGATTAAGAATATCTGAACGGAATTCCAGTTTTCCCAGAACTGCAGAACTCTCCACATGCAATCCCATCACCTGTTGAAGTTTAGGGTCATGTCTATGACTTAACAAATATTGCATTAAATTACATTCAGACAACGTGGCCACAGAAAAACTTTCGTATATGGTTGGTGATGCATTTTACCGTGGTGCAGGTTTTATGTTGACTTGCATGTCTGGCACTGGTTGTTTTGATCTTCATATCAACAGCAGACATATGCAGGACTCTCGTACTTCCAGTGAGACTAATTTTTTCTAGTTAGTGAATCGACTAATATGATTATTTGTCCTCGGATACTTCAAGATTACAGAAAGGACGTTTACTGCGAAAATTATCTGTTGCGCATTATTTCATGAAACAGCAAAGCCATGTGGAATTTTCTATCAGGACAATGCCCAGAAGAAAAACAAAGAATTAATAATCTCCTCCACTTGATACTCAATTAAGAAATAATGGCATCACATTTAAGGGACTTTCGGTTTTAACTGAATGAAAAAAAATCCGGTAAAGGTTAAGGAAAAACTGCAGTTTTAAAATAAATCCACCTATTCATTTTACAAAGCGTGTTGCAATATAAACGAAGAGCACTGCGAAATTTTGTAGTTTTGCAAAATCGGACAAACAACGTGCAGTTAATTAGAGCTCGGGGGAATCGTTGCAGCTCCATTTGAACAACAAAATATCCAAAGCTTAGTGCTGTTTGCACAAAAGCTTATCTCAAACTTACTTTTGATACATTTCAACGTTTTTCCTTTTCAGTGTTCTCTGCTATTTAAACCGCAAGTTTCCAGCGGTCCAGTCACGTGTTTGGCATAAATCGGAATTGCCGGAGACAGTCAATCAAATGCAAAACTACTATTAAACGCACTTTTTCTCATTAAAAACTTTGCTTTGCTTCGCTCGTGCCGCGTTTGTTTGCATCTCATTCGAATTGAGGACTTTGCAGCAACGAGGAAGAAATCAGATTTGATCATGAATCGTGAACGAATCTCTGTTTTCAGTAGAAGAAAACCGACAAGTTGCAAACTCAATAAATCAGCAATTAACTTTGGACAAGCTAAATGACAAACCAAATTATTTTTGTCATACAAAGAACGTTACTTTACTTCGATTTAGCGTTAAGATTTCAACTTTGGATGCTCCTTGTAAGCTGTGTGCGAATGTAGGCACGAGTAGCACGAACCCTTGCAAAAACGAAAATTGTTAACTACACAACAGAAAACCTTCAAATGCAACAATGGACAGAAAAAGGTGGGTCTCTGTTTCGCTGCTCAGACCGATGCGGTTCCGAGTGTTCACAGCAATATTTTTTGCTGATTTAGAGGTCGATACGTTTCTGCTTGACTGAGTCACTTCATCTGGATGCTTACCGCTGAGGACGTTATCCCTACGATCAGATGATAGCGGTATGCTTTCGAGTCTTATCTAAGGTTTGGAGTTGGTCTGCTGTATTCTGAATGTAAGACACAGGTACATCGTCATGAAGCACACGTGTAAATTTGCAATTTTCTTCAATTAGACCGTTTTTTCATTTTGTAGTTCTCATATAAGTTCTGAAAGTTTCGCCCGGTGTTTGCCATCATTTGTTACTAAACTGTACGCATGTGCCCATAACACTTAATTGTCGTTAGGCACATTGACGCCGCAATAAATTATCGTTTGTTATCCTTAGTTTACTACAGCTTGATGGGCTACGCGTTCTCCTTGACAGCAGAACTTCCTTCCGATAAAACTTTAGCTTGGCGGCAAGCTTATGAGGAATCTGGCTGCTTTCATTCTTCTGCAACGATTAAAACTTGGAAGCATATCTATTTTTCATAGTTATAGGCTACAAAGATGGCGGCAAGAAAATGGGTCACAGTTTATTAACGGGGAAACTAGTTTCGCGTTTTCCAACGCATCATCAGTCCTGTAAACATAAAACAAATCTTACAGGCGAAATGTTGGCACTTGAAAACAAGCAAAGAAACACGAACTTTGAGCTGATAATGCCAACCTAGTATGCGCAATATATACTCTGTAAGATCTTAGTGTCTGATTTTTGCTGGGAAAGGGTTTGTTTCGATAGACAGAGGTACAAAGTTATTGAATTTTTTCAACTAAAAATAGACAAAAAGTTGACGAAAGGTTGACAGAAGGTTGAAAAAATTTTGGCAAAGGCTGCCACTTTGATATTGAATTTTTTTAGTGTGTGTTTTGAGAATCTATGGAGGTGCGCATCTAAAACTTTATCGGTTAGTTTCTGATAACAAGCCAAGCAACGGCATTCGTTGTGGTCTAAATAACAAAATTTTGGTGAAAAGTCTGGTTTATTTTTTTAACAAACTGTTTATTTGCCAAACCGTTTGAACCACAAATGCTTGATGGCATAGTAAGGGCTCTAATCATACGGAATTACGCCTAGGATTGACTAAAGCTTGAGTGAAAAATTGGCTCATGGTGTTGGCGCCCAGAGCCCGATGACCTCGACCAAAAATGCGTACACAATTATGAAGTCACCCACAATAAAACCAAAATCCAAAACTACCCGTTTTTTGAATCTAAACTAGAAGACTTTCCACATCTTTAGGGTGTTTAAACAGCCATCTTTTCAGCTGGCGAGTTATGTGGGTTCAAACGTACGCTAAAAAGTGGCTCACGCTTGTGTTAAAGGTTCAGCCGAGACCTTGAAGGCTTCTACCAGCCATGTTTTTGAAAACGGGCCAATTTTGTTTGATTTTCTTTTTCATATTTTCATTTTGTTGCAGTATTCGCATGTTTCTGAATAAAGTGCACTCGTAAACATCTTGAAAATCAGTTTTATTCAAATACGAGCTTTTTGTCTTACATGTCCTGAGAAAAGATACCGTTCTACTGATCAAGGGCAAAGAAAATTAAAGTACAAATCGAGCCGGGAAAGTGACATTTTTATAATTTTTAATGGTAAAAATATTTCATTTTATGCAGAAATCTGTTTCCACCATAGAACAGTTGCGTTCTCTTTCACATTCGTGCTCCTCGAACTTAGATCGGATTGTCGATTAAGTTTTACGTTGTATAGAAGCGATACGTGCTTGACCAGTAAATTTGTACCACACCCGGCTTAACTAAAGCCAGTTACTTACTCGAGTTCTTTTCAGTGAACCGGGTTGCAGTTCATGTGCATTCGTTCAATAGGAGGCGATCATCTATAGGGCGAGGTTACAAGCGTAAAAAACTATCAATTATATCTGACTTCCTCTGAACAGCGTTTATTCACAACTGACTCGGACTTACAAATCAGAACTTGGTCTTACCTTTGTAATGCAATAATTTCTAATTAGATTTCAATTCAAATTCAGAGTGGGCTTATATTTTATGTAACATAAGATTTAAATTCCAATCGCTGAAAGGTTTTGTTTCACAAAAGTTTCAAAGGAATGAAAAAGTTTTAATCAACTCAGGCTAACATGAACGAGCCTAGTCAGTGTGGAGGTTTACCTGGCATTATCAAAATTCTCTGAAGTTCTGCACAGTGCGTAAAAATATCGATGGATTCGTCTGGTAGCCTCTCACCAATTTGTGACGTACCCAATGCCCCAGAGTAATGATAATGACAGTTAGCCCCTTGCACAAACCAGGCTCGTTCATAATATCCCCCCATTAATGTTCGAAATTTCGTAAAATGGGAGGAAATCAAACAATCAGCACCGCAAGTCTTCAAGGGTTGCATTTAGTTAGCGTACTCCGGTTAAAAAGGTCGGTAGGCATCTCCAGACGTCTTGTTATTTCTATTCTTGACATACAAATAAAGAAACACATAGCGTTATATGTGAAAAGAAGTCTTTTGCGATCGGCAGTATAGCGGAAAGAACAAAAAAATCTTCGACCAAATAGCCTGAGTCGCCCCTGGTTCTGTACGCGTGATTTGAAGAATCGTCAAAGACTGTCAATGAGCTTCAGCAGTATCAAGTTACCGGTCATTCGAGTTTTTTGCGGGATGAAACGTCGCAAATCCTGAACCGTAACGGACTAATAATACTGAGCATTCAAATAAAGACAAAACAGATCAACCTTTGTACAAAAGAGACCAACTCTCAAACATTTCCAACTGGTTCACTAATGAACAAACCAGTCATCACTGCAAATCAAAGCAAACGTTTCGAGACGTATTCGGTATGCTGTCCTTGTTATTGTGACAGCCCATTGCATTGGCTGTGTTAGACAATGCAATCTTTCTTTCAGCTGTAAAAGTTTTCTAAAGCTGAACTTTTCAACATCTTTTTGGAAACTAATTCAAATGGTAAAGGTTCTTTCGCCTAAACTGCAAGTTGAAGAAGTGGGATTAAAATATGGGATATGCTGCAGTATAATGCACATCACAATTGGAACATATACCGCTGTTTGAAACATGAAGCATAACTTTGCTTTGCCTGATACATCAAAGTGTGAGAATGACAGAAGCCAAGACATTGCGGACGTTAAAATCTTATTCATATTCCGGTCAACATCTATCTCTTGCTAATTATTTATTTTCTCTCTTGTTTTTGTAAATTAAGAACAGCTCACTGCCTTTCCTACTTTTTTAAAGAATATTAATAAGATACTCCAACTCCGGTCTGATTCACAACCTCACATGCAACATAAGTTGCAGCAGACATTCCCTGTTCGGGAATATTGTCGTCGAAACCACAAGCGGTATTGATATTCTGATTTGTATTGATGAATGTGTGAAGCACTGCAGGTCTGTAACTAGGGTTGCCAGATGGCAGGTATTTCACCGGCCTGGTTGGTATTTTACTGCTAATTTAGCAGAGGCCAGTGAAAGGCCGGTATTTTGAAAATCAGTGCCTGAAGCAGGTATTTTGAAAATAAATAATATATCGTAGTTTCAGAAAGATCTAACGCCGAATTTCTCAAATTGCAATGAGTCTAGTAGTAAATCTTTTCACGACATTTCTTTCAGTGAAGTTTATTTGCTGCTGTTGACGCAATCCTTTGTACGATTTTTGCATCACCCACCCATCAAATGTAATGAGGCAGCCAAAACACAGGCAAATTATGATTAACTGTAGCTTACCAATACTGATTGTCTCTCTGTTTTCCCTGTGGCGCTTACGAAATACGACACAGCTTAGATCTGGCACTGTTGAAAAATCAAAATGGTCGGTATTTTTACAAAACACATCTGGCAAACCTATATGTAACATTATGAATTGTCACTTTCAAAATATTTTTCGTATTGTCATTGGTAGTGATGCTTCTTTGAAGTTAAAAAATATTTGATCGTGTTGTATAGCAAATCATCCGCAACAAAATCTAATGAACCAAATCTTTGAAGACTAAGTCACGTACAAAATCCAATGAACTATGAGTTAGGATCTTACAGTATGATTCAAACCTGTGACAAACTCCAATCAAACAAACCTTTGAGACCTCAGTCATACTCAAGGCAGCCTTCCCTGTTTTCTCACAGGAGTGACTGAATGAAAGGACAACCTCTTCTGCTGTTGTTTTTGTTTCATTCGTTTTTTTTGTGACGTACTGGTGGGGGATTTTTATCTGTTGGCAAAGTTCCTTTTTCTAAGTCGCTCGTAAATGTAAATCAACGGCATACAGGCTGGAATTAAGAGGAAGGGAAAAGTTGTGAATTCTTGCTGACGCAGTGGCAATGATGGGGGACAAACGTTTGTTTGAGACCAATTAATGACATGGTGAGCAAATGGGAAACGAGGACTTTGCTTTCAAACGTTTCTCTGACCAAATAGCAACAAAGTTTTATTGCCACAATTTCTTCTTTAAAGTTTCAATTCTTAAAACGTAACATTTTTATGCAGCTCACGGTTGTTTTTGTTTCTTGATCTTTCCTTCTCGCAAACATGGAACAAACGTTTG
>JGI24022J15233_10002680_pt1 | contig 16943 bp, 11 predicted proteins | sample Ectturendosymbi2_FD_15233 | JGI IMG/M metagenome (IMG submission 15233)
CTTCAGCGAAACACTTTGGCCTAGTGGTTGGGCCCTAGACCAGGCAACATGAGCCAAAATGACCCTAAAACTACTTCACTTATGACGTCACTCACAAAAAACCCGCAACCCCCAGCCAAAAATTTTTTTTCGAGTGCAATCTACTAGACTGATCGATCCGTTTGAGCCGCTGAACAGCTCTCTAGCACAATCGGTGGAGGAGCTAGGGCGTTGGTAAGGCAACCGAAAACTGTTGTTTTTTTTTGCGAAAATCGCCAAAACCACCCAGACGTCAAGGTGTTAAAGATATTTGTTTGTTATTCAAATGCTGATGAAGCCTGAAGTCATTTAAAGAAGAACAAAAAGAAACAAATAAGAATAAGCAACAAACAATAACAGCATGCACATAAAACCAAACAAAAAATTAGTTACAAACAACTAGAGTTGATAATGTCTACTTTGTGAATGTTTTGATCAGAACAAACATGTTTGCTTGAACAAGAGTACATATGGGTCCTTGGATAATTCTTGAAGCCTGAATAGCAATAATCTGGTTAGATCTTAGAGACCTAAGGACTCAAACATTGAACATGAGATGACGCAGTTGTACAGGTACCTTTTGTATCCTTGACAAGATATGTATATAATTAACATGTAATAAACATGTTAAAGCATCACAAGATAATCTTCAATGCATCAAATATAGTAATTTGTATGTTTATCAGTTGCTAAAGTTTCAGCTTAACACTTTCAGTACTGACATACATACATATACGAAATGGGTTTTTATAGAACAGAAACACGGCTAAGTACAAATATGGATTTGGATATGATCTGTAACCTTACTCTTGAAAGCTTGTGGATTAACATGAAAACTATGAAGAGAAATAAGCACTTGTTTGACTTTAGTTGCAAAGTGTTTTATGAAACTGTCATGTATAGTACATACGGTAAACTCAAATACTGCCTGGTATCCAGCCTGCTGGGAAGACCTGGTACTGAATTCTGGTTTCAGTCATTGACTGAATTTTCTTTTAAATGACTGAAAAAAATTAAGTCAGTTCAGTCATAACACCTTTTCCAGTCAAAAAATATCTGGAAATATTGCAAAAATTGAGCAAATTACATTCACTTTTAAGCTATTTTGGACAAATGATAAAAATGTCTCAAGGAAATAGTGTCAAGCATGAGAATTAGTATTCATCAATTTTAGGCTGGAAGATCTCTTGTTTTTCTTGATTTCTTTGATAACATTATATTTAATTTCNTATGTTAAATCTTATATTGCTATGTCATCTGAATTTTTTACTGGCTTTCTGTAGCATTCCATTGCATGTGGTTTATATTTTTGCTGAATAATGAAATGTAATATTACTTGTTATGATTCCATCTAACTGCAAACGCTACTGAAGGAACAAAGTAAATGCATAAATGATCGAAGTAAAAAGTTTTCACTTGAAATTAAGGCGTCATTGGATCATTCATATTTACAGCTATGTTGGTAAAATTGTTTTCAAAATATCTGTATGTTACAGCCTATTGTTATGGTTTAATGCTGATGTCTTTTATTGTTGTGTGTTGTGTGATGCATTTCTGTTCACATGCTGTGAAAATTTATGCCATTTTTATGTGCCTTGCAAAGCAGTTGGGTTAGCAACTTATAACATTTCCAAGCATGTTGCATGCTACTTAGTGTGCATGATTTGCTAAAATGCTAACTTTTGATGTGCTCTTGCATTGGGCTTGCTGAAGCAGATCTTGATTAGTTATTTACTCTCTTCTTAATCATTCTAAAATTTGTTTTTAGTTGCTGTTTTTGAATTTAAAATTTGTGTATTGCCTTGGTAATGATTCATACTATTTAAATCCTACACTGCCATTAATTGAAGAACTTGATTGAATTGTTAGATTACATTTGACAAAATTTTATACAGTGTGATTAGTTCATAACTCTTGTTTGCAGCAAACAAGTAAAACCATACCAATACCCAACCAAGAAAGGTTGGGATTGACAGTATGTTTGTCAGGAAAGATGTAGAAGTTAATTTATATTTAAAGTTTTCCACATAGTATTGGCAAATGCTTTAGTATGTAAATCAATTCACATCAACTTTTTGTAATCACCACAATCTATTTGCCACTGATATCAGTGACCGTTTTTTCAAAGTGGTTATGCTTTACCATGTCATGTAGAAACATTTTAATTGAGTTAAAAACTTGCTTAAATGTCTATCATGTAAAAAGTATCAAATAACGGTCTGTGGTGTTTTTTTTAACTTTGTTTTGTTTTGGGTGTTGCAATTAGACTGATTTTCTAACATGAAAGTTTTAAAAAATAATGCAATGAATGAGGCTGATATCTATCAAAAAGTTAGCAACGAGCCAGAATAAAATGTTAATGTGTGCTTGTAGAGCAAGATATGTTAATAGCAGTCTGGTCATATTATTGTTTGGTTAAAAAATCTTTTTTCTGACACTGAAGGGCAAGAGTGTGAAATGTATCCGATGACACTTCAAATTTGATATGTGAATTGCATTAAATAATTAATTTATTCTAATAGCTTGCAAAATTTCATCTAAAAATGGTTTTTGGTTTGCAAGTGCTTTTCGTGTTGACCATGCATTTTTGGTTCATGCAAGTACTCTGTAATACACAAGCTGCTCTGCTGACTGCAAAATTCTTTGTAAAATATGCTGGTGCTTGAGCACAATTTTCATGTAAATGCTGCACTGTTGTTATTGAACTGGTTTGCATTTGCCATTTCAGAATTATTTCTAAAATGTGCTTTTTTTATGAACATTGACAATGAGCAGCACCTTTGTCAAAGATCCTGCAGAACGACTAAGAAATCTTTTTAGCTTGGGTCAAATAGAAGTAAATAAAAACGTGCCAATACGTCGATACTATCGATCATGTCAAGAGATTAATCGAATGGTATGTAGTCTGAATGCTCAGATGTGAAAATATATGGTATGCAGTTTTACTCCTTGGCGCACTTTATCCTACAATGTTATTCAAATACCTGAAGGACATTCAATTCCTGTTATAGTAAATAGTCTGACATGTTGCTCCTGTAATTTTTAAATTATTACCTCTTGTAGTTGGCAAAGTATGCATGATGATTTACAGCATTTGCCCAATTTCAATCTTTTCATAGTACAGTAGAACTTGTCTAATCCGTCATTGTTTAATTCGTCAATTGACTTAATTCGTTACTTATTCGTCAGTGCCAGCAGAATTACTATCTTTTGTGTACATTTTTGTTCGTCTACTTCACCATTGTCTAATTTGTCACCTCTTTATATCTCTGAGAAGTGTTTTGTTTGGCTAATACGTCATTTGCAGTTTCGCTTTTGATGTCTAAGCAGCTGGTACGTGTGGGAATTCAAACAATTAAGGATCTTTATCTGAGAACTGTTGCACATTGCAATTTGTTTGTCGAATTTGTACACGAGGTGCGAAGTGCGACCCGACTCCCCATTGAGAGAACGCGGAAAGTCTTTGCAGTTTGTTAAAGATTTAAAAGGTGCTAGATGAAATGGAGGAGTCCAGATAGAGTAGAGGAATGAATTGTTGTATTCAACCATAATGTCATAAACTTGTATTTTACTGCAAATAAGACCACTATGTATGAGTTACTGTGATAAAGTATATGAGCTTCTGTGATAGAAGTTTCACATGTTTGCATAAATTTGGCACTTTTTCTAATCCCCTTGAGATAACAAATTAGGCAAATTCTACTGTACTTCTGAATACACTTGCTTGAAGATTAACTATCATAGTGTTTCTATTTTTGTATTTCAAGTTCATTATACATTTTTTGCTACCAAAATTGGAAGTGAAGTGTTTTTTTTTGTACATTAAAACAACATCTGTTGGAGGAAGCCATTTGTTCAAGTCATCTTAATAATTTAGAATTATAATATGTTGTAAGTCATCTAAACATAGTCTATAAATATTCTGACTCTGGGTCCATCTTGAAATATTGGCTCCAGCACAAAAAAGGCACCTGTTTGTACATTTGCAATGCGACACTAATAACAAACTCTTTTTAGGCTGGAGTGTACTACTCAGAGAAAAACTTGGAAAATGCTTATGTTCTTTATGCAAAGTTTATTATGTAAGTAAATGTTATTTCTATGCAACCTTGTTCAGGTAAGTATATGAAATTATCTGTTAACGTTGTTAATGTAACTTATTGATATTCTGTTTGAAATTGGTCGTGTATGTAGGTGGTAACATGCTTTGTATGTGTCAGATTCTGGCTTCTCTAGGCCACACCAATTTTGGGCAATTGCCTCAGATCTCCATATAGTTGGCCAAAAGTTGCAGTTGGGCTCATCATTCACAAAATGACAAAAAACTTGAATCAATTGTTTGACACCTCCTCTATAAGCATTTCCATAGAAACAACCCAAAGAAATAGAAAAATGTAAAATCTCAGCAACCGTCACAGCTAGAACAAAAAAAATTTTTAATGGATAGAACCATCATGTTGCTATATGCATTTAATACATTTACTTGCTTACCGTATTTTATGTTTTTTGAGATATTTAAGATTTCTTGATTTTTTGATGATTTTAGGCTTAATTTTTTATTTTTGATGCTTAGCGGTACTTGCATGGAACTTTAGAGAATTTAGACAAAAGAATCTTGTCAAACGTTGCAATTCACAGTGTATTGATAATTATCAGCCAGTAGCTTAATGAGCGCATTTTGAAGCACACTGTCATAAAGTTTGTTATGATTCAAGAAAAGATATCGTGTAGGAAATGTTTACATTAAACAACATTACGCATAGGAATACAATCACTAAAGCTGACTACTTTATTGCTCACATAACAAACAGAAAAATAATACAAAATCATACAAAATGAGGTACCATTGCCAGATTTTAGTTGATCTGATCTGAATAAATGCAAACAAATGCATTATGGTACCGCTTATAGGCTAATCAGCACGGTGGGATGGTACATGAAAAACACAAGGGCTTAAACTAAGGAAAAACAAAAAATTACAGCAATATATTTTCAGAAGTTTGTCAGGTGTGTAGTTAATAAAAGTAATTTGCCCGGTTTCTCTCGTATCTTTTTAGCTCTTTCTTTCACCAAAACTTATATCCAAATAACCTAGTAACAAAACTGCAGACACAACATTGGACAGTATTTTTAACTCATTGGGTGCCATTTTGTAGTGAAAAAAGATATGGTGATTGACTCGAGTGTGCAAACCAATGACTGAAAGTGACTCAACAATTCTTGTGATGCGACTGTGCCTCAACTCAATAAAATTTTGTGGTGACATGATTCTGACTCAAAGGGATTGTGACTCTGAGTCTACAAATGTGACTTGGGTACATCACTGCTAACAAGTAACTGTGTGTGGCAAAAGCAATGACAAATCTGAAACTGTGTGTAAAAATTTGCACCAAAACCACCATCACAACTTTACGGCCATCCATCAGCAACATGATATAATATTATAACAGATATAATATCATAACAAAAATGTAATATTGCAGACCTGAAAACACCCTACTTTCAATAACGAGCCTTGATTGTTGACAATTTCTGTCACAGTAAAAAACTGGTCATCAGAGCGGACATGCCTAAATGCTATTGCTAAAGTTGCATGGACTGGAGCTAAATCTGTCTTACTTAGCTAAATCTGTTCCGATTTAGCAGTTTTTTATGCTAAATGTGTCTGATATAATTATTTTTTACAAACGGTGCCCCATACCACTCTTCCAGAACAAACACTATGTCATCAAAAATGTAAAAAGATCTTATCATTGAAGATGCTCTTTTTCAAGCTCAAGCTGCATTTGCTTTTATTAAAACGTTATTGTTGGATGCATAGACTTTAGAGGGTAGCCTTATTACACTACACAAGTTGGTTGTGTGGAAGCAGCCATAAGCATTTGCAGAAAATTGTACTGCATTAACTATATTCTGTATCTGTTTGGTAGGTACGATACCAATCTACAGTTTTGAATGTGGTGTAGCCGACTAGACTGCCCATTTTCTAAAAATGTAAGTGTAAAATTTCTGCTGATAATGCATTTGTGAAACACCTTATTGGCAAGTGGTCTTCCACATATATATTTTGTTTTACATAAATTGGTTCACTCCATCCATTTGAAAACTAGTTTTTAGTTGGCAAATAGGTGTTTGTTTAAAAAATAATTTTGTGACTAAATCAGATTTACTTAGATATTGGAGCAAAACTTAAGACAATTTCCCACTGCACCAAACCAGAGATAATTTCCCACTGCATCAATGAAATTTCCCACTAGTGGGAAATGCCCACCGGTTAAGAATTACTGCGTTACAGCTTTCAGTTGCCATATGCTGTATTCTGTGGAAATTAGAAGTGGTGTTGAAGGTTTCACATTGTGAAACTAAACGTCCATAATAGAAAAAAGTTCTAAATGCTTTTTCATACCTTTGTAGAATTTTGAATTTTTTGCCCTGCTCATTTTTTTCTTGACACATTAATTCATGCATATCAGTTAATGAACAACATAAAAGCAATCGCCAGAAGAACGACACTAACTGTTACCATTTTTCATGGTAGATTGTCATTTGAAAAACTAAAGACTCATCCAGAGTTCAGCAAGGTTCCTCCCGCTGAAAAAGCAGCCAATAAGAAAACTTTGAAGCTTGCATTTGAAAGAGCAGAAAATATCAAGAAAATTTTGAAAGCAAGATATGAACAAGAATATGAAAATGCAAAGAAGGAAACGGTGCAGTATGATACAAGTTATAATAACATCTTGATATATAAATAAATGTGGTCAATGATCATACACCTCTTAGTATATGATCATTACATCTTTTGATTGCAATTTTTGAAATGTAATGCGATCCCACCTGTAGGCCTCACCAAACGAGTTTGCCTTTGTAACCCTTTTACTTGCTTTAGCTAGAATTTCAAGTTTATCTCGTAGTTTTATCTAATAAATAGCAACTGCGGAGATATCATTTTAACAAAGCTATTTGTTTGCCTGCTTGTGCTGTAGCCTGAAAAGGAGATTAGCTTCTGATCCTCAAAAAATGTACTTCTGATTACTATAACGAACTCGGACCTTTCCATGAATTCACTGCATTTTTGAAGTGCTTTCCTGCATGCCAAGAAAATAGATGAACTTCTTTCGTTCTCGTTAGTTGCATCGGCTGCATAAGTACGTTGCAAGGAGCTACGTTGGTGACATCAGAGTGAAACGCAACACTGATTTCAAAAAATAAAAGATGTGGCGTTCTCTATAAATTTTTGAAACATAGGTCGGTAATCCAGAAATTGTTGTACAGTGGTAAAGATGACATTAACTGATAACGGGTTTGAGGGCCAACGCAGAATGTACAGTGAATTGAAAGTTGCTAGTGAACAGTTTCTTATGCCCCTGTAGAATTGCGTTGCCTCTCCCGAGACAGTATGCTGCCATTGGTTGCGCACTCAGTGACGATAAAACATTTTCCATGGTCTTTTTACGCTTCGTTGAACTCGAGGTTAGGAACCCAGACTTTCTGTACTCATAAGATCATGGCACCCTTGGGCTGCCTGTGAAAAAATGTGTTAGTTTCTGCTTGTACGTCTTCCAAAAATCTGCCACGAAGCTAGCATGCAAAAATTGTTTTCAATACCTTTGTCAAAGACAGGAGAAACCCCAGAAACGTGTTTGTCCTTTTAGGAAAATGTCTGAATAATTTCTCTGATCATTTGCAAATGAAGTTGCTAAAGAACCGTTCGTAAGACAGACAGCCCAATATGTCATCAACAATCTGCGGGATGTCGTTGGAATCCCCAGACCCAATCCTACAGGCATGCGCAGCACATGAAGCGGTGGTGGGGCTGTACTGCAACGGTTCTTTGTTATTAGGAGCGTTTGCTGGAGCTTGCCCGAATCGAGGAAGAAAAGAAAAAACAAGAACTCGAAAGAATAAAGGAAGAGGAAGAAAATTTGCTGAAGCTGCGAGAGAAGCAACAAATGGATGCGTTTGTAGAAGAGCAGCGACGGAAAGAATTGGAAAAAGAAAGATTAGCGATTGAAGCTGCGTAAGAATTGCGTAATTCTTCATACTTGTGCTTTCAACATAATTTTCTATCACCCAAAGACAAAAAATAACGAAAATTTTCCCGTATTTTGTCACTGATCACATTTTTCCAGGATGATTTGATGTGTTCCAGCGGATTTTGCAGGCTTTCTTTTTAACACCAAGTTTGAGTAAAGTTTTTGACTATTAAGTACAGAAGTTGCATTGACTGAATGTGAGCAATGTGTTGGGCACTGAAGTTTATATTTCATGTGAGCCGCAGATGGCAAAGTTATTCGAGTACTGTGATAGGTTACTACAGTACTTGGTGCAGAGTTTTGTGGTTTTTGTGGTAACTCTTTAATTACCTTCTGCCTTACTCTGGTTGAGTTTGTAATCGATTTTCGCGCAATTGATTAAAGAAAACGCTGCAGGGTATATAATGGTCAACATGCTGCGACATTTCAAGATGTTTCGTTCTCTTGTGAAAGTTGTACATGGAAGTGTATTTCACTGTGGCAAAATTCCCCATCTGTTCGAAGGACTATATACCTGATGAAAGCATCTACAGTCCCATTCTATCCCATATTTGCAGTTTCATTCGGTAACTTTTAGCGCATTCAGAACCTGTTAAGATTTTTTTCTGGAAACGGCACGACTTATTTACGTTGGTAGTTGGGCTGGCAAATGTTTTATATGTTCTGGCGCTACTTCAGCCAGCCAGTTGCTGCTGTTACATTTTTTTGTTTTTTGTGGCAGGTTTGCTAGTAAGCTCTCCGTTCAAGACAACAAACAGCCACTGATTCCAGTAGATTTTGCTCCACCTCCTGATGTTTTATCGTCTAGTCAGTTGGAACCACATCGTCAAAAGCCAGTGACGGGTAAATAAGTTTTTTGATGTGGTGGTTCTGGCCAGGGTTAGAAATAACAACAGGTTATGAAAGTGACAGAAAACATGTTTCATGGTATATTCTTCATCAATTTTCATTACGCCAACGTATGGTTTGGCTGTAAATAATGCATTTGTCGTAAGTATCGAGGGTAGTGAATTTCTTATACTTGTACTAGTTGTTAGCAATAAATAAGGTAAGTTAAAGTCGCACTAGCCCGTGCGGATAAAAGCTACCAGAAATGTTCAACCACCGCTGCTGTAAGTCAGTACAATGTATAGAAAATGAGCTTCGTTTCAGTGCCGGCGGCTGTGTTGCGGGGTGCCAGGAAAGTTAAATTCTAAATTTTTCGAACTTGTTCCGTTGGCTGCCTTCATGTTTTTAACGGTGTTTTAAAGTTATGCTTACTATAGTGGTATTTAAAATTATTTGCTTCCCTCAAGAACGATAGCTCGGATCCTGATTGAATTTCACTTCTGAGATTCAAAACACTGGACGAATTTAGACAGGTCTAATATGCTCGCTTTTTGCTTGCTGATTACAAAAGTCAGTTAAGTCTCAAAACGTACACTAAACAGTGGCAGCGAGCATCTGTGTGAAAAACGTTTTTTTGTTTTGTTTGACCGATCTGCCTGCAACAATGCAAATCAGGAGTTATGGCATATTTAGTACAGATAGTTGGTTGGATCTGTTGGAGTTAAAGTCGAGGTTCGCTTTTTAACGCTTTTAACACCCACAAACAGACTTACAAAGCCGTTCGCACTGCTTGAAATTGAAAAAGTGTTGGTTTGCGCTTGGATTCCATATGTGACAGAGCATTTAGTAGTCAAGCATAAAAGCGTACTGTAAAGATTTGGAAACCATTTTTGTTACTCTTCGAAACTCTCGTCAGGTTGGTTGCTGATACTGAAAATGTCGGAGACGGCTTACTTTGCATAACAGGTACATCTTCAACACCTTCTTTTGATCGGTCGTTGAAACCCGCTCCAATCGAATCAACAGCTTCCTACAAAGACACCAGCTGGGTTAATGAAACCTCAGGTGGAGCTACCGACGCTTCTAGTGCGTTTGCAGCGTGAGTTGCGGTTTGATATACATTCGGTTTTTTATTCGTGCATCAGAGGCGATCCAGTTTTGAAACTAACATTTTGGTAATGGTATATATGCCCTTTTCAGGTTAGATGTTATTCTGCTTGAGGTTTGGATGTGGGAACGTGATTGTCCAATATTTATTTTATTATGTAACGGTCTTCTTTGACGTCATGCAAATTGATATTATTAGCTGCCGCGTTCATTTCCTTGATTTCCGGATAGTACTGTTGCGTTTTATTCTGCTTTCCTATTCGACAGCGTTCATTGCTTGCTTTGCTGGACATGATCCCAAAACAGAGCATGTTCCTTACCAACAGGTAGGAGGTAGCTCACCAAGTTAGGTGTATCCTGTTTCGAGCCGGTTGACTTTCCTGGTGGCCATCGTTATTCTGACAGTTCGTTTTATTCACAATTGCATTGAAACGTACCCCCACCCTTAAATTCCGCTGTTGACGCCGGCGTCAAAAAGGTTTTAATCGCTCAGAAGACCTAAACATGGCTGACATGCAAAATACCTGTTGTCACTCCTTGCGTATGGTTTTTCCTTAATTGCTGAAAATATAATGAGCAACAATTTGCTCTGTGATCTTTCTAATTACCAATTTCATTCGTAAACTGAAATGAATCGCTAATTAATTACTTGCAATTTGTGTGTTTTCAAGAAAATGCCGTCAGCACTAAATTTCTAAGAGAATTTTTCCTATAGACTTGATTGGAAACATGGTCGTCGGAAGAGAGGTGGCCAAACCTGGTTTTTGAAAGTTGACTTTTCCTATTAGTTATTTAGTAGAAAATATTTTTCTCTTAGTTGCGACTTGGTAAAATTAAATTTCACCACTGTCCCCCCCCCCTGTGGAAAAAATCCTTCCAACGACCATGATTGAAAAACTTATGGTTCCATCTACGAGTCACTCGGTAAGCGTAGATGATTTTTAGTGCGGCACAAAGGTATTAATTCGCAGTTCGGAAAATTCGGTTTTCGGTTGTGTTTGACATTCATTTTATGTTTCTGTATCAGCAGAAGTGTTGTTGTGAGGCAGTGTGTAAAAATGGAAGTAAACGAAGTGTTAAAAAGTACCAGTGCATCGGGTATTTTATTCCTTTGGCAAATTTATATGTATGATTTTATCGTTGGAAAAAATTAAGAGAAAATATTTTATCAGTATAAGAAACTTCTCTGTTTCGTTGTGCAGTTGCGTTTAAAACACAGCGTTGTCGTTTGTTTTTTGCAGGTCCCTTATTCGTTCTAAAAACAAATACGGGCTGCGGACGGTTTTGTCCCCGAGCAACATTCCCTCTGATTTCATGGTGCATGCCAAAACTAATACAGCAAAAAACATCGAAACCTGCGGTGTTCTTTTCGGGAAGTTGGTAAGGAGTAACATATATTGCAAGTATGTGCACGAACCAGTCATAGCTCTGTGCTGAAATTAAATTGATTAACTTCGTTCAGTTTCAGATGCGCAAAGTGCTAAGATACACCAAACGCGCTATAACACGTATCATAAAACTTTACGTGGCTGTCTGCCAAAAGGTCTCTTGTCCACTTGGACAAAAATTTGCTTGACTTCGCTTTCCCTTCTATATTAATATGTTTTAAAAAACTCCACTGTCTCGTTACTTTTTTTAATTGCTCTGTTCGTTCAATGACATCAACAAAAGTTCCAATCGGTAGTGCTGCAAGTTCGTAATCCCATGAAATTAATGATACGTTGTGCGTAGTCCTGCGGCATGGTTGCTGCAGTTTGGAAAGAGAGCACTGTAAGCTTAATTTTGTACGATTTGACAGGCAAAAGCGGTAATTAGCGTGGAAGTAATTTTTCGTGTTTGCGTTCGAACGCATTTGCATTTAAACAAATATTTACAATTTTTTAGGCAAATGAAGTGTTCATCATTACACATGTGCTGCTTCCCCACCAGTCCGGTGCACCAGACAGCTGCGATACGACTAGAGAGGAAGATATGTGGGAGTTTCAAGATCAATATGATGGAATATGCCTTGGCTGGATACATGTAAGCTAACCCTATCGCACTAAAATTTGTAAGCCTAACCATGTGCCCCTTGAAACCCTCCGTTTGCCAAAGCACGAAAACTAAAGCTTTTCGCTACCTATATCCAATTTCGTTATGAAAAGTTTAATTCATTTGTTAATTGCCGTGTTCGTGAAGTGCAGTCGCCGTTGTATCACCACGTGGGTACAATAAATGTCTCGCCACGAGTGTGCACTGTTTCACCCATGCTGGAATTTCAGCTCGGAAATATTTTCTTTATACCTTGCAGACACACCCGACGCAAACCGCCTTTCTTTCGAGCGTCGACTTACACACTCACTACCCGTACCAGTGTCTGATGCCGGAATCTGTTGCAATCGTTTGCTCAGGAAAGTACAACGAGGTTAGTGGTCGCTATGATGCACCAAAATGAGTATTTCTCAAAATTTCCTCTTCGTATTCGTAACGTGGCATCGCGGGTTTTATGACTGCGAGGCTGCGATGACTCTTTCAAGCAACTTCTCTGCTTACAAAGAGAATGTAGCGATATAAGATGCATCGCAGATGCGTGTGCGTACACGTGGCGTATCATATCGACAGTATCATGTCTGCAGTGTGCAGTATCATGTCTTTTTCTGGCTTCCTACTTAGAAGTGTTTTTAACCCAAGGCAGAAACCTGCAGGTTTACCCTTGTTACGTGTAGAATGCCATCGTGCACTTCTAAGCCTCGTGGAGTGGGGGTGAATCGTTTGGTCGGTAACTCTGTAATACTGTTTTTACTGGTTTTAGCGGAGCGATTGTACATTTTCATTTGCTCCATGGTGCATCAACAAGTTGTAATAGCTTCCTAGAAAAGCAGTGCCACAAAAATGGAAGTTGTTTTCACTCATTTTAATGCTCACTTTTGCTTACGGGAGGACCGCGGGAGCAGCACTCCTAAAAAGTCTCGAACCACCTTAGGTTTTCAGGAACCTTTAGTAGTTCTGCAAGTTCTACACCAAGCCGAACCAAGTCAGGTTGGAGATGTAATCCCGTCTCGTCAACCTTCCCTGGGACATTTTGGTCACGTGACCGAACCATCATAGCCGTAATGACTCTCTTCGTAGGAAAAAGTGCCTCAGTGTTCTGGGGCTTTTGCGAATTTTACAGTTGCACACTTTGTTGCAAATCGTCACGCTGGGAACTTTTCACAAAAATCTCATATCCGCCGCCTGTGCGGAATGTGCGCACCTGGCACAACACGCTTTCGGTCATTACTCAAGAATCATGAAGGATCGGAACAAATAACGATTTAAAAACAGAGGCCTTGTGGTGTTTGCAATCTCCCGTTTTGTTACCACGAAACGATGAAGCTTACGCAATGCTGTGTTTCTGCAAAGAAACGAGGGGACCGGTCCTTGAATTTTTCCATGGCGACAAAGCAAGCGTAGATATCTTTAGCATATACTCCCAAGATTTCTCAAATTTGTTGGAAAGTGAAAATTTGGTCTGTGCTGCTGCGGCCAAGGGTATCCATCCAGGTTTGGTTCAGTTATCTCACAGCACCTTTTATCAAGGCACTTGGCACAAACTTTTCNAGGGAAGCTAAGGAGAAAAATTCTTCGGTTGTTTGTGCCTTACGTCCTGTCTCCCTTTTTACGTATGGGATGATCACCCCAGTTTGCCAATGCTTAAGTATTCTTCTGGAAGGCCAGGTTACTTCAACACACGCAAGTTATTCAGAGAATTCATTCTCTGTTCAAGGCTTTAAGTGTGTCAGGTCGGATCTCGACACACCTCATCCGACAAAATATCGGAAGCTCTCGCGACAGGGGCAATATGTTAGTTGCAAAGGTCTTGCTGTTCACCAGGGCCTGCCCGTTTGTCCGTTGTGACCTCTTAGCCCTGCACGCTTGGGACAGCCATGTGGTTTTACCAGACGTAGTTTATAGACAACAAGGACTAGGTGGTGATCAGCTAACGTTTCAACAACCATTTTCGATACAAACATGTGAGCTGAAACGATGCAGAAATTTCGCTTCCAACATGCATTTAAGACCCCTTTAACCCTCCACATTGATCACTAGTTACCCCACGAATTCCAGGTACTGTGCACTCGAGTTCGGACCGTATACCTGTAATAGACAGACACAGGGAGCGACTTACCAACTTAAGCACACATGCGAGTTGGGCACTTATGAGTATCCCCACCTCAGCGTGGGCAGACATTTTTGGCTCAACGCCGAAGTAGAAAGGTTTCCACCCATTGCCCGGCCTCTCGGCGTTAGGGCCACTAGGATTATATTTTATGTGTGGCGGGGAAAGAAGTTACCGGGTAACTTCAAGCAGGAGGATCTGGTAAAAAAATCTTCGGGAAGTCGAATTAGTTGTAAAACGTGGTCTCGTAATCTACAAGCATTGAGGGGCCCCGACTTGCTAATTCAGAGCCCACGTTTGAATGAAACAACAATTGAGCAGCAACCTGCATTAGAGCACTTTCTAAGGACGCACACCATCAAGACGCATCATTGGTTTGGGAAAGTGTCCTGCTAGTGGGTGATCGCAAACAAGGAATAGCAGCTAAGGTGTATTTTCAGCAGTAAACAAAACCTACAGTATTTATCTCAGAATTCTCAAAAAGTTGTCAAGACTGCACTCAATCGAAGTGCTTTAAAATGACTTGCGGCCTTGACATTTTTGACAGCTGCTTAGTGCTGCCGAGACATGCTCGCTAGCTGATTCACGTGACACACTGCTTTCATCAAACCATTAGCTCCAAGCTTGTTTCCACGAAGACACCAAAGAATCTTGTGGACGCCGTCACCAACTTAACACATAGAAATCATTGTATATATTTTATGTTGGATCCTCAGAAATGCATGTCGCTGTCTTCACTAGATTGCAAGTTTGCTTAGGATTCACGTGAATCCTGAGTTTTGTGCGAGATTAATGATTATGTACTTCGGCGTGATATATTTTGCTGTTTCCATGGTTATTCTTTTTGTTTGAATGCCACAACTAAAGAAAGTTACGCCTGCGTGTGTAGTGCACATTGTGTAGTGATCTGTCGTGCGCCAATTTTGTCTATGGAGGTTGACCCGCGAAATGTCAAACTTCGTTTCATAGGTTGGATACTTCATGTTAACTCCGCATCATGGCATGAATGTAATCGGAAGTTGTCAAAAACCTGGTTTTCATCCTCACAGTAAGAATCCACCTCTTTTTGAAGTAAGTTTCTTTGAGCGGTGCCTTTTATAATATATAGGTTTTCGTCTCCCGTTTAAACCTGATGCGCAGGGCAAGACGGTAAATGGCTTGCTCGTGACAACGAAAAAACGTGATTTCGCATTTTTGTCACGTTTTGTAAACTTGGTGCGCAATTCTAATCTAGTGCAGCATTCTGGCCCGGGTGTTGTTAAAATGTATAATAATGACAACTCATCGTATAATTCATGAAAATCAACAAGAATTGCTTGTGAGACTCATCCTTTTTGTATAACTCGTGTAGCCTCCTGTAACCTGCATCAAAATTTCGCTGCAGGTTTAAACCTCCAGCGACATCGTCATTCCGGCATACGTTTCTGTGTAACCATGTGTATGTTGAACTCAATGCTGCTGACTGACAATTTGACAATTAATGGCGTGCTTTTCCTATCTGATTTTTTTCAGGCCTGTGATCATGTCAAAAACGTCCCGACCCACACAGCCCAATTCGTTGACTGGAGGAACAAATAGGTTTGTCGCCGTTTCTTTTGCGCGATCTGACTCTTTCTTTCACTATCGTTGTCGAAAGCGAACAAGCCAAGTGTCCCTTTGATGTATGCGCTGGAAAATAAACACCATAGCTGTTTGCCTCTGTGTGGACAAGATCGGCACAGCTACCAGTGCTGCAAAAGTTTCCGGTCAATGTATTTTTTCGCCTGTGCGAAGAAAGAACACTGGCCGCGAAACACATTCCTGTTCCCGTGCTTTCATAACTCACTGTGGTGGAAGTTGTCTGATTGGTGTTGATTGTTTCGACTCGAACTTCGCACATTTAAGACTTGGTTTTCACCGCGCGAGTTTGTTTGACGACTGTATTTGGGGATTTCGTTTTCGCGCTGTGTAAGCAAAAGCCCTTTTCTGAAAGGCTTATGCTTATCAGTTTTTTAGGTGAAAGGTGTTGAACATGAAAACATTTGTTATTCAAAGAGATCGTTATTTTTCATTTAACATGCGGTAACAGATGCTTTCGGTTACTTTAGACCTAACTTTAATACGCCGGCGTAATAACTTCTTGGCCACATCATGTTCCTAATGTCAAATGGCATTTTGCGCGTATGTTCGAGGCTGTATGTTGCAGAACTTCGATAACCCTACTCACGAGAGCCCGAGAGTGACCTTTCAACGTTTTTCCGTTTTAGCGATGTTGTGTTTCGCTTACATTTATCTTGAGCCAGTGAAGACGTCAACCAAACTTCGATGCAGTATTTGTGAACAAAAATCTTATACGTTCTTCACTGCAAAGGTGTAGCGGACGCATATAAATTACTTGCATCAGCGATACTTGACTTCATTAATTTGAGTGCAATGTCGTTTCAGGTAGAACTGTTTCAAGGACGAATATTGATTTTATGTTTCGTTTAAAGATTATTCAAGGATAACAAATTCCGGTTGTATTTCACGATTTTTTCAAGTCGATATTTCACGATTTTTTTCAACTTGTGTCAATTTCATTGAATTGACTTCTGCTGACCTGTGCGTTTAAGCTTTCCCACGAAAGTTTTTTTTGTTAGACAAGTAACAGCTGCCGATCCGAATTCGTTGCGAAAGATGCAGTCTGCAGTCATTGCCAACAGTGGCGATTCTAGAATGAAAAAAGTGGGGGGCCACTGTGGGGCCAAGGAAAAAAGTAGGGGGGCCAACATAAACGTAAAATATTGCTGGCCGAAAGTTATCTGCTGTATGGGTCAGTCAAGCGAACTTGAACGTGAAAT
>JGI24022J15233_10002682_pt1 | contig 16941 bp, 9 predicted proteins | sample Ectturendosymbi2_FD_15233 | JGI IMG/M metagenome (IMG submission 15233)
CCCAGTAAAAGTTTCACCTGACATTGAATATTGTACTGTAATTTGAAAAGGGTTATGTGGATGCAGAGAGAAAATCTTTTGTTTTAATTGGTTGTTGAGTTGAAATTAGAACCATACACAGCAGTATACTGCTGATCTCTTACATCCAGAACCTGATTCCCCAAGTACAGCTATAGTCATATTCAAAGAAGATTAAAATTTGTTCAACTCTCTCTTCAGCGTAAAATTCAGGTTTTGATGTTCAATACTCTCCTATCATTTAAAAAACCTAACGGTAAGTTTGAAGCTGAACTCAACGAGCATCTAATAGGGTATTTCTCAACTACAGAAAAAAATGTTTATTTTCCCCAAAATAAAGGCTTTTGTTTCTGTGATCATCACTGAGCGAAGAAACAGCAACTGTTTCAACTGGGAATAATGTGCGATGTAGCAGAGTTGTAAACTGGTCTCATTGAACCCGAATCCGGCCAGAGCCCGACATTTATTTTTTAAGCCGGATTTAGTCCCTAAAGCCAAATTTACCAAGCGATGGAAGATATGCGCAACTACGGGATTGGTGGCGTAGCAAAGTAAACATGACCAAATATGTCACAGCTAATCATTTTTTATTGAAGATTGCTTCAACAGCAACTGGCGACAGAAGTGTCCGTTGTTGCGAAAACGTTTTGTATGCAGGCCCGAAATCGACCCGAAACATTTTGACAAACTTAAACCCGAACCCAGCCAGAAACCCGGCACGACTTACATCTCTGCTATGTAGTTCGTGATCCTGCATAATGTCGGCTGGGTTGCGGCACCTGGGAAGTAGATCTACTTTGGCTCTCCTGCCTTAAATTAATTTAGTGCGTTGTTCACTGTTAGTAGCAGCTTCGCATTCTTCAAAACATTATGTTTGACTCTTGTGCGTGCTTCTGGCCATTCTCCCGTTACCACAATAATCCTGCAATGACCGATCAGCATATTTTATGCACCAGAAACTAGGTGCTTTTTGGAATGTTAATAGTTGATGTATCTTCTGAAATTAAAAACTTTAAAAATGCCCAATCTTGTAAAACTAATAAATCCCAGTTTTCTATTTGATATTTGTATGTACATCTAACTGCATAGAATTCTGGATTGATGAAAAATCATCGATGGTACTGTTATAAGCAATAAAAACAACGACCAGACTAGAATATTGTCCAGTAATAGATATTGAGAAGAAGGTGTTCGTGGGAAAACAAGCCAGAATCAGGTCACTTTAAGGTTTAATTCAACATAAAATCGATTTTGTTAAACAAGTATCATCGTTTGCAACTGTAAAACAAACGCATCGATGGGTAGTGCCAAGCAAATATCAGCTATAACAAACAAGTATATGAAATGCTTTAGAAGGTGATAAATAGGTTTTGTTGTTTCTGGCTACAGGTGACAGTGCATTGGCTCAAGTGATTTTAACGAATGTTGTAAATCGGTTTCAACAATGCCGATGACTCAGCTTGACTCAAATGCTTTTGGATTTAAAGAGCTCACTGTAAACTCGTGACTCGAACACTGTTTTTCGACCACATTATTTGTTTGCAACGAACTCAGCGAAGAAGACTGACTGCTTCTGTTGAAACTGAAGTAAGCTGCCTCCATCCCTGAAATCACGAGCTTAGATTGAAGAAAAACAGCGGTTTGACGCTTTATCACGTTATTGTGCAAACTCAGTCAAATGTTGCCAATTTTACAATACCGTCCAGTAACCCTTAAGTTGAACTAGATTCCTAAATTTCAAACAGCTGTGAGAGGTTTTCTACAAAGCGGACGTTTCACGACATGCAGCCCGTTGTTGGTTGGAAGTGCAAAGGCCATTAAAACTACAAAAGCAATCAACTCAGGCCCGTAACCAGCTTGGGATACCAGGAGGGACGAAGAGTTTTCTGAGAGGGGCCCAAATTTTTGAACTGCGTCCAATAGTTTTAAACTTTGTCCAACACATTTTTCTAGGGGGCTTCGCCCCCCCTGCGCCCCTCTTGGTTACGGGCCTGAATCAACTTCTACCAAAACAATTTTACAAGCTTCGAAGAACTAAGAGGTTCAAGCGTCAACAGAAATTTCGAATGCTGAATGTGAGGACACAAATATCGACAAAGCAACTTCTATCAGCAAAACAAAAATAAGTACTGTAGCTGCGTGTCAGTGATATGGCCAATGTCACCTCCATGATTTCTCTTGTCGTCATTAATTTCCATCGTCTCGTAACATCCGAGCAGGGAACAAGTATCAATACGGGAAAAGAGTGTCACACTTCCCGCACTTCTACTCATGTACGATGAGCTGAAACACAAGGCTGCCAAGCGTAGAAGGGACTTGGCTGAAAGCTTGAAATATTCTTCTGCTTTCAAGTTGAATCTTTGTGCGTTTAGAGCGAGACCCTCTTCGATTTCGAGGAAATAAATTTCTGTCTCTCAAAGATTCAGCGAAAGTTTGAGTTAACGAGGGTCAGAATTTGTCTATAGATATTCGTCTGCACCGAACTGGTAAAATTACTGTTCACACAAATTCTCATACCCCTATAATCTTTAATCCTCATGCTAATTAAAGAGGCATTTCCGCAGCAATTGTTTGCTCTTTGTCTTTTTGCAAATACGTGCTATTTCTTGCATTCGTGACGTGCTTGGCATCACTATCGTTTTATTATGACTCACTACAAGCTTGATTTGCAGTGAACATGAAGCAAATTTCAGTACAGAGCAGGNGTCACCAACGTGATACCCGCGGGCACAAGGTCGCCCGCAAGGACCAAGTAGGNCGCACTCGCGCATAGGCGTATCCAGGGGGACGTAAGGGGACCATGGCCTCCCANATTTATAGTGTTNCTTGTCGTCTTTTGGTTCTGGAGGTGTTGTCCCAAACAAAAGGCTGTTGCTCGCTGAAAGTCGAAATATTTGGCCTCCCCCAACTTTCGGGCTGGATACCCTACTTCCCGCAGGCATGTTCTAAAAATAACATTGGCATGACTAGTGTCTTCACATTGGGAATATCTTAATTGTTAATAAAAGGTAAATTGAAAAACATTTTTATTTCAGAAATGTGTATCAAACTTGTAGCTCTTCGCATTAATCCGCACGCACGCAAGAAGTAGCTCTCAGCTTCAAGAAGGTTGGTGGTCCCTGGTACAGAGCAAAGATCACCAAAATTGCTTGCAATATGTCAACTGCAAACAACAAACTACCACTATCCAATATTAAAAAAAAAACAGCCAAAACCTGTAAAGATGAGAAAACAACGTTATAATAACAAACTGCGTTCAAGCAGGTATCAAAGTACACACTAATACAGTTGGAAAAGCCCATAGGTCGCAGATAGTCCATGGGGGTGGCGCAGAAAATACAATTGGAACAGCCCACGGGTGACACAAATCCCATTCTAGGGGGGCGCAATTTTATTGTAAAATGTGGGGGGAAGCTTGGTGTGAAACCAATATATTCATCGGGTCCATTCCTAAGTTACCTTTTATAAATACAGATTCCCAATCTTGTTTTTAAGAGGTGTTTTGAAAGCAACGCCAATCCCGCTTTGCTCACAATTTTAAATAAGTCTTCTTCAATTTGTTAATAGAAACGGTACTATACAGTAGTTCAGCTACATGATCAGCGTTTCAAACTTTGACAAACGTACAGCGTGATCACATACAACAGCATTTGCTGTTACAAGTAAAAGTCACGAACTTTGGCAATAAGTAATGTCAACATTCAAGATTAGCCGACTATTTAATACTGATAGGTTTGACACTTTTGTTAATCAAAAGAGTTGCTTGTTTGCAGATTTATAAAATAATAATTCTGCTAGGCTTCATGAATGGAAAATATTTCCCATCCTGAAAAAGCCTCCACCATAGTGCTGCTTTTTATATTCGGCAAAATCTTCGCAGAGATTTACCTGAAAATGTAACTTTCTAACATTATAAACTTGCATCTTTAAATTTTACACTGTCTGTTTCTGAATGTGTGACAACCAANGTTACAGCATAGCTAGTTACATTTCTGCACGAAACAAATAATGTCTCTACTGTGGTCTCTCACACCGCAGAGTTGTAAACTGGCNTCATTTTGAAGCCCGAACCTGGCCCGAGCCCGACATTTATTTTGTGTATTTTCACTGGAGCGCTTCTTACTCTCTTGATCAAAGTCGAAAACAAGCGTCTTGATGCAGAAGAATTTTTACCTGAAAAAGTAGAAAACACATCACCGAAACAACAAGGTTGATGGATGAGGATGAGTTGTGATTTCATATGAAGTGAAAAAGGCAAACCGGAGAGGCGTAAAATGAATGTCTGAACTGAAAGCTCGGTAATAGAACGTAAGTTTCAATTCTACAAGCGCAACGCAGCTAAATCTACTCGCAAAGTGTTTTGCTGGGAAATCGATTTCGCGTCAACCACGCTTTTTCAATCCTGTAAATTGCAAGCAAAAGCTTACTGGTGAAATGATGAAACACTAAGTCTGAGAGAAATCCCACAAATGATTGTAACTTGTTGTTTTACTATTTCAGGGGGAGGTTGCTGAAATGATTGCAACTTGTTATTGAATGTCGTTTCATTTCGTCACGTAACAATCTACTACTTTCTCATTAAAAGGTTCATCAGGCATTGAATGTTGTAACGTAATCTGAAATGGTTATATGGATGCTGTAGATCGAGAGGAATCGTTTCCTTGCAGGAAAGAATCAGACACGAGGGTACACGACTATTCGCTTTGGCCGATTCGGTCTGGCCGTTTCGGTCTGAGCTGTTTCGGCCTGAGCCGTTTCGGTCTGAGCCGTTTCGGTCTGGCCGATTCGGTCTGGCTGATTCGGTCTGGCCGTTTCGGTCACGGGACATTTCGGTCGCGATATTTCTGTACATAAGGAACTGATGAAACTTGTGAAATTTGTTAATGTAAATGAATATCTAGGCATGATAATCATTTATCCGTATAATACAAGACAAATCAAAACTCGACAATTTGCTGTCGAGTTTTGACTGTCGAGATGTGTGCTGCCAACGTTATTTTCGGGCAAGAACGCCTTACCGAGCAGTTCCTTTCAATGTGCTTTTTCTATGATAGCGTTATTTTCTTTACAAAACGGTGCTCGTCTCCAAGCGAGCACTTCACTTTCAACGCGCTCTTTCTGTGAGAGCATTCTCTTTGTGCACCTGAAGGCACTGAGGGGCGGTGAGCTGCGCCTGGTGAGAACAGTTGGAATGGTCAGACTTGACGAGATTCTCTTTGAAATATTAAGCAAAAAATTGCACTAACACTGAGACCACCACCACAAGTTTACTGTAGCACATCGTCTGCACAAACCAATGTTATTATCAAACCAGTATAATTTAGACCTGAAACCACCTAACTTTATATGACGCCAGGGATATCATGCCTTGCAGTAGCCTAGCTTTTTTCTGGATTACTGAAACAGAACACCGAGTTTTTCTTCAGACAGGATACCATGTCTTCATCCTACACGCTTCAGCGCTATATATGCATGCAAATTTAGCTATATATGTGCAGGGATAGCTTAATGCGCTTAGAGAAAGCTATCTCTGCGCAGAGATAGCTAAATGCGCACTGAGATAGCTAAATATGCGCAGAGATAGCAGTTTTTGTGCTAAATCTGTCAGATATAATATTTTTACGAACGGCGCCACATAGTTTTCAATGTAAGGTCGCGACGCCCAGAGGCAGTGTTCCTTCTACGGTGCGCAAATGCGCAGTGCCAACAGACCACTTGTGTAGTGAAATCTCATTCTCGCGCACTGGCAACAGTCCAGATTTGATATCGTATATATACTGCATAGCCTCTGTAACGCTTGAAACGCTTTCCTGCCTATGTGTTTACATGGTTGCGCAACTGCATGCGCACTGAAAGAAATATTTGTTAGTGTACATTTTTCTGAGGGAACCCTGCCGAGATGGGTCGTGAACCATTTTTGGAGGGATCGCGAGTACATTTTTTATGCACACAGCTGTATTACATTTGGTTAGATCGAGTTTTAGATGGGGGGCATTGTTTATAGTGGGTTGCTACAATGGATCGCGGACTTGCGGTACAAAAAGGTTGAAAACTACTGCTCTATGCAAATCTGCTGCTTCAGAAAAAACATTTAATCTTATATGAATGATGTTAAAAAATACTTAAATACCTAATTGCAGAGAGCAGCTCGGGCTCTAACGGATGAGTCCGAGTAAAGCGCGAGCGAACGAAGTCGAGAGAACGCTTGCTACGAACGATAGTCTTTGATTCAGGTCACCTGCAACATGAATGCGAAAGGCCAGACACGGAACAAAAATACTTGAATAGTAACAAAGTCCAACGCATAGACCCCAAGTTAGCAACCATATAATCAGTGAAGTGTGTGGTGCCACAAATATACAAAGCAATCAAGCTTGCATTCTACAATATTATAAATCGTAATGAAAGGCTCTGGTTACGCCCGAGACACCACTGATTCAGTTACTTTGCACAACTAAGAACTTTATGCCGAGTAAAAACTTGTCGACAGCGCTTGCCGCTATTGCGAATTGTGAAGAGTGCGCTTTGAGTGGCATTGCTCGACCTTTGGTAACCTACAGTGTGATGATGGAGGGAGTGCGCTTTGAATCAAACGGCTCGACTTTGCATTACTGTAAGATTTCAGCAAGAATTCATAGCCTGACCGAAATGTCCCGTGACCGAAGAGGCCAGACCGAATTGGCCAGACCGAATCGGCCAGACCGAAATGGCTCAGACCGAAACCGCTCAGACCGAAACGGCCAGACCGAATCGGCCAGACCGAAAAGTCCTGTTCCGAGACAGGAAGATCTAACGGTGAATATTTCGCCTACCAAGTAGGCATCATCAGCTCTTATTCAAATATAATTCAAAAATATCAAATAGTTGGATTTTTTATGTAAATGGGATTTTTTATTTAAATCCGATTTTTTTGATTTTTTTTATTTAATTTTTAGGGGCGGACACTTAACAGTTTTGATGTTTGATAATTTGTTTTAATGTAACAGTTTTGTGTGTTGTTTCATGTACAGAAACTAAGCACTGTTAGCAACAACATACTACTCAAGACAAGTTCGTACACGCTGATCGAACTATAACTTTGATGCTGAACTCAATAAGGATTACGCGGATGCAGTGGGAAAATCTATTGTTGAAATTACTTGCGTTTTTAAATTAGAACTTTACACTGCAAGTCCTTTACACTGCTACGCATTTCGTACATCTCGAAATTGATTCCTCAAGCACAGCTATAGTTATGTGCAAAGAAGATAAAAGTTTCTTCAACTGTCGCTTGAGCGTAACATTCAAGTTTTGATGTTTAACACAAACCTATCATTTCGGTGTCCTAGCTCAGAATAGGATCCACGTTGGGTTTCACTTAACAAACCGACTTTTACTCAAAAACCTAACTGTAATTCGAAGCTGAACTCACCAAGCATCTTCTACGCTGTTTCTCAACTATGGAAACAAATGTTTATTTTCCGCAAAATGAACGCTTATATTTTTGTGACCAAAACCGAGCGAAGAAACAGCAACTAATGTACTGTGCAGAAGAGTTGTAAACGGGCCTCGTGCCTCATTTTGAATCCCGAATCCGGCCCGAGTCCGAAATCGCAAGCCTGAATCCGGCCCGAGTCGGACATTAATTTTTAAGCCCGATTTATGCCCTAAAGCCAAATTTACTGAGTTAGTCAACATATGCGCACCTACGGGTTGGTGGCGTAGCAATGTAAACATGACTAAATAATTCTCGATTAATTATTTTTTATTGAAGGTTTAATTAACTTGATTGATTAAACAGTAATTGGCGTAAATAATGTCCGTCGTAGCGCAAACGTTTCGTATGCAGGACGGAAATCGTGTCCCCACATTTTGATAAACTTAAGCCCGAACCGGAAACCCATCCCGATTTATAACCCTGCTGCTGTGGAGTTTTCGATCCTGCAAAATGTCAGCCAGGTTGCGGCATTTGTCTGGTTTCTCTGATTTTGGTAGTAGCAGAAATGTTGAAACCATTTATTATATAATCAGGAAATATATTGTGATAAATTTTGTACATATGTTTTGCTAATTCATTATTGTAAATATCGTTAATCTGTAATATCCGTGCAAAATAAAATAGATCTCTGTGTGGAATACGCTTTCTACGATTAACTTTAAGTAGATTACGGATAGCTCTATTATTTAACTTTAATAGATCAGCAATACTTGGCCAATTAGCTGTAGCCCAATTCAAACTACGTAATTTAGATGGGAACAGACTAGAGAAAAATAAACTATTCTTAACAAATGCCCGTCAGCAAAATGTTGGAGTTTAAATAGGGCGCTGGTTCCACTAGCGACTTTTTTACCCACATTTCCTAAGTGGGAAGTCTATGTTAGTTTAGAGCAGGGTCGGCAACCTACAGCCACGGGCCGGATCCGGCCCGCCAAGCAAAATCATCCAGGTATTATATTTCCATCCAGGTACAAGCAAAATCAGGTATTATATTTTATGAATCTGCCCTCCTTCCGCACTGTGCCATAAATAGCCTACTCTATGCAGCATTTTGGGCTTTCGTTACGAACCGTGAAAATCAGGAGTTAATCTGATTAAAATTCCATAAATTCCCAGTATTTAACAACAGAGAAGGGAACGGAGTTGTTGGTGGAAAATTGGCACGGCCCGCCATACCTTGCAGAGTTTGGTTTTGGCCTGCGACTAGGGAAAGGTTGCCTACCCCTGGTTTGGAGTCAATAAGGATCCCCTTTATTTTCTGTGAGTTTTTGCTTATAGTACATGATTTTGCTTTGCTTTATGATGTGCGTTAAGATATTAATATATTTTTGTAGCTTTGCAAATAATAAAGATTCACATGGCGTTTAATTTTCCTTTTGAATAAATTTTTTTTGTCTTCATAGATTTTAATATACCTTTGGTTATCCAGGGTTTAGACGCAAATTTAGTTTTTCTTCAGGATAATTTCACTAAAGCGGTATGTGTGTTGATTACATCAATAGAAGTGTCAAAGAATAATGTACATTTAGAATCAGCATCTAATGAGGTATTAGAGAGATTGTGTCTGAGTTTATCATCCAGACTAGATCAAACAGAAATGAGTCCACATTAAGCTTTTATAACATCTCCATATGGGAGCGTGCTGTTTGTTTCTGGAAAATTAAATTACTAAGAACTGGGAAGATGATCACTTGTGTCTGAAAGGAAAAGACCAAGATATAAATAATGAAGGTTATCATTAGTATAGATATGATTTAAAAGAGGAGTGAACTTATGCATAATCTAGTAGCTTATTTGTTAAGCAGTGAACTCTAATAAATGTGAGTGAATTCAGGTAAGCATGAGTCATACGATTGTCAGACAACAGATTAGTATTAAAGTCTCCTAGAATATAAAATGCTTGCCTTTGATTGTTTAATTTTATAATAGTATTTTCTAACTTTTTACTGAACTCATAAACACTGTTGTTAGGATGGAAGTAGATGGTGCCTGCTATTACAGACTCTTTAAACGGTGAGAATAATTCAACCTACAGATCTTCAACGTTATCGTCATTTAAGATTTAAATCCGGCTGTTCTCGAGTAGAAACATGTTATGTACAACCCCGCATCACCAGCGTTAGTAAGGGGAATTTTTATGAATAAAGCTATAGACGTTGATCAGGGACCGAGTTTAAGAGGGGGACGTGGGGACATGTTACCCCAACTATTGGACAAGGGGGACATATCTTTTGTACCCTCAATATTTTGTGATAAAAAGTAATGTAGTTGTGCAAATTTCATGGTTACATTACTGTTGGAAACGTTTCCCCAGCATAAGGCAAGGGAATAGATAAGAAAAATAAAGATTATCACTGGATTATCTGTAGACACATTATACAAATTTACTATGTCAAGTGAATTGTCATGGTTGTTGATTACTTTTTGTTAATTTCAATTACCGAATCGGTGTGCACATAAAATTCGCTCAATCACGAATTCCTGCGCTGGTCTGTAGCCCGTAATCAGAATACGGTTGCCAGCAGACGCGTAGCCAGGGCAGGCAACGTCCCCCAATTCCAAAGTTCTCAGGTTAATACTGAAACATTTAAACATGATCCAATGAAATACGTCAGTGCAAATCAATGAAATTGCCTCAAGGAACCTGTCCTACGTCAGCTTTTAGTCGAATACAAACTTGCAGTATGGTCTTATACAAAACATTTTAGGGGTTCACGGGTCTTTCCTTTTGCGTTTCGTTGACGTCACCATGTTCACTTCACCACGGTACGACCTTTTTGCAGAATTGGGAAAATAACAGGCAAAACATACTTTGGGGGCCATGGCCCAAATGCCCCCTGGCTTCGCCCATGTTGCAATACTTCATGTTTACTCTTTAGATCACATCTGGAAACATTTGCTACCTGAAGTCAAAGTCAAGCGTGAATGTAGGCTATTTGTTCCAAATCACTGCAGAGTGGGGCAAATTATTTCAGAGAGCCGAGAGCCAGGCTGGATGGTTGTATGCAAGTAACACAATGGCATACAACATACAGCAAAATATAACACTCCAGGGCTGCTTATAATGCAGCACAGGGAAACTTGGCGTTTTTATTGTGAATATTTCACCTGGCCTTTGGTTTGGTCACAAATATTGTGTTTGACTTTTTGTTTTTTTCTGGAATTTGGCCTAACTTGCATTTTGCCCCACATTCCGGCAACTAAACAATCACAATGCTAAATGTTTTCATGTGCACTTCGTCACTTGTCTTCCTGACAGTTGAAAATATGTAGTTTAACATTCTAAACCAGTGTTTCTAAAACGTTTTCAAGACAGGGACTATTTTCGGACCAGCATAAACAGGGCCGGCCCTAGCAGGTGCGGGGCCCATTGCAAGAATTAGGGGCGGGGCCCCTCTGAGTAGTGCTTTATGACGTCATCGTGCTCAGTCAACCGTGCTACGACCTTTTTGAGGAAATGGCCTATATGATACAAACGACATATTGCAAACTTTTCTATAACTCCTGTTATCATTGCAAATTTGGCCTATATGAATATAAAAAAACACGGCGAATTATTGGAATTGATCTGTATGTAGATGATATGTAGACACAAAGTATTCTTCTCTTCGGAGGGATGTGGGCATAGCTAATGTGTCCCCTAACTACGTCCATGTTTACGACTAATATGTTGCTGTGGTGGACACAGGCCCGTAGCTATAGGGGGCGAAGCCCCCCTTGGAAAAATGTGTTGGACATCGTTTAAAACTATTGGACATAGGTCAAACAATTTGGGCCTCTCTCGGAAAACTCTTCGCCCCTCCTGGGGTCCCAAGCTGGTTACGGGCCTGGGTGGACATTAGACAGTGTCCCGCTACGACTCGTAATTAAGCCGAAAATTCTAAAGGAAGCTCTGCAATGGAGATTTGAGCGGCGAGGGCAAGTGGGAAGCTACGTAGTTACCTCAATCAAACCGAACAAACGAAGTGAACCTACAATGCAATATACTTCACTCTTGTAAGAGTGAACGCCACTTTCGTTCGAAGGACCAGGCCCCTATCCACGGGGCGAGGCATTTGCAGGCAGGGCCCCCAAGATTTTTGCCCCTCCCTAATTTTGTTGTGTCCAGAAAAATTTGTCTTTAACATATCGTAAAAACAAAAATATTGTCTCCTAAAAATGCATTTTCCCCCAAACCTTGAAACCCCACTACGTGCCTGCGAAGAATGACCGACTTGGAGAAAGTTGCTAACATAAACTTATTAACCTTTCTCACTTTCGGCAACCACAAGCGCAGACGCAGTCTTGTATAAAGGTAACGTCTGGGCGCACGATCAACTGTATTCTGTATGACGCAATACACAAAAAAACAGACTTCACCAGAGAGCAAACCATACATCCGCCCAAAGTTCCCCAAAAGCCCAATTTTAGAGTTATTCTTAATGCATGGACTTGGATACCAATGCAAACTGTTCTTCATGGATTAGAAATATTTCACAACTATCACGTCATAGAATGTAGAAAAAAACGTCGCAAACGCAATATATAATGCGCATGGTTGATTGATGAAATAGAAGCATATAACCGCCCAATATGATGAGCAGGAACGAGTGTGCTGGATGACATTCGCAATTTTTGCCTTGCCTATAGTTAAGACGCACTGGAACTTTCATTCAGTGGTGTAGGAGCTGGGAGTGTCTTTAACGTTGATGTACCTGGACTTTGAAGTAGTGTTTCTTTTACCTATATACACTCGCAAATAGCCAAACACAATGAAAGTTTGGTGGAGCGGCAAATGATAAATGTGATGGCTTGAACCAACGAGCAACCCTTCGTTAGTCTTTGCTCAGCTTCAAACCACTGAACACTTGTCTGAAAGTGACAACTGGATTTTTCATGCTCAGCTAAGCGCACACTTGAACTGGACCAAAAATGCTGTTTTTTTCGGAGAGAAAGTCAGATAACTCAATAGTGAACAAACGGGTCGAAACCTCCGTACCCGAAATTTCAGGAATTTCACCCGAATTTTCGACAAATCAAAAGTTTTGGGTGTGAACTTACCCCCTCAGCTCTACACTACTGAATGGACAGGGCGACATAAACCTTGAAAAAGGTTTACAAAACAGCAAAATATCCTATTTTTCCAGCTGAGTGCACTAGACATTTCAGTTGCATCACCTCTCCATTGGATAATTTACGTTGTAAACATCAACTTGAAAAAGTCCTGCCTGCTACATCTCAGGAAAATTCATAATTCAAATCTAGCTTATGTGGGCTTTCAGCGATTGGAAAATCTCGCTTAGCTGTTGAAAGTGGTTTGGGTCAAGACGTAGGATCCAACAGTTTTCGATAAAGCTAACATTAGGTCCATCAGAAATGAAAAAGTTTGGGGACACAGTGAAAATAAAGTTTGGCACACTAGACATTTTTCCCAACGCTAAGGCCCCAGGGTGCAATTTTTTTCAGAACAACGACCAACAAGCTTTATGGCATAACTAGCGCTTCATGCTACTCAACATCTTTTCGGCGACTGCCCATACAGGCTGACACGGTTCAGTGTCCAGTACAGGCCAAGCAAAAATGCACGATATAACACTTTTTGCTGTGGTTGAACGGCCAACTGTTGGAGTCTTCGCACTCCAATAGAAGGTCTGCGTCTACGGGCTTAACCTTTCATCTTTTGTGTCAAGGTTCGTTCTAACGAGAGCATTGTTTGCTAACAAGGATATTTTATAAGCCGTTTCTACTGAATTTGAGCGCTAGGAGTATTTGGCAAAAATGAACTTCTATCCAAACACATGGCGCGGGGTCCCCGGAGACGTGGGGCCACCAGAGGCGCGGGGCCCCCATAGGCGCGGAGCCCAATGCAACCGCATCGGTTGCATCGGCTTAAGGCCGGCCCTGAGCATAAATCTTCGCGGACTCAAGATAGGCTAAGACTACGAGAATAATACAAACACTAGTTTTAGCAAATTCGGTTTATCGCCCACATTCGCAATTTCAATGAGAATCTTGTCTCTGAGTTTGTTACACAAATTTGTCGAAACAAGTGCCTGTAAACTCACACATGCTATCGTCTTATGGTTGTAGTTGGTATCGGTGCATGGTTATGAAAATAGGTATATTGTTGAAAAACAGCTTCACAAAGGTATGTTGTTGGAAAAAGAAAAAGAGCTTTTGTTGCCTGCCGACACAGATCAGAGATTTGGTTTCATTGTCTGGACATCCACTCAAAATTGAGTGAGACTCTACAGCTGCCGACTTTGCACCTCAATCTGCTGTTTAGCAATGCAATCCACTTCACAATGAACCTGCAGCTCTGGCACCTCAAAAGGGCTTCACACACAGTTAAATGCTTTTGATGTAATTGTGAGAAGGGATATATCTATCCATCTCGGAGAGATGTGGTAAGGCGCTCAAGGAAGATTTGACAAATGTAGCGCAAATCAATTTCTACCTCTTTTGCAAATGCGGTTAATGCTAAAAACGCAGATATCCTTCTATTTTCAATTTGATGGATCCCCAACTGTATTTTACTTTTAAACGCGACGATGTCTCGGACACATCTAAAAGTATTTTAGCTTTTCCGTGCCTGGAGCTGTTCAGCTGATTCAAACGTATAAAAAATCACCTAAGAATATTTGGCAATTAACTTGCTGTCGATGAATCGTTCAGCAAAGTTATGATTCTGTTCTTTTAATAACGCACCAGTGCCATTGCGTGGGCCACTCCCTCGAGCATCTTTCCTCATGAGCCTACGGATATTCTAATGAAACAAACGTCCACTGTGTTCTGCAGCCATCTCGCCAATCAATGCACCAAATTAACGAATGCGTAAGGGACGGCCTGTGATGTGATTAACAGCAGATGAAAGAAATCTATTTAAAAACTGTCAGATCTTCTTAAATTTTCTCGCTGTCTGATTTTTTCTCCGCGAAGAAGACAATAACTACCTAAATATTTTTATTTTCGTTTTTCATAAATTCATAGTCTTTGTGATTCTTATCATGGCCGAATAAGCACAATCGGCGAAAACATACACATTGTGAGTTCGCGAAAGCTGATGTTTCTTAGTGAAGAAATATACTTTCTTAAACATTTCTTATCTTGTAGTATGTTTGACAAGTGGACAGCAAAACAGAAATTGTTCCACGTAGTCCTCAGTCGCACGGTATCGCACTTCGATTGACAACATGGCTAATGCGGACAGTCCGCTATCTGTCATATGAGACCTGTTGAAGGTTTTGATCAACTTCAGTGTGCTGAAACTCCTCTCAGCGCTGGCAACAGCATCGGGGCAGTTTAGCATAATCCGAAGTGCAATAAATATGCTAGGATAAACTTCATCAAGACGTGTCTTGAGAATAAAGCTTAACTAAAGGAATCGGATCGTGAATCAATGTCATTTAATTAACAACGATTTTTTGAGATGTAATGAAATGCTAACAAAAATTTGCAGGACATCAGAATCAAGCCTATCGTTCTGTTATGAAAACATTTTTACCGAAGGAACAAAACTAAAGCCGATCAAAGCAATGCGCCGCGGTGGACGTTTTCTTTCATCAGCGCTTAAGTTAATTTTGCTTGAAAAGCATGCGCATCGTGCTTTTAACTGGCCGAAATACGCATGCATACACCTTTCTGGTGTCTAGAGACTTGTTAATTTCCTGGTGCATGGCACATGTTTAGATTGATAACATTTTGTCTCTCAAATCGGCTATAAATGTTGTCAAATATAGACCAAGGGGGCATACGTGGACGCAACATGGTTAACATCCATAATCCACTAGTTGCATCACTCGTTTGGGACAAGCTAAGTAGTGATTGCTAAAGTAAATAAACTCTTCTAACAACCCTATAACCTCCATCTTGCTGTCTAAATAGCAGTCTGCGCAAATGTGTAACTTTGGTCCGAAGCATCAAAGGTACCTTGCTTCTATGCAGTACACAATAAGAGAAATCTGCCTGAGCAAACCACTTCTTCTTTTGGGCTAGTTGTTCAAACCGCTGCTTGGCCGCGCTAGATCTAGGGGCAAGATGTTGAGCAGCCATTCTGTTGTCTCACCGCAAACCACAATACATTTTTACTTTTTTTTCACAACAATCACTACACAAAATACACTAATCAGGTGTAAGTCTGACTTCTGGACGTAAACAACTAGGCATATAGGCTAAATTCGCGTTCAACACTCCAAGCAATGCATGGTTACGCTTTACGCTCAAGCCTCAAAATATATTAACTCACAAACGTAGCAAAATGATCAGGCGAGTTATTCTACAGTAGGTAACAGCGGCAGGTATTGCTCTGCCTATAAATTACAGGACAAAACAGAATACTGATTGATAAAAATACACTGATTTCTAGTGTTTCACATTTCAATTTGGGGTTGAAGTTTTGTTTAGGGGTTACTCCCACAAAAACACCCCTGTGGCGACGGGACTGAATTTTGGGCAAGTGTGTCGCTAGACGGTAAATTTGCTGATATTAGTCTGATACGGATAATCGCATATTCCGGTTAAACACATACAAAAATCCTTGGCAGATTGGTTATGCGATTAACTGGATTCGTTTGTACTAACTCCCGGAATCACCGGAAAACACTCCGAGAAATCTTTGAAAATTGCTAAAAGCAAAAGCCTACTAAAAATCAAAAAAATACTACCGAACTACAATCTAACACGCGCACTCCTGCCCCCTGTCAGTTGCGCAACTGCTCAACACCTGCTCCGAGATCTTGTGCGGCCAAGCAGTGGTTAGACCAACTGGCTCAAAAGAAGCATTCCTTCTAGATACTTATTTGTGATGACATGTATTGTGACGGTTCAATTATGTGGTGTCTTCCCGCGTGGGCCACTTTTTGTAAAGATTTGCAACGCCATAACTCGCCAGCCATTGAGCTACAGAGCTATTCAAACCATCTACGGATTCGGCAAGTTTTCTGGTTGAGATTGAAAAAATATTTTTTTCGTTTTGGGTATGGGGTTTTCTTGGGGTGACGTCATTATGGAGGCACGTTTTCGCGACTTTTTGACCAATTTATCTGACCCTGGGCGCCAACCATTGAGCAATTTTTGGCGCAAGTTTTTTTTGGAATCTGGACCATCATCCCACGCAAAACATACCTCACTCATGACGTCATCAATCGAAAACCTCATGCCCAAAACTTAATTTTTTTTCATTATAAAGTACAAGACATCACAAGTCTTTAAAGGGTTTGAATAGCCCTCTAGCTCAATCTGCTGTCGAGTTATGGCTGGCCAAAGTTTGGTCCGAGAGGGCAAATTATGCCTTTTGTGAATCGTTTTTATTTTTGTCTAAAACTGATTCTTTTGAGCCATAATTTGGGCTCCAGATATGCTAGAAAACCAATCAAGGGCTCTAAAGCCGCGGATGGTAGCCTAGATTTCAAAACAACTTGAGCCAACAATATTGGCCTCAGGGCCGGGTGAAGGTGGCCAGAAAGAAA
>JGI24022J15233_10002685_pt1 | contig 16933 bp, 8 predicted proteins | sample Ectturendosymbi2_FD_15233 | JGI IMG/M metagenome (IMG submission 15233)
CGAGACTCCGTAGGCCTATTTTCATTTCCGACACCGGAACCCACCTCATAGAATGACATCCCCAAGACATCGTGGGTCCGGCAATCCACCTCCTCACCGGTGTCGGACGTTTCCGCTCCTGCATCCACAAATAGGGGTATGGGGTCTTTCTGCGCCTTGTGAGTGTGGCGCAGGCGAATGGACCGCTTACCACGTTGCCCTTCATTATACATCGACCTCCCGATAGAGTCCATGGTCTGACGTTGTGGATGATGAGACACTCGAATGGCTGCTCAACACCTGTCCTGAGATCTAGTGCGGCCTAGCAGTGGATTGAGAGAACTACTTAAACGATGAAGAAGATTGTTGGACAAAGTCGCTGCACGCAGAACTCATAAGTGGAAATATAGAAATACTGGAGAGCCACAAAATCTGCGTGTGATGTTGATACAAATATTACATAAAAGTAAGTTTTAGGTCTACATACTGTATAGAATTGATTGGAAACGTGCACAACAATTCACAATGCAGTGTCTGCTAGTTATATCACCAGTAAATGGTTTTCAAATATCCAAACTATTTGCTAGTCCGACAACCTTTGCAATATTATGTCGAAGCAATGCAATTTACTGGGTTTCTCCGCAGAATTCATTTGCTGGAGTCGCACTATGCTTTAATTTTACAAGTTTCATTTTCGACAACATAAATGGAAACACACATGGTAACTTAATACGAAGTCAAGGCCTTACTTGAAAACATACGAAATTTGCGCAGCTTTCAGCATTTTTCTGAACATTTTAAAAATCACTCTAAAATGCATTGCCTAGTCCGGTTTGCATTCCAGATTGAACAATTTGATTTAAACTGCAAGAACCATTCCACAACTATAACAACTGCAGCATCCTGCGATAAGAAAACCTGGCGTGATCTTTTAACTCAATCTTTTATCGCAATTTTTCATAAATCTTTCAAACGAAAAGCAAACGTTTGCCATTTGGGTCGTAATCATTGGAAGACTCAAATTATCCTACAGTCTTTGCAGGCATCGCTCTCAGCAAAGGAACATTTTGGCAGGAACAAGATCCATCTAGCGTAAAGTTCACGTGTGTGCAAGAGTAGCAGCATGAACATGATGTGATGTTCCTTGATATGATCAAAGGCTTTTGGATGTGTAGAGTGAATTTTTTGAAGCCCAATGAAGATTTAATCGTAAGTTAATATTGTTATAATGTTTTGTTTTTATTTATTCGATTTGCACAAAACTATAGTCGCAAAATTAAGAAATTTGAAAGTAAACTTTAAACAATTCAATTTTTCATCAAAGAATCGGGACATCTTTCCGCCATTCTCGAATGAATTGCTCTTGACCAAATGTTTCTACCTCACCTGCCTAAGATTACCGTAACTCTATGAAAATTGACGAGTTTGTCCTGCGGTCTACCTGAGCATTTTATCAATCTAATCGCGTTTATGCGTGCTTTGGCTGAATTGTTCGTTCAACCACTTCCCTGCTCATGACGGTTACCCTTTCTGATCATTAGTGCCAGTGCATGCACACCCACAGTAAACTGGAAGATGGCATCCGTACATTTGGGCAAAAAGTATGAGCTTTTAAGGCTGTTCTTACCAGTATCACCCTAAACGCTATCTTTAGAAAGGAAAAAACGTTCGACTGTGACTGGAGGAAATTATTTCTCCCAAGTTTTCCGTTTTGCATATAAATCATGTTAATTCTAAAAATTTACTTCAAAGGAATCGGAAATCGGTTCGTCGCCTGGAGGTGCATTGACTCTCATAACAATATAGGAAATGTAGCCACATATTCCAAAAAAATTAAAATTTGAAGAAAGCCTGACCTCAGAAAAGGCAACTTCAAAACGTAAGAAAGGAATTGCAGGCTATCGCTGAATTTTAAAAGATATTTAAATAAAATTGCACTACGCTATTTGAAAACGCAACGGCTGATAAACCATTTTGGTACAAATCATTAAACGCTGCACATGTTTTTCAAGAGTCACAGCCGATTTTCAAACTATATGTGTCACTTGAGGGGGTTAAATAGACGAAGATGCTTGGTGTCTTTATGCTTTTCTATCTTTTGAAAAATTATCACAGACAGATGTTATTTATAAAAATATTGAACATTGTGGAGTGAGTGGCACAACTGTCTAAAGTGTTACGAAAGACATGCTGATGATTTGTATATGCACTGTTTGTAAATCATCACGACGGATAAAATAAAGCAGTGGGAAAATATTTCTGCAAAGATTTTGATAATTTTCTGGTAAACAGCACTGGGTAAACAATATTTTGAAAAATGATGTCCATTTGAAACAAAGTCCACCATATTTTTTAAGACAACAGCTTTGTATTATTAAATGAATAGGAAATTGCTTCATTAGAGTTTTTTTACATTATATTGCAACTGAAATTAAATCAGAAGTCTAATTCTTATCGCTCTTGATGAGCCTTTTAACTAAAAAAAACTAATTAAACTCATGGCATGTGAATACTTTCATGCTTGCTCAAATTCATCTCAAACTGCAACCAAAAGCAAGCAATAGCTAAATTTGAAAAAGTGTAAAGGTGCGCAAACAATTGATGCATCTCTTCCGTTTGATCATGAAGCCATTTTGCGTTGGCGCACGAAAAGCAATTAGTTTCAGGGAACAAATTCTTCCACTGGAACTCTCAAAGTCCTGCATCTTGCTGAACACGTTTTAATTTAAGTTGAACTCCGTTTTTCGACTGCAAAGTCACTCCTGGAGCTATGTCTGGCTCCTCCGTTTCGGCATCGCGATAAAATTCGTAGTTTCTCAGAACTTGCGCAAGCACAACCTTCATCTGCTGCATTCCGAAGTGCTGGCCAATGCATGCTCTGCAAGTTACAGAATACCAAAAGATTTTGAAACAGTCCTTTCATAGGCTTAGCTCATTCAAACTCATATTTTTAGTTTTTGGTAAAAATATTCCAACAAAGATATCGCATTTGGGAAAAAATCCTAGAAATATTTATTTGTCATGCGTCTCCTAGTGCTTGTAAATCAATCTCAAGCAGATATAAAGCTGAAATTTGCCTTTTAAAGGGTGTGTAATGGGTTTCAGGTTTTCAATTGTGGCGTACATTCCTGTTTGGCTACTATGAATGTATATATTTCAAATTATCCTTACCTCGATCCAGCAGAAAATGGAATAAAGGCAAAAGTCGATCTTTCCGTGGAATTTTCCAGACTAAATCTCTCTGGATCAAAAACCTGGATTAAAGTGCAGAATTTAAAAAGTGCAAGAAGCATTCGTAAATACAAATAAAAATAATTATTTGTTATCTCAGCAATATCGAAAAGTTTTTGACAGGTCTGCAACGAACGTTTGCCGCAGAAAAGTTTTACAGAAACGATGTTTTATTCAAAGATTCCTGAACAGAAGCATACACAACAAAGTGGTGAGTGCACGTCAAATACAGGTTGATCTGTGATGTTCTCAAAACGCAAAGAAAAATCGTTTCCAGAAAAAAATCTGCAAAAACATAGAAATGAGAATACTCTGAGACATACCACGAGCAAGAAAACCTTTCTGTGACAATTTATTTCTGAACTAAATATAACCAAAAACACATTAAATATTGATGAATCTCTTTTCTCTCACAAAAAATGAAATTCAAAGGAAAAATTACTGACACTACCTTGATTCTAGACAACGTTCACTAGCAACAATAAAACTAGAACCTTTACTATTAAATTTCAAAGAATACATACTTGCTATAGATTACTCTATAAACCAAACGTTCAGCAAGGCATTTGCAAACAATTGTTTCACGAAACTATGCTTCATTTTCTGTTCCTGTTGCTTTATACAGCAATTTTTGTAATGACTACTTTTTAATGAACGATGCAAACTGCACATTGCATTCAAACTAAAAGTTTGGTAACCATGTTTGTGTTGCTAAAATAAGTTTATAGCATTTTAATGGATATACCTAAACATCACCATTGGCGCGTATCCAGCTGAGTCATGTAACTACGTATACTTTGCGCCACCACGTCACTACCGAAACAGCCTTTTGCGTTTTTCATTTTTACAGCGTTTTCTCCTGAATGATCAACAAGATCGCTGCAGCTCTATTTGCAATGCACTGATGATGATAACAGGAGTTATCGAAACGTTTGCAATATGTCATTTGTATCGTTTTCTTTGGCCGTGATTTTCGTTATGAGGCTATTCAGCACTTCCGCTTTTCGTATACCTAAACACGATTACGTGTTTTTTGTACTAAATATAGAACGAAAAGTTTGAACATATTTGTCAAAAGGAAATGAAGGTAATGCAGTTGGCAGAGTGCTAGGAATATTTTCTCTATGTTAGCAATGGCATTGCAGTGTATTATTTCATAAAAGACGGAAATAATACACAGCCCTTTTACAGTCATTAACACAACGCTACATGCTTAGTTTCTGTGCACTATCTCACTCTCAGGATATTGCTTACATCAGGGTTATTCCACACGTGAATATTACGGTGCAAGGCGTATATATTCACTGTCACTTGGCTCCCCGCTGGCAAAGTAACTTCTTTGTAATCGTTGAAGCGGTGTGACACTGTCAGGTCCTCCGTCAGCTCTCTCGATATAGTGTGTACCAGCGGTTTTAGACGAAGAGACTCTTTAAGACATTGTGTCAAGTAGGTCAGTTGATTCAGATGATTTCTGAAAGAAGTAATTAAAATTTATAAATTTATGTTTTTTCAACATCTTGTTGAAGTAGAGAAATGATTTTTTTATTAAAACTACAAAAACTGTTAATTGAGGAAAGCATTTGAAGTTCATTTAAACCTATAAAAGCACCAAGGTTTTTGGGGGCATTTCATGTATGCAAAGAATATCATCACCATGCTTACGTATCTATTTCTTCCGTTTTTCCAATGACCTCCTCTAATTCATCTCTGCACTTCTGCTGGTATTTTGTGTTGCTTGCCAGATAATACAATGTGTATGACATGCCTACAAGGAAATGGCACTTGAGCGGTTTAGACACTATAGTAAAACACGAAAGTAACTACCTAAATCTCACTTTATCTATTCAACTCACGCCCATTCTGGTCAGAGAAACCAGAAACAGAACCAAAACTTGTTAATGAGTCAAAAGCTGGCTTATAATTGAACTGTGTTAAAAGCATGTGGCAAAAACTGCAAGCAACCGAATGTCGTTTTTGGCCTGCTCCAGTTTCAGATTTTTATGTGTTATATCAATGGAAATCATGAAGGATGTCAGAAAAACCTCTCGGGGTGCTATTGTGCCAGGAGTATGCTTATTGTCACAAACGGATGAGAATAGTTCCGACGATTTTCTGGTGGCAAAACCAAGATTGTTCAGTCTGAATTTCTAGAAAGTACCAAATTATAGTACCACTGCAATGAAAAGGTTGCAAAGTCATTATCAACTTGAAAAAATTTTCAAAGTAGCATAGTACTTCAAAATTTTTCACAAAGCTGCAGTATTAACAACATTTTTCCATTTCATTTCATTCTTTTCGGAAAAAAAAACAAACAATAGTTACCGTTTGCCAGAGCTTCCTGCCCAGCACTGAAAAATGTCACAACTTCGTCCATAATTTCTTCGTCACTCAAACCAGCACCACTGCTATCCTAAATTGTAAACACAAAAATTTTAAACTGCATTAGATATCTCTCTTGCACCATTTCAAGGTAGCCTAGAATTTTTCCAACCTTTGTTTGCAACAAAACATCAAGGAAATCAACCAGTTTTCCCTTTTGCTTGCGGAACGTGAAAGTTTTTCCAGTTTCCTTGTCTTCGCAGACAATAGAATCTTCAAATTCTTTTTCTGCTGTCATCGATTCTAAAAGTCGTCTTCGTTTTTGAATAATCTTAATAAAAATCACGAAGCATTTTTTGTTAGCGTAAAAGAGTTTGTTCTTGGCACAGGGTGCCACAATTAAACAACAAGTGTGCCCCCTTTCAGATTCAATTGCAATGTACGACAATTTTGTAACAAAGCATATTAAAAATTTGGCGTTGAATTCTTGCCTCAAGGTTGCCTCAGTTCCAATTGAAAATATTTTAAGAGTAATCCAAAACATTTCGAAATGGACATGAGTATTTTTTGAACGCTTTTTCAATTTTGATTAACTCTGTCCCAAATTACGCTCCAAAATATAAACAATTTAGGACATGTGCGGACGTAATAATGTACAATTATTATTCCAGTAAATTTTACCTTCAAACATTCTTTGTGAACTCGTTGGCAACACTCGTTAAATTCTTTGCCTTGTTTTGTTAGACGGTAGATGTTATCATTCCACAACATAGGATTGACTATTCGTTGAAATATATAAGCAGATACTTTCTTCAATGATTGAATTATAATAGTGGCTGAACTGAAAGAAGAGGAGAATAAGTCAAGTCCATTAATGACGATCGGATAGAGCAAGCTAAAAGCGAATAGTTTGCTCGTGAGTTTTTCGCTCAGTTTAACCAGCGTTCAACGACGCGGACTGCAACTGTGATTCTTCAGAGCACGAATGAAGACGATGTGTGGCGATTAATTCAGTGGCAGAGTGTCCGCCTCTCAACTGGAAGGTTGAGTGTTCGATACACGACCACCGATTGAATCGCCGTAGCGTTCCTTGGCTCCTGGGACGTCCACCTTAACCAGCCCCGACAAAAAGCATTATTCAGGCTTCGGCCTGCAGCCTTTTGTCCTTGAACGAATCTGTGATCAACTGCCTAAAGATATGAACATGATGATCAAAAAGGCATGTGATGCTTAATCATGTATGTTGGTGGAGGAGCGTAACGAGGGAATACAAGGGGGGTCATTTCCCAGGGCGACGAATCATTATGGAGACGTCGAATCACTGCGTGGGGCTCCGGAAAGTCCCAATAATTTCAAAAGTACTTTCTTCAACACAGGAACACATTGCTTCCAAAAGAGTTCAGTTTCGAACATAGGGGCGCCAAGTGGCCAAACATCCGGAAATTAATAACGAAATAATAAATGATGAAAATCAGGATGTTTTGTTGTGAAGGCCATTCGGCCTCGGAATGTGCAATAATGTCAATTTTTTTTAGAAATTATCACAAAGGGGGTCTGTAACCGTTGGGGGGCAGATTTGGGCTGATACGGCACTCCATACACCTTTTTTAGTTTAAAACTTGTGGATCTGTTATTTTTGAGCCGAAGTCATTTTGTTGGAAGTGGTCCGGAAGTAGCCACGTTTTTGTGAAGAAGCCCGATGGTCAAAAGTAGTTGGCCCAGGCTGCCCTAGTTATTGGGTGGGCTAATCAACATTAAACTTTGACGATTGAAGTGAAGAACTCTGCAAAGGTAAGGTTGCTCAGTTTCAATAGAACTGCTGTTTTTCTATGTGACGTAATGGTGTTGGAAAATGCCATTCTTGAAGCGAGATGGTGCAGTTGGTATGTGCGTAGGTAGCTTAGGGTTCAGATTGTAGGTTTGAACTGCGTAGAGTGAATCAGAGCCAGCCGATAGGCAATGTGGGTTTCCCAGAAGTGTCCTTTCTTCAACGGTTCACGTAACATTTGCAGTCACAGAAAGGTCATTTCAACAAGAAAGTTTACAAAAGTTATTGCACTCATTTTGATGAATTTGAGGCATGAACCTTACTCTGAAAACCTAACACAAGGGCAAACGATATGTTTAGGTATGATTGTGGTGAAAGCTTTCATCAAAAGGGGCGTTAATTGAAGCAATTGCACAACTTGGCAATGGCTGTACTGAATAAAGTTGTTCAGACCAATCATCCTAGAAAGTAAGACGTTGTAACCACTGTTGAACATTAAAAAGGCCTATCCCACCTGGCCAGTTTAGTAATACAGTTTTCCAAATAGACGTATGTTCGTAACGAACGAAGGCAAGTAATAACACTATGAACGTGTAATTTGATCAAGCCTAACATTTAGACCAAATCTGCAGGTCACGATGAAGGTTGCAAGCCAGTGCTCAACTCCAGCCTGTTTTAAAGCTATTTCACCTATTTTATAAAATGGGTCCCACACCTGCAAAGGGTCCTACAAAAAGTGCCGACAGAGTTAACATTCGAATCTTTGTATATATTCCAAGAGGATTAAACCCAGGGACGCCGGAGAGCGGGTGCATTACAACGTGACCTTTCATAAAGGGGACAGCGGGGGTGGCGGTTCCTTTTCATGAAAATATCATAGGTAATTTCATGGTTTAACAAGATTGATTGGAAACAAATTTATTGCAGTTTTTCGCGCACCACGAAACTTCAGACTACTTTTCTATGTTTTCTGGTATTACTGTATTTTGAGGTCAACATAGTTGCTGAACAGAAACAAGCATGGCAATGATTTTCGTATTGCCCCCAACCATTTGGCTGCCTTCCCCTGCCCTACCGCTGCTCCAGCGTCCCTGATTAAACAGTGAAACGATTTTTACATCACTGAGATCATAGTATCAGATTTATTTTATAGCCTGCCTTATGCAATACATATATACCTGATTTAGTTAATGATGGGGATAATACGCGAAACATTAACAAACAGAAATGTTTTGATCTGCAACGTAGGTATGCCACTATCACGCCCCTTAACTTTTTTATTTAATCGCCTGGAATGAGAAAATGATTAAAGGTAAGTGGTGGGTTAAGCCGAGACAACAAAACAAGAGGGAAGAAAATTTGACGAAACATGCCTTTTCTATATATGCATATGTACAAAAAGAAGAAAAAATAGGAATTTTTACCCAAAAATTTTTACCCAAAAAAAATTTTTACCCGAAAATAGGAAAAACAATTATGAGAAAGGTGGTGACAAGCGGAAAAAGCAAGACTCGTCATCGAAAATGAAAAACAAGACCCATTTCAGTTTGTGAGGGTCTGATTGTGTTCTTCACGATGCTTTGTTGGATCCTTATATCTCTAAATAAGCACGAAACATTATCTTCTTTCATTTTAAATTCTTGCAAGCAAATTTTAGGGGTGAAAAAGGTGGCAATTTTATGATGGGCCCCGGGCGGCACTTAGCCTCGCTACGCCATCGCTCAATCGGCTGGCGACTTATCGAGTTGTAAAGTTTTGTCAAAATTTGCCAGCACGAAACTAAGAGGGATTCTTTACACATACTTTTCTTGTTGTGACAAGCATTTCATTCAAAATTTCTGCATTACAAAATCAGTTGTCTCCACGACATCTTCTGATTTGTCAGGTTCAGTTTCATTCTGATCGCTTTGTTGCTCCGTCTGGAGTGTCAGAAGTGGTCTGGCCGGCCGTGTCCATCTGGGAGCAGCCAGTTAATTGCTGCCGCAGCGCAAAATGCATTGGTGAAAAATGACCATTAGTACCATAAATGAACCTCATCTGATTTATATCATCTCAAAGCTTTTGATATAAAGTAAGCGAAAAGAAGACTTTTCATTAGATCTACCAACTTAATAGCTGATCAATGCTTTGCATGCTTCACATTTGGCAAATTATTTCGAAGTTTTTCCTGGTTAAAATCGCAATGCGTTGTGCCTCAAAAATTTAAAAGTTAGACTTCCTTCGCCCAAAATTTAAAGAGTAACTCCCACAATAAAACTTCATTTGAAACCTTCTTTCAATTTTTCTTGACAAAGTAAAGCAAAGCATGCTCTTACTCCATACCTTTCGCTGTCTTTCGATGTTTGCGACATTACGCATTCCATCATATTGCAATATGTAAGGTTGGACATAGTTTCGCTAATATCAAACACTCTTCCAGAATCAGCGAAAATCTCGCATTGATGCACCAGCGGCATGGAATTCTTGTTGAAAACACCAACATGGCTGAAAAGAGTTTTGGCTCTTAGTAAAATCGATGAAAAGAAAAGCTATTTTGATAAGTTTTATTCTCAATAAATCCTATTGTCCTTTTACTAATGGCTTACTAGTATATGAATCGCACTGATTCATTTGTCACCCACCATGGCATCCACGCAATTGGTTTAACTGCTATACACTTCAACAAGTATGTTTCAAATTGGTGATAGGTTCCTAATTCTGAAATAACCTGTACATAAATAGAGGCAAAGTACTTTTCTTAGTTACTTGCAACACTTTCGCTTTGTTCATTTATCAATTCATCTATTTTTCTTATGGATTATTGTTTTATTTATTGTTTTTTGGTAGAAAACACAAAGATTTGCCAACCCACACACCAGGCAATCATTCAAACACACGAACCTTTTCAACAAATCGAAATGGAAGATTGGAGTTAACAAACGTCGATGGCGCTTCCATTGTTTACCCGCAGATGTTATCAATCCGTTTCTTAATATTGGTTTAAGAAACTTGTACGTAAAGCCCTTTCGCGCTGCAAGACATGAAACAATTTGCAGAGAAAGAATTTCAACTTACTGTAAAATACAGCTCAAAAATTGTGTGCTGCGGGATAACAGTTTTTCAAAAACTAAAATTTTGTAAATGCTATAATATATTTATTTTCAGCCGTTGAAGGGCGACCCACACTTTTGCACAACTACGATTAGAAGTAGGAAAAGAGAAACCCTCATTTATCACTTTGTTAAAAAGTCATAATCAAATCACAAGATTGAAATCAAACGACAGAATAGTAATCAATTTACAACATGGCAATCACATTACAAAATTGTGATAAACGATTGTAATCAAATTATAAGATTGCAACCACATTACAAGAATGCCATTAGACTACAAGACTTTACTCGCACTACTAAGTTGTAATCAGATTGCAAGAATTTCATATCAGTCAAAGATGTCATGATTTGCTTTCGGTTCCCAATATTTCTCTGACCATGTACCCCTTCAGCATTTCGACAGATGCGCATGTACACTAAAATTTGGTTATGACACAAAGGCTGAAAAAAATAACAAAAATTTACTTAATTTTTATGAAATATTATCTTAAAGTTCTATAAAAAATTGGTCAACTTTTCTACAAATATTTTATCGCGACTAGACTTAGATATATTTAACAATAAGCATATAATGAATTTTGAAAGTAATATTCACTAATATATGCATAAATATTCGGAAACAAATAATAGATAAATATCTTTTCCTTTCCAATGCCATCCCGGAATGCACCCCTTCCAAAAGTCAAATGTACCCACAGGCGTACATGTATCCCAGCTTGGGAATCCTGCTTTACACCAACTATTTCTTTTTATTTTATGAGTAAACTTTGTTAATTCACGTAAGAAAGAAAATAGAAATCAATTGGACATTCACGCATAATCGACAAAAGAGAGATCTGAAAATTGATTAATTGTTTACATTAATCTATCAAACTGAAAAAATTAATCTATTGTGCATTTGATGCAAATTTGGACTCACATACATGTTTTTGTCAGGACTGTTTTAATAACATCTGGGTGATAGACTTGAACTTGCATGTGCAATGGTCCCATCCACTGACTGCACATAGCTGGAAAATTCAGGCATCGTGTGACGCTGTTCTGTAATCCTTTCAAAGTGCTGAAATTGTACTGAAAAAGCAGTATACCGTATATTTCAAATTGCTGGTGATTTTTCACTATTTTAGTGTGCTCCATTTCGCCAATGCAAGAAAAAGGGCATACAGCATTGATATGCTGTATTTTAAAAGAAAAAGACGTAAATGGTTTAGAAAAATTTTATGCACTCATCACACTACACTGGCAAGACATTTTAAGCCCTATCGGCATGTTATTGTTTTTACTGTTGAAAAATCTTTTTCATCATTCAGTCATACAAATTAAAACTGTTTTGCATTTACTAATGCGTCACACTGCCCGTTGCTTTTATCATTGGCAAATAAATGTCATGTGGTTGCTAAGAAATTGCTATAATAAATAATGTTTGAGTAAATGGGCGAAACGTCGGCAAAGGAAGAGTACGCGGAAGAGAAACTCCGATTGGTTGAATCGTTAAACCTGATACTGTAGCAGCTGTTACGACTAACCGTGAGTAGCAAACAAATTGCGGCATTATGACCATGTTTATATTCATTTGCTTTCATGCTCGCATTTTCGCTGGAGAGGGTCGTGGGGAACGCAGCCCTAGGAGCATTTCAAACACCACATGGTCAACAGCATTCTCAGATAGCTCTGCTGGTTCCACACCAAGGCGGGACCAAGCAAAGTCGGAGATGTAGTCACTCCACCTATTCCTGGACTACACCTCGAGGTCGCTTTCCCGCAGGTGCACGAGGCCAGCAGGACGTGTCTCGCTAACCTTTCATGGGACATTCTGGATACATGGCTGAAGCAACGTAGCTGGGATATCTCGATTCGGAGGAGACGTGGCTCAACATTCATGGCTTTAGCATGTTTACAAAATGCAAGACCAAGAAAGCAGTCATCTCAGTCTAATTTTAGCAACAAACACTGCATCAGGTTTTTGAGATGAACTGCTATTAAATCGCACCTTAATCGCTCCACCCCAAAACCAGTGTTCTTTGTCTTTTCCAACGAGGTTTGAGGTTTGTCTGTTTTTCCAAAATCTTTGAACAAATTGCTTCATCAACATCAATATTATAAAAATAACCAATACCCATCCAACAACAGGTTTACAAAGAAGCCAAACTTTGCTTCCAGCAACTTTGAAGAAAGACTCCATTTCACGTTAAAAATGGTAATTAAAAAAAGAAATGTTTCGCTTTACTGCTTGCACTTGCACTCCAAACTGCATTAGTTGCCCTGACCGCCGCTCATTTATAGTATATAGGTTGCGATAACAATGGCAATAGGTGTTTGTCGTAGATGGTTTACTAGTGTACACAGAGCATCAATAATTTATTGATCGTTTCTGATAATTCTTCTCGAGAATGCTCACAAACGACCTTGTGACAAAGGGCGATGTGCCGAACATTCACTATCCACAGGATGAAAAGTGAAGTTGAAGAATTTCTAACCAACGTCGTCTCTGTTTTGTAAACGCTTTGACATCCAAACAATCGAAATATCTAAAAAATGTAGAGAAGCACCCTTACGCAAATTTCGAAAAGGTTTGTAGTACAAAAAGGAAAGAAGTTGTTTGTCAATCTCTATCAACTACCACACTGTAGCCTGCATCGACATTGCAGTTATAAACTTCAAAACAAATTAGTGCGATCGCAAATATTCGACATCTTCAGCTAAACTATGCGCAAAGCTTCGAAACATGTGGTGTTGTCTGCGAAATTTCCCTCTTTCACCAAAAAAATGTGATTTGTTTTCTTCAAGAAATAAAGCAGAATATAAAGTCGTCGAAGTTACCTTAAAACAATATTTGGTGAAACAGGGAGCAATTTCTGGAGTAATAAGTCATTTTTATTTCACAAAGTAAATTACTATAAAAAATACTTTAGAGACACTTCTTTTAAAGTAAAAGTTAGTAAAAAATCTTTCTTTATTAAAAGCATGAACAGGGATAAAGAGAACTTTGCAGCACAAAAGTTTTCAAACTTCACTTGAGGAGAGTGATCTTATATCGCAGAGTTCATACACTTTTCGTGTTGCGTGGCTTTTCAAAACAACAACCTGATTTAACATTTGCTTTTTTAATAAACGGAAACATGTTAACATTTTGTTTAATCTGCACCGCCACCAAATCTTTTCAATGCTTGAACTTGGTTTTACCAAACTTATCCCTCGAATTAAATCACTGTAAATTTACCTACACCCAAAAGATTAACTCAGTGGAACTCCAATAAAAATTCTGTTTTCCCGAAATGATGCATTGCGAAATTGACTTGTCCATCAATGATTACAAAAAAGATGTTAGTGCAAGGATTTTCACTACTGCAGCGGACCGTGCGGTTTCGGCCCGCAGCTTGATTGCAGTGTAAATCACACTTATCGAACCCACCTCGTGCGTGGTGGCGCGATGTGCCCTTAAGTCCGCGATCCCCAAAATTTTGGCACAGGATTTGCAACGCAATAACTCGCCAGCCGATTGAGCTACGAAGATATTAAAACCATCTACAGATTCAGCATGTCTTCTAGTTGAGATCGAAAAAAAAATTATTCGTTTTGGGTCTGGGGTTCGCTGAGGAGGGCGTCACAAGTGGGGGTGTCATTTTTTTGGCCTATTTTACGCGGACCTGGACGCCAATATAATGAGTGCATTTTTTCTCTCAAGTTTTTGTCGAAACTAAGCTATCATCAGAGACTTTAGAGCCCTTGATTGGCTTTCTAGCATATCTGGAGCCAAAATGATGCCACAAAAACCAAAAAGTGGTCAAAATTTCTACCCCTACAAAAGGAAACCTGGGTTTAATAACATCCACTTTGGATATGGTCATAACTCGCCACCAGAATAGGCTAGAGAGCTGTTCAAGCCCTCTAAAGACTCGTGAAGACTTGTAGTTTAGACTGCAAAAAAATTTTTAGCTTGAGATCTTGGGTTGCTTGTTGATGTTTACATAATGAGAGGATGTTTATGCATACTTGTTTACATTTGGATGACGTCATCATCCCCTGGGAGACGATTTTGTGGTTCAAATATTTTTGGATTCTAGACTACAATACGAGTCTTTAGAGGCTTTGATGGACTTTCTAGCATTTCTGGTTCAAAAGTAATGGAAAAATAGGCAGAAATTAATTAGGGGAATCACCACTAATTCCCTAGGGAATTGTTACAAGATCAGGAGTCTTTCGGCCATAACTTGGGCACCAGAAACGCCAGGACGTCGATCTAGGCCTCTGAAGCTTCATATCACAGCCTGGATTCCAACCAAAGTTTGTGCCACAATTTCATCTCATTGTGCGGGCGATGACGTCATAAAAGAAACACCAAATATAATAAAACATACCCCAATCCTGACGACATCCACCGAAAACCCAAACCCAAATCTCAAAAAGTTTTTTTTCAGTGCAAACTACAAGACTTCACGAGTCTTTCTAGGGTTTGAATAGCTCTCTAGCATAAGCGTCTGGCGAGGTATGGCTAGTCGCACAAGCCGCCAGTGGGAAGCTCATGCTTTTTCTTCAGTTTTTGGATTTTTGTGAACATCGGGATATAGAAGGTCAGTCAAGGGCTCTAAAGACGCGGATGATCGTTTAGTTTCCAAAAAAAGTTTGAGCCATACAAATGGCTCGTTCGATTAGCGCCTAGGGCCACTTAAAATTGGTCAAAAATTCAAAAACATGCCCTAGTTGTGACGTCATCAAGAGAAAACCCCACACCCAAATCAAATAGTTTTTCTTATCGAAACTAGAAGACTTGCTGAATCCGTGGATGGTTTGAACAGCTCTGTAGCTGCAGTAGCTGGCGAGTTATAGCGTTATAAGCGTTTAAACGTGCGCCAAAATTTTGGCCGGCGCGGGACTGAAAGCGAGACAAACGAACTTCAACTCATACTGGGATGAATGACTAGAACCAGCCCGTGGTAAGTGAGCGGAGCTGGAAGGTCGAGAGTTCGACTCTCGGACGGGTTACGGACAGTCTTGTCGCCATGGGGATTTTTGGGGGCTTAGCCCTACAAACACAGCTCTAAGCCCCCCAAATTGAAACATGAAACACTATGAATCCGTTGAGTTTTAGTCAGTTTTTAGAATGTCAAGCCCCCCGCACAACGCAAAGGCCCCCTATTAAAAACTTTCTGGCGACGGTTCTGCTTACGGGTCGTACCAAGACCTTGTAAATTTACCAGGCACACGGTGTACATAAGAGCTGCAGGGAGAACATCCACGACAAAACACGAGTCAAATGAAAGCAGACATTGCACCAACGCAGTCATGGAGCTACAAGACCACTGTCGGTATTAAGCGCCATCAACAAAACACCATACGAATCGTGAATGACCAGGTAATCGACAATCGGTATGTGAAGAGAGAGGTGAGAGCCAGTATTATCATTTTTCATTTTCGAAACGTCTCAAGCTTTTCTGTTTGTATTCTGTTCGTGTTCATGCAACTAGACAAGAAATAAAGATCGTCATTCACGCGACGTCTGGTCTCAGAATGCACAAGGATTATAAACACTAGACTCCTTGCACCTACAAATACTTCGTTGAACCTTTAACCGCTACAACACGTTTCACAGACCGGTCGTGCTGACTTAATGAAGTTGTAAATGATTCGGTCAGCAGCACTCTCGCCATGGAGTTGTTCTCGTCGTTTGGACTGTGCTTCAACTACTTGAACGGCGTGAACTTTTCATTCCGTATATCATCTTTTTCTCGTGAACGAACTTTCATTTGCCAGGACAGATTACCTTCGGTCGTGGACATCATCGAATCGTAAGCTGTTTTATTTCATGTTTTCGTCTCAGCGTAGCATGCCTTATGCTGACTGTTTTGGTTTCGCTGCATTTTTTCTGACTCTCGCGTTTTAAATCGATTCATGCCTTGGCATTCTCATAAGATCAGCATCGCTAGTGTTCACTAGCTGTTTATCATTTAATTTTCACCTCGCTCACGTGTACGCCGTCACTGACAGTTGTTTCCTGCTTTGCGCAGTATAGTTGCTAGTTATTCTCAATTCTAGCTACTGCTCGGCCATCACCCTGCAATTCCAATTTGCCGTGGCTTTCGCAGAGGGCAGCGGCACCAGGCCTCACACCAGCAGTCGCTACAGGATGTACCCTCTCTGCGGTTTGCCCTCCCTACCACTAGGCCCACAAGCAGTCGCGTTCGACCACATTCCGCCTTCTTCCAGGCCTATTTCTCGTTTCATTGTTTTATGCGACGTGGTCGCTGTTTTTTTGGACGTTCTGTTAATCCAGTGTCCTTCCCGTTTTTTTAACTTCCCTTGCTAACCTTTCGTCCTTTTTTTCGTCAGCGCCCTGTTCCACCACCACCTTTCGTTTTCCACTTGCGTTTTTTTCTCCTCATCGTTAAGGGGCTCCAGTTCGTCACCTATGACGAGCCCCTTTCATGTTCGCACCCATCTGCTGTCCAAAGTTTGAACAGTCTTTAGGAAACACTATGTGCTTTGCTTTATCGTCTGGACCACTGAACGCAACCATGTCGCTAACCCAGTAGCCTGCCACGGAAGT